>Ga0210059_1012063_pt1 | contig 13129 bp, 3 predicted proteins | sample Ectturendosymbi2_FD_188042 | JGI IMG/M metagenome (GOLD analysis project Ga0210059, IMG submission 188042) | Ecteinascidia turbinata endosymbiont from Florida, USA - Sample 2 (SPAdes) (version 2) | ecosystem: Host-associated > Tunicates > Ascidians > Unclassified | place: Key West, Florida...
CACATTGTTTTTGGGGTTTCATGTGAAAACTTACAAACCATGTGCTTTAGATCTAACTATCGCTAATTCATGGGTTCGTTTCTAGCAGCTAGATCAGGGAAGACACTCATAATTCGCAGATTACTTAGTCTCCCCACAAACTCCTGCTTTAGCCCTAGCCTTTGAAGCATCAGAGATTCCACAATAGAATTGATTTGCAAGTTTAATGTATCATTAGTTCATAATGTAATCAACATAAACAGCACAATAACTCACCAACCATGAATCGATAGATATTGTAGTTAACCCTCCGTTTCCTGACACGATTCCACAGGAACACAGATGGCCGTTGCAATCAACCATTGTCGTACTGAACCTTCAGCACAAGCGACATACTAAGACTGACTGTCGAGACTGAACATCTATTGTTTTTATGCAGCACGCCACCCGTATATTTTCCGGCCTCCTAGAGACTCCGTTTTTCTTACAGGATGTCATGACGTGAGATCTAACTTCGTTGACAGTAGACTCGTATAGAGTGTTGACTGGAGCCAATTTAAGGCTAGATTAATATGATATTTTCATTTTTGCACTTTTATGAAACAAGGTGTCATAGCTTCGCCGTCCAACTATGTCACGGGACCGGGTGACAGAACTCTGCGTCGAGTTTCTGTCCTGGTCCAAAGTGACAGAACCCCGCGTTAAGTTACTGTCACTCGCCAGAGTGACAGAACTCCGCGTTGAGCTTCCGTCACGGCCCAGTGTGACAGGACTCCGCATCGAGTCATCTGATGGGCAGGTATTTTTGTAAACAAATTTCGCCATTTTAGCTAGACAATCGTGATGTGCAGGGGCGTAACGACGTTAGATAGCGCCTGGGGCAAGAAACAAGTTTGGCGCCCCATGTTCGAACCTGAGGTCTTTCGGAAGCAAATGTACTGTTTTGAAAAAGTGCTTATGACATTGTTGTGACTTTTTGGCCCCCTGCAGTGATTCGGCGCCCGGAGAATTGTACCCCCTTGCTCCCCTCGTTACGTCTCTGGTGTTATGCAATAAAAAATCGGAGTTTTCCGAAAATAAACAAATTTTCAAGTCCGAACGTCATAAAGTCTATTCCAAGAACATCTGCAATTTTCGAACACAATAGGCCTTCCGCATGGATCTTGCACAGACTGACAACAAAGGTTACTGGCGACATTTCATGTTTCTTCGTGTAGTTTTTGTGTCATTTCTAATCCTACCCCACGCGTTTTTTCGGAGTAGACGTGTGTTTGTTTTGCTTATAATAAAACTTTTCCGACATTCAACAAGTTCCTTTTATAAGGTTAGATAAGTTTGAGAATAATTTCTGAGTTGTTTGAAGGCCGCTTCTGCTTCGGAAACGTCCCGGTAAGCCTGGATATTGGTGAGAATTTGATTTAGCCAAAATATGTATGGTTGTTAACCGTGTTTGTTAAAAAAAGTTACCTGGGCAGTTGGGTCTTCACTGCTATGCAGTCAGTATACATCTGGATGAACTCGTCCTTGAGCCTCTCCCCAAAAAAAATCCTGGATCCACCTGAGTAGCCCTACACCAAGGCTGCACAACCTTTTCGCTATTGCCGGCCGCATTGCGTTTACTTTTATGAATTACGGCAGCCAGTGAGTTCAAGATATTTCATATTTTGCATTGTTTCTGTTCTGCTTTCACACACTGAACCTACCTTGCTTCCACGCGTTTGTTTGGCCTTCTTTCTACTACAGTATAAGTATACTCATACAGTAGATAGACAAATAGTTTTTAATAATGCACGCAGCCACCATAACTTCTATATTTCAAATTACATAATCATGTGCACATCCGCATCAATTTTTCAAAGGCCACTTGCGCCCCCAGGTTGTGCACCCCTTCCTTACACGCACACTCGCACAGGATAGCTGACAAAGCCGTGGATTTCACGTTGATGCATCACAGCAACGCAAGATCAGTTTTCCATCGGCACGCGTTTTCCTCTACTACAGGATAGGATATTAAAAAATGATAATACATGAAAACTCAACTGCCATCCCGGTACCCCTGGAAATCTTCCCGTGGACCCTGGGGGTTCGCGAGCCCCAGGTTGAGAACCCCTGGCCTAAACAAATAACTACGGTAGCGTTTAATCATAATTAATGCTAGAATGACTGTGAAATACAGCATACTGTACGAGTGTACGGCAAAATGCTGCCTGACCGAAATGTGATCTCTTTTGAAAATTGTGGTGGCTCTTATAAGAGCCTTTTATGCAGACGAAACAGATTAACTTAGGCTAATCTGTGTGATTATTTTTTTGGCTTTTTGGTAAGTTTCTTGACAGTTTTTCTTCCAGGTTTCTTGGTGGTTTTCTTGGCTGAACGTTTTTTCACTGGTGACTTTCGAGACCTTTTCCTTCTAGCCTTGCTCACTCTCTTTTTCTTCGGTGATTTCCTAGTACGCTTGACTGTTCGCTTTTTCCCACGCTTCACAGAACGCTTTGCCTTGACCCCAACAGCCTTGTTAAGCTTGTAGCGACCGGCTGCACCTACTCCTTTAGTGAGTACCAAATTTTTGTTTTCTATCATGCTTTTCAAGTTGCTTGAAATCGATCTGCTAAATGTTACAGGAACATCGTAATTAGTTCGGACGTACTTGGTAATAGCTTGCCGGCTGGCACCAGACCGTTCACGCAAAGCCTTGACAGCAGCAGTAATCATTTCGCTGTACTTCGGTCGCTTCGGCTTGTCAACACTATTAGATGAAGATGCTTTGGACCTCATCTTCTTCGGAGCAGAGTTGGGCACTGGAATATTCTTCAATTCTTCCATCTTGATCAATCTTTTATTGCCGAATAAAATCTTTTCTTTTTCAAACGAAATTTTGAACGCCTTCGAAACGTTGTTTGTTGTCATGAGCTAGAACAATCTCACTTCAATCAAACCATGTTACTACATTCTCGCGTTCAAATGATAATTATTGACCAATATTTGCAAACAAAACTTGTATAACACATTCAATTACTTTGTCTTCATCAAATGCAAACTTGTGCAAAATATTGTGGTGCAGTATGTCACAGGAGAGATGCTGCGTGACAATATTTCATTCTTATCCACGCTGTCATAGCCACAAAAAATGCCACAATTCATTTTCGCAGTGTTACATTTTTTCGAGTAAAAGGGCCAAGAGAACTATTTCACAAAAGTTTTTCTCCTAATCTTGATTATGCATGCACCATTGCAAGCTACTGAATGAAATACTTAACATACTTTCGGGCAGTTAAAGCAAAAATCGAAGTTTTTTATCTCATCTGAAAAAAATGCTTGTGTCAGCATTTATGCCACGGTATAAGCTCAGAGTTACCGAAATTGGGACCCTGAGTCAACTTCCTAGTGTGTCTCCATGCAACATGTTAATAGAAATGTGGAATGTTTCAAAACTCAATCCACATACGGTATTTGTGTGTGACAGGAGATTTTCACTGGGCCATGCTCCTTTAAGAGCTCTAAGCTCCAGGAGTGATGTATTGGAGACTTGTAACATCCGATTTCAAAACTTGGTTCAAACGCCTAGACCAGTGGTTCCTAACCATCTTTGCCCATAATGCCCATGTCCCACCTAATCACCTCTAAGAGCAATGTGTTTTGTGCGCCTACTGAAACACTGGCACAAGGAACAAATGATGCAAATAAAATGGGGCAAGCATTTTTCTGAACCGTTTTATGTGTCTAATGGGGTTAGACAAGGGGGAGTACTGAGTGCATACTTGTTTGCTGTTTATTCAGATGATTTGTCCAATGAACTAAACAACATTAAAGCAGGGTGTTATATTGGTGAAGTCTTATTAAATCACTTGATGTTTGCTGATGTGTGTTTAGTCCAAGTGTACGTTGGTTGCAAAGAATATTAGATGTGTGCCAGGCGTATGCAGAATAGCATGGGATTATTTTCAACTGCAACAAACCTGTTTGTATGATGTTTAAGGCTAAGAGTGCGAAAAGCACAGCCGCATTCCATTGTTGAAATTGGGTGGTCAATACGTAAAATCTGTTGACCAATACAAATATCTGGGGATTGTATTGGATACTGAGCTCTCAGATGACAAAGACATTCAGAGACAACTGCCATATCAATATTGTGCAGCAAACAAGCTGCGAGCCTCCTTTTCCCGATGTTCAAATGCAGTTAAAAACGTAGTTTTTCGTTCCTTTTGTACGCCCATGTATGCATCACAATTATGGTGTGATTTCAGGAAGCCATGCTTGCAGAGATTGTGTGTGGCATATAATTTTGGATGCAGAGCTCTATAAAATCTGCCCTGGAGAGTAAGTGTTAGTAGCCACCAGGTTCAATGTAACATTCCTACCTTTGAGGCTCTGTTACGAAAATACACGTACCTATTTCTCGAAAGATGCAGAAAATCTAACAACATATGTTTACGTGCTTTGATGCAGTCAGGTTGTTTGTATTCGTCACTATTCTTTAAACACTATCATCGCATTTTACTCTGTGAATGAGTGATCGAACTTTGCTGTATCCGTTTGCTTGATGGCGTGTCAAGCCACAATGCTTCAGCATTTTACCTAGACTCGACCAATTTAGGAATTGGCGTCCTGCTCCGCAGTAGTTTTGTAACAAGTGTTAGGTGTTAGCTAACTTTAGTGTTAAGAATGTGTCTGTAACTCTATGGTTCTGTCTTCAATGCAGTTGCACAAAGTGTCTGTAACCCTGTGATTCCGCCGGCTTCAATGCCTTGTATTACGTTCTGTTTTGTCTGTTTTGATCGACCTGCGTTCTGCAGGATGTGTGTTCATACTATGGACTTCGTGCCTGGTCATAAACAAATAAATCAAATTAAATTAATTGCCCCATATGTTGATATATAATCTTGTGTTTTAAAATTGAACTCCGTTTCAGCTAAAACAGGGGCCTCAAACGCGCAGCCCGCGGGTCACTTGTGGCCCGCAAAGGCATTTTGTGCGACCCGCTATGCTTTGGGGAAAATTTCAAATAATGAACACTTAAGTTATTTAGTCAATTCATCGGTGTTTAAAATTGCTTGGCCAGCGAGTGAACAAGTTCGTTTCAAACTAACGTAGAGACAGCTAGAAAGCTTTGCCTATTCTACAGTAATAAGGTTCAGGTGCCTCCATTGTTGTGTCAGCGTCATAATTAGTGTTTCTAATTCGGCGTACAATTTTAAAACCCGGGTTTCGAGTAGCTGAGAAAAGAAACCCGGGAAAACCCGTTTTACTTCGGGTTTTGAAATGAATGCGATATTGAGTGATGAAACTCAATATAATTGTGAAATTACTACTGTTGGTCCCTGCGCAATTTATTAGCGAATTATTAATTAAGTTAAGCACAGTTTTTCAATGATCCTTATACTGCTAACGCATGACAATCAAAGCACACTTTCATCATTCATTCTGTTTCTGAGTTTTGCAACAAATAGTCCCGTGGCTGAAAAAGCCCTCTCTGGTTCCACTGAATTGGGCTTGATTGTAATTAAGGCATGGAACAGTTTTTTCAAGGTTATTTGACCTTTTCTTTGTAGCCTCAAAACGACTCATTTCCTTTATCACAATTTGTGATCGGATCTCTTCCTGTACCGGAATAGTTTTGTGGTCTCCACTCTCAAGGATTACATGGATTCTGTGCTTTAATTTCAAATGGTTGATTAAACTGTTGGTGCTAGAACCACCTCCGTTTGTGTAATGGAGCACAGATTGCACTGTGGTGTTGGTTCAGCCTTGCTTTATAAGATTGCCTCTAAGCTTCTGATTTTCTTTGATTACTAACGCCTTTAAACTGAATGTGTATGATTAAAATCTACTTAAAGTCCCTTCTAAAAGAAAGTCATATATTTTGTAGAAAGTTATTGCAAACTGAAAACCAACGAATCGATTTTGCAAAGAATCACAGCTTGTATATGATCTAACACATTACAGCTAATAAATGACCACAAAACCAAGGCATACATTTGAAGAGCTACACCTCACGTGGTAGTTCTTTTTCAATTAGGTTAGCGAAAAGACCATAGTTCGCGAAGACAATTATTATGTGCAAAAAGACGTTAAGATCGGTCTAAATAGGTCAATTAAACGAAAATATAAACGGACCAACGACGAACATACGACGGTCACAGAGCAAAACCTGCATCTCGTGCCTCATGATAATAGTTGAGATTCGAACGTGCTATAATTTGGCCGTTACACGCGCCAATCTGCAACTTCAGTGTTATCAGAATTACTACTTTTGAATGCAACAGCAATTCCAGGTTTTTAAAATACGCGAGTTTGGTAGTTGAAAAAAAACGGGTTTCGGGTGACAGAAAATAGCTAAAAATCCGGGTGTCGAGTTCGGGAAAACCCGGGTTGGATACACTAGTCATAATGCGGCCCTCGGGTTACTTCGTAAGACCTCATTTGGCCCTCGGAACAATTTGAGTTTGAGACCCTGAGCTAAGAACTTCGTTTCAGCTAAGAATCTGAAAACGCCAATAACTTATTTTAAACAAGCTTTGGATCCAGACCTAGTCGGCCTCATTATCCGGCTTAAAATCAAAGTGCCTTCTCTGTGGGGTGTAGGCCCCGTACGGAATGGGACAGTTCGGCGATGTCGTTTCGGCTATGCTGTTTCGGTGATATATGTTTCGGCGATAAATCATTTAATAAGACATGACACTCTTGATGGGAACGCTTTTTATGTATTTCTTCAAAAAGTTAGGGTGTATGTTCAGGGTTTAGACTAGAGATGGCACGGGCCAGCACTTTTGCAGCCCGGCCTGCCCGGAGCTAACAAGAAACCGCTTGGCCCGGCCCGTTTATGCTAAACTACAACTTATTTTCTGGCCCGGACTGGCCCGTAGCCCGTAACATAAACTAACCCCAAATGCAAAGTAACAACAAGTTTCCAGTTCATTGTTCTTTGGACACTAAACCATGTAGTCTTAAGGTAGTGGCTGTAGGTCTACCAGTGGACCTTCAATTTTGAAAACTTATTCGTCCGTCACCTGTAACGTGACCTAATGCATGACAAGAGCGCACTGAGCTGCACTACACTTGCTAGTAACATACTAGATCTAAACCAGGGGTCACCAACATGGTGCCCGTGGGCACCAGGTCGCCCGTGCAGACCACGTGGGTCGCCCATAGGCCTGTTCTGACAACAGCATAAACACGATCAGTGTCTTCACATTGATAAATATGTTTAATTTTTATTATTAGTGGTAACATAATGTAAACACAAATTGTGCAAATTTTTATTTGAAAAGTCTGTATATCAAACTGGTAGCCCTCGCATGAATTTGTATCAAGAAATAGCTCCTAGATTTAAAAAGTTTGGTGACCCCTGCCCTAAACCCTAACCTAAGCCTAACCCTTCATCCTAAACCAAGGGTTCATGAACTGGATACATGTAACCCTAGGGATAGATTTTCCTAGCTGAAAGGGTACATTAAAGGTTAGCAATAGAAGAGAAAAATTATGTTTACATATTATTCATTTCGAAATACTCGTATGTATACATAGGTCTACGTCAGTGAATATTTTCAAAATCATTATACGCTTATATTGGTACATAATTTTTGTTACTTTCCTCAGCCTTTTTGTCATATGGAATTTTAGATGTACTTGTTCATATAGAGAAATGCTGAAGAGGTACATTGCCAGAGTAAGTTTGGGAATTGTTAGCGGATTGTTTCAAAACCTTTAGCGGACGACCCAAAGGCTGGACTGTTAGCGGCCCGTGCCATGTCTAATTTAGATCAGCTATGTCCATCCGAAATTGCTTACTAAACCAAAAATTATGTCACTATCTTGAACCAAGTCAGCACATTGAATGACATATTAATGAGGGCCGCACATTGAATGACTAACTTTGATCTCAGTAAGCAAAATTTAGTTTCAGCTAATGTACTGAAAGCGTTCCAGTCCTAAGTGCAATGGTAACGACTATTTGGCACCTTAATCACTCCGTAAGTGTGATTTCATAGGCAAGTGTAGTGCTAATGGAACAAGGGTAGATATCGGATAACTAGTATTTTGCACCAAGGTGTCAGTGGACATGTATAAATCTACCTGTACACATGGGCGTCGGAAGGAGGGTGAAGGCCACTTTTTATGTCATACAAAACACATTCAGCGTACATAAAATCATCAAAGTGCCTCTAGCAACTTTGTGTTTTAGTTTGTGAGAGCTGACGAGTAACTGACTCACTTGAACGTTTGGACTAATGAAGACATTTCATTTACATGCTTTATTAATTTTACGCTGAGGTAATCGAGTATGCTGCAGGGCATCAACAGTACTTCAAATTAGTAGAGTCCATGCCAGACAAGAATAGAAACGTTCTTGTTTTCAATTTTGACTACAATGTTTGGATGAACAATTTTGCCGTAATGTTTGTTGCATATATGTGCAACTGAACAGACAATGTTGTGAGACTCGCGGCATAATCATAATATAGCCTAAATACTTCAATACCTGGTACGATACATTCAAGTAAGTACTCTTCACCATGGGGGCAAGCAAGGAATCGATCGGTAAACTTTTGCTCCTGTGAATAACTTGGCAAGCGTATAATTTGATGGCCTACTCTATGGCATAGTTTTGTTAATGTCTGGAGGACGCACAGTTCAGCGATGGCAAACAAATGTCTTTATATTCATGGATTATGACGGAATGAAACTCACCTACAGTTGAACAGGAAAGCTGGACTACCTCAAGCTGAGTTTCCTCTTATGAGGTGCCGCATTACTTTTTCGCGATTTCATTCTAGCACTACACTGAGAGCAGTCATTAGATTGCAGTTTGTTGCAAATATTTATTAAATTTAGCTCTTAAATAACAAATTGGATGGTATCTTCTAAGACATTTAAATCATCCGTCAGATAATTTCAACAATCCTTGAAAAAAGGTTTCAGATTAGTTTATCGAAACGATCGAGCTGTGTGTCCTCTCTGTTGGCAGAACGTTGTTTGCTGAGCATGAAAGCGATCTTTTGAAATTCAGCGCAAGACATTCTTCAAAGATGCTTGGAACGCAAAGTCATTAAGATATTGACAAAAATCGTTAACTGGCACACTGCGTTCAAAAGGTTGCCGACCCCTGCAACAGCATCTCCCATCAAAAATGTTGTAGTGGGAAGAGTCAATGACACTATTACAGTCATTTCCAACAAAATTGTGAAATTTTATTGAAAATCTCGCCTTAGAAATACTGTAGATTGTTGCTAGGCTACACTAGAAAAAGAGGTATAAGTTATTAAACGACAAGTTGTCATGTCTTGACTCTTGGTCTCAAAGATCCAGGTCCCGGTCTCCATTTTTTGGCTAAGTCTTAGTCTAAGGCAGTGGTTCTTATCCTTTTCTCTACCACGCCTCCCTTAAAGCAATTGTCCTTTGTTTCAAGCCCCCTGACTTTAAATGTTATTGGACGGAACACATTTTCGTTCAGAAACTTTCCATATTGTAGAACACGTACAGCTTTCGCCCCTCTTGTTTCTAGTGTAGATTAATTGACGTCTCCTTGGTGAGACGCGCCCCTGGTTAAGAACCACTGGTCTAAGGTGTTTAAATCAAATCTGAGGTTACAGTCTTAAGTAGCCTACATAGAGCTTAAAGCTCTAATAGGAACATGGCCCAGTGAAAATCTCTTCTTTATCACACACAAATATGTGCATAGGGTGTTGAAACATTCCACATTTCTATTACCATGAGGACACACTAGATGTTTGACTCAGGATCCCCATTTCGGCAAATATAAGTTTGTACCGTGGCATATAAATGCTGACACAAGCATGTTTTTCAGATGAGATAAAGAGCTTTGTATTCACTTAAAGATTAACTTCCCAAAAGTATGTAAAATATTCCATTCAGTAGCTTGCAATGGTGCATGCACAAACAAGATTAGGAGAAAAACATTTATGAAATAGTTCTCTTGGCCCTTTTGCTCGAAAAAAATGTAACACAGCGAAAATGAATTGTGGCATTTTTTGTGGCTGTGACAGCGTGGATAAGAATGAAATATTGTCACGCAGCATCTCTCCTGTGACATACTGCACCACAATATTTTGCACAAGTTTGCATTTGATGAAGACAAAGTGATTGAATGTGTTATATAAGTTTTGTTTGCAAATATTGGTCAATAATTATCATTTGAACGCGAGAATGTAGTAACATGGTTTGATTGAAGTGAGATTGTTCTAGCTCATGACAACAAACAACGTTTCGAAGGCGTTCAAAATTTCGTTTGAAAAAGAAAAGATTTTATTCGGCAATAAAAGATTGATCAAGATGGAAGAATTGAAGAACATTCCAGTGCCCAACTCTGCTCCGAAGAAGATGAGGTCCAAAGCATCTTCATCTAATAGTGTTGACAAGCCGAAGCGACCGAAGTACAGCGAAATGATTACTGCTGCTGTCAAGGCTTTGCATAAACGGTCTGGTGCCAGCCGGCAGGCTATTACCAAGTACGTCCAAACCAACTACGATGTTCCTGTAACATTTAGCAGATCGATTTCAAACAACTTGAAAAGCATGATAGAAAACAAAAATTTGGTACTCGCTAAAGGAGTAGGTGCAGCCGGTCGCTACAAGCTTAATAAAGCTGTTGGGGTCAAGGCAAAGCGTTCTGTGAAGCGTGGGAAAAAGCGAACAGTCAGGCGTACTAGGAAATCACCGAAGAAAAAGAGAGTGAGCAAGGCTAGAAGCAAAAGGTCTCGCAAGTCACCAGTGAAAAAACGTTCAGCCAAGAAAACCGTCAAGAAACCTGGAAGAAAAACTGTCAAGAAACTTACCAAAAAGCCAAAAAAATAATCACACAGATTAGTCTAAGATAATCTGTTTCGGCTGCATAGCCTACCTACTTCCAATTCCAAAAAAGGCTCTTATAAGAGCCACCACGATTTTCAAAAGAGATCACATTTCGGTCAGGCACCATTTTGCCGTATAGTAAGCATCAACTCTCGCATATGGAGCTAGCATAGGATTAAACGCTGCCATGTTTGATTTGTTGAAGAGTTGGCAGTGCTTAGCTGGTTGGAAAACAGAAGTAGGTTACTTAATGTCAAAAATGTCAGTTAGAATGTCAATTTACACTCCCATGCGGCAACTAGAAGATATATTGGTGAATACAGTTAAAAAGCATCAGCAACCAGTGCTGTATATTGGCAAAAGGCCACGCACCAACTTACTGCATAATTCCATAACTTTAACAATAGAGTATCCAGGGGTCAGGAACCTTTTTGGATACTGTACCTGTAAGGGAGCCAGGAAAGAGGAAACCTAAATATTTTTAATTGTAGGCCTATTTCCGTGAGAGCCATATATTTTTCGACACTTAATGCAACTAACTTAATTAACTAGCCTGTGCATTTTTAAGTAAAAACAATTAATTTTGGACAATGGTAAACGTCTGAATTATCTCTTTAATAACATGCTTCTTACTGTTAACGCGACTTCTGGTGTTGCTGATGGCTTTGTAGTCTGGTAGATGGAAAATTACAGAAAGAGTTTCATTCGTAACAACCGTGTTAAGAAATTATCAAGCGAGCCAGATGCCGTCATCAAAAGAGCCACATCTTGCTCGCGAGCCATAGGTTCCCGACCCCTGGACTATACAGTAATTGTGATCGCGCGCATGGATTCAAGTTGTTGCAAATGTGAAATATTTATCTGCTGAGTACGCCGTAGTGTGCAAGTGTCAAACTATACTAAAAAGTCTCGTTTCCTTTCTTCGCGTGTCTGATTCCGACTCATGGTCCATATCACAAGGAAGGGTAATGGATTAACACAAGAACACAAAAATGCTTCGTCAAACAAAGCACATTACAGTTAGTGTTACAGTAGTTGACAAACACAGAACACAGTCAACACTGCGAGAGGAGCAAAACTCTGAAATATCGTACCAGCCATTCCTGCATTCACTTATTGTCATACGCCCATACGGGAAACCCGCAGGGGGAGAGAAATGAAGACATTTTAACATCAGGCTTTGAAGTAAACGTCTAAAAAAAGTCGGACGGAGGTGCTCAGCGGCGCACAAAAGCATGTAAATTGTTTTGGTAAAGGTTTTAAATGTTCTTGCGAGCAGTGGCGTACGCAGGAAATTTTAATTAGGGGGGATTCATTCAGTGGCATACGCGGTGGTCATTTTTATACGGTGTGCGCTGTTTGTGACGTCGCAATTTGACGGACCGGCGTATTTCGGTAAAGTTTTTCCCTGTTGGTTTTCAGCATGAGGTAAGTCGCACCACTCAGCTTCACATGCTTAGGCCTACTCATCTAGACTAGGGGATCAAACAAAAAACATAAAAGTACGTTATTGCTGGGCCCAATTAGAGCAGTGATAGTGGAATACCTACTCTGCGGATAAACACTTATGTGTGATTATATTCATGTTTCCAAACCAAAGTTTGGGCGAAGTTTATTGATACAATATGAATATTCTTCTTGCTAAACTACACAAGAACCAGGCATAGCGTGGCTAAGTGCCGCCCGGGGCTGACCATAAAAGTGCCGCCCTTTCCACCCCTCAAATTTGCTTACAAAAATTTAAAATGAAAGATCATATGTCGTGCTTATTTAACGATACAAGGATCAATAAAGCGTCTTGAAAATCACAATCAAATACTTACAAAATGGGTCTTGTTTTTCATTGTTGATTATGAGTCTTGCGTTTTCGGCTTGACGTCATCTCCCTCATCGTTAATTTTTCAATTTTATACTTTCTTTACACATGGATATATGAACACGACATGTTTCGTCAAATTTTCTTCCCTGTTGGTTTTTAATCTCCGATGAGCCCACCGCATGGCTTTTTAATAGTTTACTCAGTCCAGGGGATCAAACGAAAAAATTAAGGGATGTGATGACGGCATACCTACTTTACAGATGTAAACACTTATGTACGTTAAAATTTCGTGTACTATTCCCGTCTAAAAAAATGTATATATAGGCTACTGCATATAGCACGCTATTGTTACGGTAAAAAATATCTTTTCATTTGGCTTGTGAGCCAAGATACTTTTCCGCATTTAGCTACATCCGAAATGCCTACATGGGTTCGTCCATGGATGTAACAAGGACGGTGTTCACGAAAGCCATGTTCGCTTGACCCCCCTAGAAGACTTCTAATCTAGTTTAATATTATCGA
>Ga0210059_1012064_pt1 | contig 13129 bp, 7 predicted proteins | sample Ectturendosymbi2_FD_188042 | JGI IMG/M metagenome (GOLD analysis project Ga0210059, IMG submission 188042) | Ecteinascidia turbinata endosymbiont from Florida, USA - Sample 2 (SPAdes) (version 2) | ecosystem: Host-associated > Tunicates > Ascidians > Unclassified | place: Key West, Florida...
TTCATAGAAAGTTTGTCAAGAGCTGTTTTTAGTGCTTCCGATGGTGGGCTAATTATGTTACAAGACCTTATTGCTCCATATGCTTTATCGCGGCACATATCAATAAAGGTACGCAAGTTGTGAAGCGGGGGTCGGAGACTTGCTTCATTATTGTCTCCTCAAAGCTTTTCAAGAAGCCGTAGTAATGCAGAGGGTTGCCGTCAAAAGTAGGTAGGTTGCGCTTTGGTAGGGCAATGCCTTCGCGTATTGCCGTGCTTAGACCCTTAATCGTTTCTAAAACTATTGAATTGCTTTGTACCATGCTCGTGTGAACGTTGCCGGGCGGCACCGGCCCCACTGGAAGACTTTGCGCACTTACACATGGATGCGAGGCGGACAGAGTTTCGTCTTGATTGATAAACACACGTTGCTTTTGGACGAAGTTCTTTGCTGCGACGTTCAAATTCGGTTTCGCGTCAACTACGTCAACCTTTGAAGTAACCGGTTGCGAATTAATAGTGATAGGTGGTGAGCGCGAAAATACACACCTAGAAGTAGTAGTCGCCACTCTGGTGCTAACAGCGTTACCAAGCGGGAAAGATAGAAAGTCTTTAGTGACGTCCTTACTGCAGCAAGGCTCAAAGGTTGGTCGCAGTAGCACCCTGCTGTAATTGTTTCTTACGTTTCGACCTCCAACTAGTCGACGTTGACATAGCCTCTTTTAGCTTCAACAGCTCCATTTGAGCAACTGCCCGTGCTTACTCCATTTCGACTTCGCACCTTCGTCGTCGAAATTCAGCATCCGCTCGGCTTCTCTCAGCTTCTGCTTGCGCTCGTTCGAGCTCAAGACTTAATTCCTTCTGTTTCCACTGCAACGCGATAATTTCATGCCTTCTAGCTATGGATGATGCAGAAGATCTTTTCGACGCTACGCTGCACATATCGCTGGCAGAACCTTCTTTATCTGTGCATAGCTGTACAAATTGTTGATACTTTTGTTCACTTATAAATTTTATACGTTGCAAGTTGGCAAACTTTGCTTCGGTTGGTGTCTTTTTCATAACAGCATTGTAGCTAATTTTATGGTTTATCAAGATCGAATTGAAACACATTTTCTATAGTTTTTTTTTTATTATTTATGAGGTCAACATTGTTGTTGAACAGTAGCAAGCATAATTGATAACATTTTCGTTGCTTTTCATACGTTTCCATTGCCCTCTACTTTTTTACTCCCCACCCTGCCCTACCCCCTACCGATGTTCCGGCGCAGCTGCACACAGGGGTGGATCCAAGGGGGGGAACGATCGCCCACAGTAAAACCTACGAAAGTAACTTTATTTAACATGATTTTGTACAATTCAGAAAACAACTTTCGTGATATAAGGCCATTTTGGCGCCCATTGTTTTGTCACAGTAGTGTTGTGAAGGAGGATCCTGGCTACTTCATATCTTTTATAGTAGTGAACCCCTAATGAGACTTGACTGCCAAATATCACTGAAATCTCTCCCCCTAAACTTATTGGCTGGATCCGTCCCTGCCTCCACACAACCACTCAGAATCATCCGTAAATTGTTCGTGGGTGTCAAACGATTCCAACACTTCTTTTCTAAATCAAGTAGAGAGAAATATGTACATTTGCATAAATATGTTGCTGCAAAGGGCACTGCAATACAAACGGCTTTCGTAGCCTACTCAATTTCTGCTAACTTTGCATGGTGGAACACCAGAAACTTCCGACTTCTGCAACATAATCAACAATCTCGCCACAATTGCATCAAAAACATTTCATCATCACAATGCGCTTACCATGGCAGAAATAGCAATACACGCATTTAGCAACTTAAATTGGTAATGGTAGCTGGAATTATTTGGCTACATAATATTCTTTTGAGTACTTGCAAGCTTTCATAAATCTCGATTCTTTTGAAAAAATGTACATCCAAGAACATACAAACTCTCACTCTCGAAAATCGCATTTCGGACCCCCGAAAAACTTGTTTCGGACCCCCGGGGTCTGGGAACCCCCGGTTGGGAAACGCTGCTCTAGTGAATAAAAACGCTAGTTCATATTTAACGATATTCATAGGCTTATGTTGGTTTTGATACATAGCAACTTAATCGTCAAAACAACGAAAAATCACCATGCAGGATAAACATTCATGTTTTCCCCTCTACTTCATCCTGGGCCCCGTTTTTTCATACATTTTTCATAATCAAACACCAATCCACGAAACATCATAGAAAAAACAAATATGTTACAAGTTGCATAAAATTGGTTTGCTGCATAAAATTGGTATTGCTGCAAAAATAAAAAGAGTTATTGTAGATCATTAAACGCGCCTCATACTTTGGAACTTTGGCCCAATACTTAAACGTGTAGCAACAATAAATGTGCCTGATTATTGAATGCCTAGTATGACTGATGATAAATATGTTCAAATAAAAAGAACAATGTGCTTTGCTGATTTGTACAATTCAACCATTTTCAGTTGCCCGTTTTCAAGTGCTGCAATTGCAGAAGGCGGTGAAAACGATGCAGAGGCTGGCTCAACAGTTTAAGGTATGGGTTAAAAAAAAACGATTTGTTTTTTTACAACTTTCTTTATATTGCGAAGCATTTATGAGTATTATTGCTGTTTCTTCGTTTCTTTTGTGAAAGCACGAAATATTAAGGGTTGCATGACGACTAAAATGGCGTATCATCATTGGGAGCCAAAAATGTTCTCTTTGGCAAAAGATATTACCGTGGGGTGGGTGTTAACAGCAAATACTTTCACTTACCACAAGAAACTTTCGTTTCATCAAATCTGTATTTTGTAGCTCAAGGCTTAACAGCTTGGGAAAATGTGATTTTTCTTCTATGCCCTTATATATGATATGTGCAAAAACATTTTTGATTAACAGGAAGCGAACACATGGAGGAAACAGTAACAAAAAGATCAATGTTGGTCGGAAAATGTTTCACGCAAAACTCACATTTTCGTAAAGACATGAAAATTCATGAGGGAGAAATCCATTGTTGCCAGGAGTGTGGAAAAATATTTTCCACTGCCGACAGCTTGGCCAGACACATGCGAACACACAAAGGAGAAAAACCTTTTTGTTGCCAAGATTGTGGAAAATTATTTTCCCAGTCCAGCAGCCTGACCAAGCACATGCGAACACACATTGGGAAAAAGGTTTACTGTTGCCAAGAGTGTGGAAAGGTTTTTTCATGTTCCAGCAACTTGACAGCGCACATCCGAACACACACTGGCGAGAAACCGCATTGTTGCCAGGAGTGTGGAAAAAAGTTTTCCACTGCCAACAACCTGACCAAACACATGCGAACACATACAGGGGAAAAACCTTATTGTTGCCTACAGTGTGGAAAAAGGTTTGCTGATGCCAGCAGCATGACTAAACACACGCGAACACACACTGGTGAAAAACCTTATTGTTGCCAAGAGTGTAGAAAAAGATTTTCTGATACCAGCAGCATGACCCAGCACATGCGAATACATACTGGGGAAAAGCCGTTTGGTTGTCCGAAGTGTGGAAAAAGATTTTCCCAAGCCGGGAACTTGACCACGCACATACGAACACATACTGGAGAAAAACGTTTTTGCTGCCAGGAGTGTGGAAAAAGATTTTACAAGCCAGGCAACTTGACCACGCACATGCGAACACACACGGGAGAAAAACCATACTGTTGCCAGGAGTGTGGAAAAAGATTTTCCCAGTCCAGCAAGTTGACCACGCACATGCGAACACACACTGGGGAAAAGCCTTATTGTTGCCAGGTGTGTGGAAAAAGATTTTCTCTGTCCAGTAGCGTGACCAAACACATGCGAACACACACTGGAGAAAAGCCTTTTTGTTGCCAGGAGTGTGGAAAAAGATTCTCTGCCTCCGGGAACCTGACCATGCACATGCGAACACACACTGGAGAAAAACCTTACAGTTGCAAGGAGTGTGGAAAAAGATTTTCTTACTCCAGTCACCTCACCAGGCACATGCGAACACACACTGGAGAAAAGCCTTTTTGCTGCCAGGAGTGTGGAAAAAATTTTTCCCAGGCCAGAAGTCTGACCATGCACATGCGAACACACACTGGGGAAAAACCTTATTGTTGCCAGGAGTGTGGAAAAAGATTTTCTGCTGCCAGCAGCGTGACCACGCACATGCGAACCCACACTGGAGAAAAACCTTATCGTTGCCAGGGGTGTGGAAAAAAGTTTTCTGATACCAGCCACCTGACACAGCACATGCGAACACACACTGGAGAAAAACCTCATCGTTGTCAGGGTTGTGGCAAAAGGTTTTCCATGTTAACCAACCTCACCATGCACATGCGTAGACACACTGGAGAAAAACCTTTTTGTTGCCCGAAATGTGGAAAAAGATTTTACACTGCCAGCAACCTGACCATGCACATGCGAACACACACTGGTGAAAAACCTTATTGTTGCCAGGAGTGTGGAAAAAGGTTTTCCCAGTCCAGCAACCTGACCACGCACATGCGAACACACACTGGCAAAACACCTTATTGCTGTTAGGGTTGTTGAAAATGATTTTCAGAGTCCCGCAGCTTGCCTGAGCACATGCGAACACACACAGGAGAAAAAACATAGTTTTTCCAAATATTTTGAATTTTTTCTGAGCTTTCAAAGAATTAGCGTACCGGAATCTGCATTTTTTTGCGATGATTGAAACATGCCAATTGTATTTCCAAGTAACTATTGCCTCCCAGTGTTTCATAGCATTTTGAATAAACGAACTATGCATGAAACGCTAACGGTGGCATCTGTAGAACAACCATGTTTTGATTTGCTGGATCCATGTTAGGATAAATGCGTTCACAAACTTAACTGACAAATTAATATTCAAAGCATTATCCTTCCTTGAGTGAAATTATTTTTGCTCCTTTTGCGTTGATTTTTGATTTGTTTGAACTTTTTCATCACCCAGCGAGCTAGCAACGTTGTTACCTCCCGTCATAGCGTTTATCATTTAAGTTCAAAGATGTGGCCTGGAGAATGGCTTCCAATTTCACAAACTTGCTGCTAAAAAAGGTGAGGTTGCCATATGTCCGGATTTTTCCAGACATGTCCGGAATGTTAAAATTTATGTCAAGAAATAATTTTTGGAAGACCTCTGCTGCCCGGAATTTTGAGCGTTAGAAAATTACCTTTACTCTTCAGAAATGGTAGCCCTAGCTTAACACATGCCACCAACGCTCTCTTTAAGCCATAACTAGGGCCGTTTTAATTCATATTTTTTTCTGCTTCAGGAGGCTATGAATCAAATTTTGAAACAAAAATCGCACCCCTGCGAAGTTCATAAGAAAAGTTATGAAGTCATAAAAAGTCATATTTTCCAAATTAGGTCATGAAGTCATATTTTACATATTTTCAACCTAATTCAATAACGAAAACATTAAACGAAACTCAAAATATCAAGTGAAACTATTGTATCGCTAGTTCTAAGCTGCATCCTGGAAACTGAACCCATTTGAGAATTTTAGGTTGAAAAAAGTGGCCGTAGTCATAACGTCGTGTTTCCGTCAATGTGTGGTCTGTTGTGTTGCTCGATAATTGGCGTTACATAGTTTTCAAGCTCCAAGTGATATTTGGAAACGACGAATTTTCCGTTTGTACTTGCCGCGGTTTGTGTCCTTGTGTATTCATTTTAGTCTTTAGTTTGTTTGCTTTCCCTGCTCTCACTTTGGCCTTTCAGCTTTTCACCAGCAAGCTGTGATAGCAATTTTCAGGACTGAGGATGCGTAGAATGACGTGAAATCGATTTCCTCAAAAACAATTGCTCCAGTAGCAAATGAACATGTGATAAACATGTTTTGCCATCTGAAAAAAAGTTTTGTGAATTAATGTTTGATTAGGAAAATTACATAAAACATATTTTCACAAATGATAATGTACTAATATTACGAGCTCTAGTTTTGCTAAAAAAGCTTTCGATGAATCAGCCGACTGTGCTCTTGCTTTCATCTTTTTGCGATGATTCAAACTAGTACATATCTGTGTTCAATAATGGCACATCTAATCTGTCAAAAGGGATTTTTCGTGGAAGCAACGCTGGTGCTAGGTGGTTTGAGCTCCCCAATGTACATAATATTGTATTTAACACGTAATTATTATATAAGCAAACATAACAACATTTCAACAATGGTGTATTGCTTCTACCGCTTCAACACAACATATGAAGCAGACAGACTATAAGAGACAGACATTTGCCTTTGCTAAAACTTGTTCCTAATTTTGAAGGATGGAAATGTGTTTACTAACTCAGTCATCTCCAGTGTTTCTGCAGTATCACTTTCAAAAGATATCATTGCCAGATTTGCTAGTCTTTTATGAGCAGGCCCGTAACCAGCTTGGGACACCAGCAGGGTCGAAGAGTTTTCTGAGAGGGGCCCAAATTTTTTGAATTTATCCACTGTTTTCAAACTATATCCAACACATTTTTCCAGGTGGGCGAAAATTTTTCTAGGAGGGGCTTCGCCCCCCTTCCCACTGGTTACGGGCCTGTTTATGAGCCATACGAAACTTTTGAATAACTTCAACTTGCCGAAGCTCCGTTCAACAGTAGGCTATTGCGTACAGCAGTGATCGGCAAACTTTCGTTGTGTTGACCCCAAACGCTTCGTCGTAATTAAAAGTCCTTGCTTATTATCGAAAGCACAGTTTCAAACGTACGTTGCATTTGCTTATCTGCAACACAACAATGCTATGTAAATGTCATAAGCCAAAAATGAGAGCAACATTGCCTTGTAAACATCAAACAATGATTGGTGTGGGGCGCCATTCGTAAAAAATTATATCTAACAGATTTAGCACAAAAAACTGCTGAATGAGTCATATACAGCTATATCTGCGCGCATTTAGCTAATTCTGAGCACATTCAGCTAAATCTGCGCACGTTTACGCAAATCTGCTCACATTTAGCTAAATATGGGTGATTTAGCTGTTTTTGTGCTACATCTGTCAGATATATTTTTTTTACAAACGGCGCCACAATCATAGGTGTTACATTAGCCTATGTTTTATCTCACCCAACCGGCACAGCACTTCAGTTCTTACATAATACGAAATTCGCAACCACACTTAAATGCTGTTGTAGCAATACAGAAACCTATATCATTGCTTAGGGTTTCAAGAGCAATGCAAACATTTGCGGAAGGTCCTCCTGCACCGAAAAGGGTGAAAAACATTGCTGAGTAGCCTATGCTTTATCCCACGCAACCGGCACAGCACTTTTGTTCTTACATAACACGCGGAGTAAGAAAGGGTGCTGGACGACCCACAATTGGGCCGTGGCCCACAGTTGGCCGACTACTGGCCATTAGTTAACAATTGGATTTCACTTTGTTGTAACTTCTTGAGCTTTTACTGGACAACGTTGATGCAAAGTACACTGGGTATTAGCCTGCAGGTGCAGAATACGAATATGATTTTGCATAAGTGTATGCCTTGGAAACCGGCTATTCTATTCATGTACAGTGAAAGGGTGCAAGCATGTTCTTAACGAGGTGGTGAAGGGGGGCACAATTCCCCGGGCGCCGAATCACCATGGGTCGCTGTAAATGTCACAATTACTTTCTTCAATACCGTACATTTGCTTCCGAAAGACCTAAGATTCGAACATGGGGGCGTCAAACTTGCTCTTTCCCCGGGAGCCTTCTAACCTCGTTACACCCCTGGATACAGCACACGTCTAGAACGTGGCGTAACTGACGGGGGTGCAAGGTGCCAAATTGGCACAGCCACCCTCCCAACTGGCAAGCTAAATGTAAGAACCAGATCCCCAGTTTACTTATATTTTGTTGTTCATTATTCTTTTGGTTTTCAGTGGGCTGCCGTTTTCTGTGTTTTTCGAACGTTTTTGGACTGTTTTTCGCGGATTTCGGGTTTTAGAATAGAAATTCACATCTGGATACACTTTCATTTCTTATATTTGTTCTGAGTGTTGGCAATTCGGTCCCCTACGGTGGCTAGAAGTGGGCCCCTCAGCTACGTTTCACATCCTGGTTGAAACCTCTAGGTACGCCATTGGTTTACACTCGACAACATAATTTTCTTAAATACTTTTTTAGTAGACTATATTAAAAGTGCTTACAATCAAAGTGGATTCAGCAACGCTACCTACACAACCGCTAGCTTAGCAAGGCAAATGCTCAACGAAGCTTTCTACCAGCAATTTCGCATTGGTTGGCTAAAATACCAGGAACCTGTGGGTCGTGGCAGGGCTGGATTTAGCTGATGCAAGGCCCTAGGCTAATCTACTTGTGAGGTTCCCTCTCCCACTGTTACGAGGCAGAATGGAAAAGCGTTAATCAATTTGCGCAAAGCGAAAATGACGATATATTCTGGATTATGACCAGAGTGCCCCACGGTCACTGCGCTTGTTGCTGCCTTCGACGGAAAAGTGTTCAGTGACACGGAATTGTTGAAATCGTACAAGGCCTGCGGGGACAGGCTTATTAATTTTTGCTGGCAAACCAACTGAAAACGTCACGTTTAATTATTTGACAAAACATATGGTCTACGTTTTTAAAGGTTATAAATATGTTTTTTTTTATCTGCACTAAAAAAACGAACACACTGCTCAGTGCACATATGTGTGGCGGCATAAAGACGTTGAAACATAATGTAAGGGCCACGTTGCAACTCGCTTACCACTGCTGTAAAAATCTCACACACACAAGCAAAGCAGGTCAAGTAAACGCAACCAAATAGCTAGGTTTACGATTCGCGTCTTTATTACTTTTTCAGACAGCAAAGAATCGAACGCCGCGAAACCGTCGCGCGAAAGAATCAGGTTTAAACCAAAGTTGTAAGTCGGGACGGGCTATTCGGTCGGGCCGGGTTCGGGCTTACGTTTTTCAAAATGTTTCGGGCCTGCACACAAAATGTTTTAATAACTCTTAGTAACGATTCTTTCCTTCCTTGCATACTTTCATTGTACTCACCATGGTGAGTTCTGTGATTGAAGTGATTGTGATTTTTCTTCAGCTAAGTTAATTTCCAAACACAACTGCGTTCTTTTGTTCTCTGCTCGGATTTGTCTCAAACTCTTTGTGAGGAAATTACCACGCAATGGTTTTGCTTCGCAAAGATCAATCACGTACGCGATTCCTAGCTTGTTCAAAGAAACGATGGCCTATAAACCGGCTTCTCTGGACCCTAGCTCTATTTTAGATAGTTTGTTTTATGCTTATAGCGCCATCGTGTATTGTATCGTGATAGCTTCTTTTCTAAAACATTACATTCCGCAGTATTATCGTTGACTAAGAAGTTATGTTTGCACTTGTTTAATCCAGTGGCGCACGCAGAAAGTTTTCATAGGGGGGGTTTGATTCAGGTTCATATATGTCTGTCATTTGTATTTGGTGTGCGTTCTTTGTGACGTCACAATTTGACGTCATTTCCATGTTTCCAAACCAACGATTTGGCGAAATTTGTTGACATAATATGCATATTTTTCTACATCCACTCCCTTATTTTATGTGTCATTGCACTGATTATAAACTTTCAGCCCTCCAAGCTAGCATATCGGAGGTAAATACAATCAACGCTACAACACAGCAGTTCATAACTGCAAAAATATCAGGCTGCGGATTAAAACAGGGCAGAAAAACACACTCATCACTGCGTCCGAGCAACTAACAGCTGCAAAATGAGGCTGCGCTGATGTCTTATCAAATACGAGCTGTCGAGCAAAGAAAGTGTGTGGCTGGACTGATTGGCGCACACCCCGGTTTGCAAAACCGAATCTTGCTAAACTACACAAGAATTGAGAATGCGCATGAAGTACGCAAGAAAACATTCAATTTTTTTATGTGTAGACGTCCAGCAAACTTTTAGTCTTCCTTTATCCCTGCTGAGACATTATCAAATTCCTGAATACTTCTATGTTAAAAAAAGCTGTTTTTGAGCTCGTGCAAGAGTTCTATCATGCTACAGAAATTGGTAATGTAGCCGATGCGTTCAGCGCTTGCGCTGATCAGCCTTAGCTCACAAAATAAAGACAGTTATTTTGGATAAAGTGAACTATCGCGGAACACAATCTTAAACATGCGTAGTTGATGGAGGGTCTGCAAAAAGTGGTGAGGTGCTTTCCGGACGCAGACAATAGCCCGAATTCCCACCAAAACATAACTACATTACTTTTTGGCCCATGTACAATGTTCCTTGAAATGTGCATGCTAATTTATTTCGTTATATTTGCATTAAGTCGACAAATTACCAAGCAAAAAGTATGCGTAAACAGTTAATCTCCTTTGCGTGGGTGGTAAAGTTTTGTAAAATATCAAGCTCAAGGGGGGGTTAACCCCACCCCCCCTTGCGTACGCCCTTGGTTTAAGCCAATGTTTGGTAAAGGTGTTTGCTAATTTGGGTGTGAAAAAAACGTGTACCTACAGCTGTACTCCTACACTACGTTTTTTGATACCACGCAGTTTCGCATATTTTCACTCACTCGGTAAATTTGGCCTACGGCCTAAATCGCGCTTCAAAAGTATATGTCGGTCTTGGGCCGAGTTTAGGCTTCAAAATGAGGCTCATATACAACTCTAGTTTAAACCAGAACCGTCGCCAGAAAGTCTCCATAAGGGGAGGTTTACATTTGCGCAGGGGGGCTTGACATTCTCAAAATGTGATAAAAATTTATAGTGCTTCATAATTCAATTTGGAGGGGTCGAGACCACTAATGCTTCCATGTGACAACGGGACTGGTTTAAACTTCGCTTATGCTGTCATTATTGAAATACCTATAAAAAACTACAATCATTGATCCAAGTAAGGCTGAACACAGCACAGTAAACATTAAAAAGGTTTTGTCCTGGTCTTCATAACAAAATCATATAGGATTTCATTGAAATATGTTTGCCTATGTTTGTCACTTTTAATGCACCGAATGCTTCGTGTGAACAACCTCTCCTGGAACTTTGCGACCTATTAATTCACTTTTAATTCTTTTGAATCTTGAAAAAGACCTTCCTCCTGAGAAGTTAGTGACAATCAAGGTAAGAATTAAGGGTTCGCGTGTTTGGATAAACTAAGAACCATTAATCTAAGACAGGGGTCTGCAAACTACGGCTTTCAATCCAAATCCGAACGCGAAGCTATTTCATTCAGCCTCAAAGACATTTTATCCGTAATGAAAAAATAATATATTTACGAAAAATTTGTTGGCTTCGTAGAATGCAATATATACCAAAACAATTACGTTACGTAAAATGTCCGGCCTTTGAACTTTCGTGTAACAGCTTATGTGGTCATCGTACAAAAACGTTTGGAGTCCCTGATCTAAGGCGTCAGATCCAAACGCGTTTTTGTCATTTTCTTGCTCTTTCACTTTTCTTTGTCTCTTTGTGGTAGTAAAGTTCTGTGGTTGCCAGTGGGCAAAGCGACTTTTGCTTGCTATTCAAGCTCATCAAGATCTTCCCTGATGCACTTAGCACGGGAGCAGGACAAACTTTTACAAGTACTCGATGGCAATCTGATTTTTGAATGACTTGCTAAAGACAATTAAGATGGTAAAAATCGCATCTACAAATACCAAATCGAGCTTTACGCAATAGAAACGCTACCAAAACTGCAGTATTGCTCAGAAGAAACAACTATGTTTTTATTGTTGGACAATGCTGCCAACTCCACACATAGCTCTTATCTGCAATACAACCTTTGATTAGGTGCATTTCAAACACGATCAACCACAAAAAGAGGGAGTGTTACTAGCCTCCAGGTTTAGTATAATATTCCTACCTTTGAGGCTCTGCTACGAAAAAAAACACGTACCTGTTTCTCGGAAGATGCAGAAAATCTAACAACACGTGGTTGCGTGCCTTGATGCAGTCAGATGGTTTGTATTCGTCCCTATTCTTTGAACACTACAATCGCATTTTACTCTGTGAATGAGTGATCGAACTTTGCACTGTCCGTTTGATCGTTGGCGTGTCATGCCACAATGCTTTCGTATTTTGCCTGGAGTCGACCAATTTAGAAACTGGCACCCTACTCCGCGCTAGTTTTGTAACAAGTGTTACCTGTTCGCTAGCATTAGTGTTAAGAATGTGCCTGTAATCCTACGGTTCTTTCTTCAACACAGTTGCAAAGTGTCTGTAACCCTGTGATTTCGCCGGCTCCAATGCTTTGTAAAATTTAATGAGAAATTGAGACATAAAACTTTGACGAATATTTATAGAACTGATCGTATACCCGCTAGCGCCTCTGTGCGTACCACAGTTTGCCGGAGGTCCCCTTGGATCTTGCAGCTCTAGGCTTAAGCTTACACAGCCTATTGGTAGTGAACGACCGGGGCACTAAATTTAGCCGTGGCCGGGTGTTGAACTTTGCCTCGGCCGGGATCGTTTTTATTTTATCGATTTGATGATTTTGTATGTTCTCAAAGAACGAATTGACAGACTTAATCTGAACAAAATTACTGAAAACTAATGTTTCTCGTAGAAATAGAAAGGACACACTGAGAAAGTTGGGTTGAATTTTGTAAACGGTTGGAGAAGTTTGTGTGTTGGTAACATTGCTTAAATGGAGTGGTAGGAACGTTTTTGTTTTTGTCTCTTGACTCAATGGCGAAGAGTTAGAGCAACAACTTTATAGTGTGGTTGCAGGCAATGGCATAATTTGCAGAATTCGAGATGTAGAATAGTAGTGTTGCAACCAGTGGCCCAAGTATATGGACAAGTACGTACGGACTGGAACCAGGGCTTTATAATAGACTGCTCATTGAGCTTTCCGGCTGGGCACAAACCGTTCACATGTTCACACAGCGTTTTACGTAACACGTGACTGAATATTCACGCCGTTCGTTGAATGCGTTTGCGTTTTTCTTCTCGTCTTTCTGTGCATGTATTTACGATCTCGCAGAACCTTGCTTTGCTCTCTTTTCGTCGGTAGTGCCGTGAGCGAGTTATCGTCTGGCTGATCCGTTAACTGTTTTCTGCGATATGTTTGCTGCTATACAATCGTAAAAGACAAGTCACCGTCAGTTTTAATGGTCGGTAAATGCTGCCGTTTTGCATCATAAAAACCGTGCAGAACTCGAGGCAATAAAGTGTACAGTGTCACCTCTCAACTCTCCTGCCTGTTTCGTGTCTCTAACAGCCGCGAGCCTGAGTAACGCCTTCAA
>Ga0210059_1012065_pt1 | contig 13128 bp, 11 predicted proteins | sample Ectturendosymbi2_FD_188042 | JGI IMG/M metagenome (GOLD analysis project Ga0210059, IMG submission 188042) | Ecteinascidia turbinata endosymbiont from Florida, USA - Sample 2 (SPAdes) (version 2) | ecosystem: Host-associated > Tunicates > Ascidians > Unclassified | place: Key West, Florida...
AATGAAATCTAATAGTTCTCCCAATGACATTCCATCCAAATTTTTAAAAATAGCTAGTTGCATTGTGTCAGAATGGTTGTCCAAACTCTTCAACAAATGCATGACCACTGATGAATTTCCGGACTCCTGGAAAATTGCCCACATCACTCCAATTCCTGAAGTTCATAGCCCAAGTTCCTCATCTGAATATAGACCAATCTCTGTTCTTCCAGTATTGTCAAAGTTATTTGAAAAAACTCCTTATCACAGAGTATACTCTTATTTGACCGAACACAATCTAATTGCTAAAAGACAATATGGCATCAAAGAAAATCACTCAACAGAGGTAGCCATTACAACTATTTATGATGAACTACTCAGTAACTTTGACAATAAATTAATAACATGTTCCTTATTTCTAGACCTATCAAAAGCATTTGACTGCTGTGACCATGAAAGTTTACTTGATAAACTTTACCACTACGGTATCAGAGGTGTTTCTCATAAACTATTCTCAAATTTTCTGCACAATAGAATGCAGTGCACTAAAATAGGGGAATTTAAATCTTCATACAAAAGGATTTCTTGCGGGGTCCCTCAGGATAGTGTTATTTCACCTTTGATTTTCTTTATTTACATTAACGATATCACAAAAGCATCCTCTTTTCATACTACTTTATTTGCTGATGACATTAAATCTCTATATGTCAAATTCGTCTTTTAATGTACTTCAGACAACTGTTAACCATGAACTATGTAAAATTGACCACTGGTTGAGAGCCAACAAGCTTTCTCTTAACTACAATAAGACTAATTTTATGCTATTAACTTCTCGAAAGCACAACCCTGCTTCATTTAAAGTTATAATAAGTAACCACAACATTTCCCCTGAAGATGACCTAAAATACCTAAGTGTCCTTCTTGACAATAAGTTAAGCTGGAAACCCCATGTACAAAAAGTAAAAACTCAACTATCAAGAGCTTGTGGAATTCTATCCAAACTTAAACATTATACAACACTACCTGCTCTGAAAGTTGTCTATAAATCATTAATCCATCTCTACCTTAATTACTCAGTCCTCAATTGGGGACGTGCTTCAAATGCAACCATTCAACCTCTCACTAAGCTCCAAAATAAACCTATAAAAATAATAAATACAATTAATTCGGGATCACTAGAAGAACATTTCCAGCGCTTAAACATCTTATGCCTTCCCAAACTATATAGCTTTTCAGTAGGCAAATTCATGCACTCTTATCATAACAAACTGCTTCCAAATCATTTTGATGAATATTTTATTCCACTCAGCTCAATTCATTATCACTCCACGAGACTAGCAACCTCTAAAAACCTGTTTTTACCTAGAGTTAACTCTTCCTCAGGAAAATGTTCTCTTAAATTTATTGGCCCAAAAGTATGGTCTTCTATACCAGACGATATTAAATTTTCAACCACCTTTACCTTTAAATGGAAACTTAAGAAACACCTCCTACATGAAAAAAATTCCCAATTATAAACTTTAGCAACATTTCACTTGTCCAGAACAAAATACTGTGTATTCTAGTATTCTGTAACTCTGTTTATTTTTTGTGCATATTTACTTTTTCGTATTTTCTGTGTGCACCTCTATGCTTTTTGGCATGAAAGTACACTTTTTGTTTTTTTCTGTTTTGCTTTGTTGTTTTTTTTGTACCTCATTAATTAGCTTTTGTACTTTTTTACTTTTTTTATTACTATGTTTTAATCTCTTCGTATTGCTAAGAATATTCTAACTACTCCAAATTCCTTCACTTAAGTTCGATCCACTCATCTGTGTACATAGGCATGCGCTTTCACCTGTACATTTTCTTCACCATGTTCTGCGTTCATTCGTTTTTTGTTTTTCTTTTTCTTTTCATCATGCTTATTTGATCTCCAACTGTTGTTTCTCAACACTTGTCAAAAAGTGGTAAACGGGGTTGGTTGACCAGATGACCGCCACGGTCTTTCGCCAATCCTATATGACACAGCGCCCCTCTTTGTTTGCGCTGATGAGCTATTTGTGCCATTGTGTTTTCATTTGCTCTAATGTTCGCTAATGGTTGTTTTACTGCGTGCGATGGCTTTTATGGTGCTTCTGCTTGTTGGCTGAGTCATATGAAACAATCAACATTACCATTCACTAAATCATGTTTTAACCACCCAGTGTAGTCTGATTAGGAAACACTACGGGAACGCCAGCATTATTGGGGTTAGTAGCCTAGCTAACCAGTCAGATTTCGATTATAGGACACACCACCTTGATTTGCGCAACAAGCAGATACCAGTTGGTACGCATCATATCCAACATGGTGGCGCTCGCGAACATCAGAGGTTTATTGTGCACGTAGAATGTCGTCGATTTTTATAGCACCAGACTGAAAAAAGTTTTTGAGGCCTATACTAGCAGTTTTGTTTGTGTGAATGTTGTAACCATGGTCTCTCAGGCCCGTAGCCAGGTTTTAAGATTTGGGGGTACACAATACATTTTTAGGGGGGCAATATATTTGTTTTATTGTATGTTTAAAACAAATTATTTTGTTAATTTTCAGCTATTAACTGGGCAACACATTGCCAGTTGTCTGTTCTGGGTCTGATCATATAAGATTTGTGATTGTACCGGTATGCTATGTGTCGTGGGCAGCCAAGCAGGGAAGGAAGACTCCAGCTCCTTTCTCAAATTTTCAAAAACCATGACTTTTTCCAGAAAAAAGTATCCACATAAAATTAAGAACATTTGTTTAGTTATGCGCTTTTCCCGGGAAATAGCAAAGTAAACCAACATGAAAAAATCAGTCGCCTATGCTTCAAGATATTTTTCTGACTACGCGCCAGTGCTTGATGCCTGTTTGTCGCCTTTGATTCAGTAAAAGCTTTGTTTGGTGTTTGCCTAATGCACTGTTAACTTATTTGAAAAACATAACAATATTTTGGCATAAACAACAAAACTGAACCAATTTTATTTGTATCAGCATTTAAAGTGAAGATACTGGTACGAAAGAAACTTCGACTAATTCCTCAAAAGAATCACAACAATTCACGTGATTATATATAATAAATACATACATTCATTCTATTGGTCACTGAAAAGATCAATCAATCGTTCCCATTAACAGCTGGAAGTCGAACCATGTCAGGGATGCAGTGCTAACAAGAAGGTGTGGGAACCCATCCAAAAAATAGCCAGTTTGAAACAGCTTCAAACTCATTTTAACAAAACGTGAAAAAGGTGGGGGAACACCGTTCCCACGCGTTCCCGCCCCACTACACCCCTGAACCATGTACTCTAGCATGTAGACGTTCTACCTTTTAGTAACACCCGCAGTTTTTAGGACGTGTTTTGTTACAAAGAAAAAGGAAAGCTTGAAAGAACCAAGAAAAAAAATTTGAGCATAAACTGTCACATAAGCTGCAGTTCTGACACCCGCTACATAGCATAATAGATGAATAGTATTCATGGAGGCACTTGTAGTGTCAAGAGAATACTTTAAACATGCAGTCGTCGAGTTTTGGTCGAAAATTCAGAAACGATGTCTTCATTTGCCACAGAAGCTATTTATTTTTTTCAAAACCTAACAAAACCAGCTGACATCTATACGGTGGCAGGGGCGTAACGAGGGGGGCACAATTCCCCGGGCGCCGAATCACTATGGGGGCGCCGAATCACTACTAGGAGCGCCGAATGACTGCGGGGGTGCCAAAAAGTCCAATCAATGTCACAAATATTTTCTTCAATACAGTACATTTGCTTCCGAAAGACCTCAAATTCGAACATGGGGGCGCCAAACTTGCTTCTTGCCCCGGGCGCTGTCTAACCTCATTACGCCCCTGTACGCTCGTGTATCACGCACCTGCGATAAGGTGTGAGTATCCTCACCACACTGGAGAAGCTTCCTTTGCATGTGGCTGTCGAAACTCCTACAGTTAAGACCGCGCTCAGCAACAAGTATATGGTGGGAGAAGCTGCTTTATACTTCCAAAACCATTTCAAAAACTGGTCCAAATTCATACGGGTGTTTTTATTCAAAAGTACATCAGGAAGCTTTGATGAGACAATGCCTTTCACAATAGTGGTTTCAGCATCGAGATCTTCACTGATAGCGATACTTTTGGTAGTTGAATTGACTAAAGAACAAAAAGGTTGTAATTCTTCCTTGTCGAGAAACCAATTCGATGCTGGTAAACGAGTACGCAAAGATTTGATGAGAGACATACTAAATTCCATAAAGCGGTGGCTGAATTCGCTCTGAATAGTATCAATGATTTCAAAGCAAGATGCATTCAAGTTCAAACTCTCACTTTCATTGTGAATTCCGATGTGTTTTGTTACGACTGACGTCCTCTCTCAATCGAGATGAAACTGACTTTTTCGCTTGTTCAGGGTGGGATGTAGTTTCGCTTGTTTAGGGGTGGGCATCGGCGTCCGCAGGAGGGGCAAAACGGGCATTTACTCCATGGAAATTGGGACTAAGAAGCAAAAATTTCTTGAAAACGTGAAATCAGCATTTCAATTCTGATTAGTTGGGTTAATTCTTGTAATGACAGTTTGTTTGCTGATATGACACTCACACTGCACAAGTGTCAGGTTCACTGTTTTGATAACATGCAGCTATGCGCTTGCAGTTTACTAAATCCTCTTCTTTGCCTGCAGAGTGCAGAGGCAGGTTTCGAAACTTGGGAGCGAATTGTTTACTATTGGCCTTTGTTACGTAACAATAAGATGGCAACAAGTCTTCTGAGATGCACTTGAATGGTAGGCGTTTTGCCGCATGTAACTGTTGAACGCAGACATCTTGGCAGGTAGTGCAACGAGACAGTGACTGCTCATAGCGGTAAGGCAGGTTTACACCAATGGTGGGGGTATTGCGGCTTGCCGACATATTTTGTGTGGCTTTTCAAGTTCAAATTAATAGAGTGTTATTGCCTCACATTTAACCTTTGTTTCATTTATCAATGTGTTTACACAAGTTCGTGAAGATGGTCACCAGCAGTGTTCCCTGTAAGAAAATTTTGCATTGAGCAAATATTTGTTTCAGTGCGCATGCAATTTCACAACCATGTAGACCAGTGGTCTTCAACGGGGGCGACTTTGTGATTTACCAGATTTGGGGGGCGATTCTACAGGTTAGAATATATTAAAATTCTGAATTTATTTCAAGAATAAAAGCTACGTTTGCCACTTTGGAAACAAATCATTTGATGAACTTTCGACTCCATGGTTCCTAACAAATATCATAAAGCACATTATAAAGGACTGGTGATGTAACAATCAAATCAACATTGCCCTGTGTAATGATTCACTGCACTAACTGTGCAAGGCCATGGACAGTGTTCATAGACGGATCCAGGATGCTTTTTTAAGGGGGTTCAGGGACGAGTTCATCCGGATGTGTAATGACTGCATAGCAGTGAAGACCCATTTAAGTTACCCCAGGCTGAAAACCAACAGTGAAGAAAATTTAACGAAATATACCGAATCCATATATGCATATGTAAAGAAAGCAGGAAAATTGGGAAGAGCACAAGATGAGAAAGGTGGCGAACAGGCAGTAAAAACAACAGCCATAATCGAGCATGAAAAACAAGAGCCTGTAGCCCGGGGGTCACCAACGTGGTGCCCGCGGGCACCAGGTCGCCCGCAAGGACCATGTAGGTCGCCCGCGGGCCGGTTCTAAAAATATCATTAGCATGATCAACACTCAAATAATTAAAGGTAAATTGAGCAAAATTTTTATTTCAAAAGTGTGCATGAAACTAGTAGCCCTTCGCATTAATCGGTGCACTAGAAGTAGTTCGCAGTTTCAAAAAGGCTGGTGACCCCTGCTGTAGCCATTCAATTTCTGAGTGCTTCATTCTGATGTTCACGATCTTTTAATAATCCTTTCATCTTTACTAAGCACAAAACATGATTTTGTTTCATATTAAAGTATTATAAGCAAATTAGAGGGGTGGAAAGGGAGGACGTTCACGGTCGGCCCCGGGCGACACTTGGCCTCGCTGCGCCACTGAGTACAAACATCGATTGTACAAAGCTTGTAGGAAAAATAGTATAGTCTGCTGCTTATTCAACTTTTGTCCACAAGAAGCCCAATCTTACCAAATGAAACAAGAGTTTAAATACTTACGTGCGGTTTATGTAACAATGGGACCATATTTTTCGTATAAAAACTTGCGTATTAGAAGTTTATTTTTAGTGAAATAAACGCGTTCGGACTGCCCAAACTCAGTAAAATAAACTTTGCGTTTAATATTTACTTCTCTATCCCTGTGCAAGAAATGGTTTATTTAAAGGCTATCCAAAAAATCGCCTCAATAGACGTTTCTTTGTCTGGAACCATCCATAAAAAACGTATCTGAAAATTTCCGGGGTCTTCAGCCCCCTTAGTCCTCTAGATCCGCCTACGATGTTGCGGGTTGGGAGCTAATCACCGCGGTTCTGACGAAGTACCAGGTGCATTGTTAAGCCTAATATGTAAAATATGATAACATTTTAGTGAAATTGTAGCAATAAGTACTTTGGTAGTGTGTTGACCCAGTCTTTGCGTGAGCAGCGTCAAATAAGGGATATCAAGCAATAATATTTGGAAGCTTGTATGCATATCAACATGTGCGGAATTTTGGATTTTTCTCGTATACAGTAATATGCAATAATTCGTTTCATTGTACAGATTTGTGGGTTATGTGTGTTTGGGGTCACCCTGTAGTGCACTTATGTTGGTTGAAAGCGACCAATACTGATACACCTATCTAAAAATATTTAATCGGCCGAACTCCATTTTTTGAAGAGGAAATTTTCAATTTCTTTAAAGTTGCTAAAAATGGTCCAACAATAATGACACTGCTAGAACTAAATCATCGCATCAATTATCGCAACGATTGGACTGTTGTGAGATAATTTACGCAGCAATTAATGGCTAGTAAAATGAATTACAGTTCGCCGTAAGTTGTAAAAAGTGCTTGTGTTTTTCAGTCAGTTCGAGCGTTTTACTGTGCTTGTGGATATGGCTGTACTGTGTTTATCTGACTAATGACAGAGTATACCAGTCACTAGCGTACGGAGGAGGGGCCACTGTGCCATGGCCCTCCTCAGACCCTAAAACTAAAAAAATGTACATACAGTATTCGGCAGTGTACACTGTCAGTATTCGGCAGTGTATAACCAAAATGTTAAATTTTAGGCGAATAACACTATTTTGTTTAGAAAAACGCCTCTCAAAACACAAAATAACTAAATTTTCTAAAAAATTTGGGGGGCATGGCCCCTTTGGTTCCCCCTCGAAAATTTTCTGCGGACGCCACTGATACCAGTACAGTAGGATAGAAAAGGGAATTTTAGACAAGTGAGTAAGTCCAACTAACCCCATCTTGGCTAAACTAAGAATTTCAAAAAATCGTTTTCGCCACCTGTAGTTTGAGTCTGAAATTGCTAAGAAGTTATTCTGTTGTGGAGATCACGCCGAAAGTTGGATTGCGAAGAAAATGACTGGGTGAAGTGCTTTTTTTCCACTTAACTAACATAAGCGAATGCGATTCCACATTCAGAAATTTTTCATCGACTTCATACACGATGATGAAGTCCTTGGCATAGTTTATTAAGCCTGATAGTCAGAGTTTTTGATCACGTGCAGCGAGCGTTTTCCAGAAGTTTGGGGAAACGTTAAGCCATACTACTGGAGATCCCCATGACGTATGTTGCTGAGCAAAGTTTCAGCCAAGTAGGCTACTGCACACGCGTAATAAGTAGCGCAATCGTCTTCACATGAACAAGATCGAGGGAAACGCCATACGACTCAAGCTGGCCAACTTGCAGTCTGCTTTGAAAAAGCTTACAGATGAAAAGCCAAAAGCAGGGTTCGCAGTAGTTGGAACCAACTGTTTTTTGGAAATGAATCACATTTTTTCTGCAAACGCAATTGCATTCGTTTTTTTTTGTTTTTTTTGTGTCAACTATAGATTGCCCTTCCATATTTCATTACCATTTAATCATTTTTAAACAAGGTTCCCACACATTTTTAGATATTATTTTCCATACTTCTTCAATACCTTTCTAATACTAAATTTACGAAGTCCAATACCATTACTTTTTTTGATTTTTCAAAATCCTTAAATCATGAAACTCAATTTTGCACATTGCATAACACTACATAAATAATGAAGTGCTTTGCCTTCAGTAAAATTCTAATCAGATACTTCTGATTTGTTTCCCGTTTACAATTTCCATACTTTTTCAATACCTAATGCACATTTTGGCCAAATTCAATACTTTTTCAAGGTCTTGAAATCCAATTTTGAAATTCAACACTTTTTCAATACTTTCAATACTGCGTCGGAACCCTGTTCAAAATAAAATAATATTTTTGACAACACTAAAATCATGAGTGGGGGGTGATTTTCGAGCAAAGTTCGTCTAAGGGGGCGATTGAATAAAAAAGGTTGAAGACCACTGATGTAGACGCACCAGTAAAACGTTTCGAAAGGGGTATGCGATGTATATGCGATATTAAATTTGGAATGTTGCATGTGCTCAAGAATGAGATTTCACTGCGCAAATGCTCTGGTAGTTCTGCGCAGTTGCGCTCCTTAGAGGGAACATTGGTCACCAGAAAGTCTGCGCGATTTGATAACAACGACAGTGAACCTAAATTGCAAGTTACGCTACTAGTTCCCAGAAGAAAATTAAAGTTATTCCATGACACATATTGTCAAGAGTATTCTGTCATTTTCCAATGTCCGAATGAGAACGAAGGTTCTTCGCGAAGAGGCAATTGTAGACCACAACGTGGAAGGATACTAAAATAAATTGTAGGACTACTGGAGGAGTTCTAAGCCAGATTTGACCATTTCCAAGAGTTAAAACCATGCTTTGCATTCCTTGTAAATCCATTCAGTGTTAATGTGTCGGTGGTGGCTGTCCAATTCGCTAACCGTTTGTTACAAACGTGTCTGCTGTAGAAATAAACTGACCGAAATGAAAGGAAATCTGGCTCAATAAAAAACTTTATTGAATACCGCTCTACAATTAATTTTCGGCGGCAGGTACCAGAAAGTAAATCCCAGATTTTAAATACCAGTGTATGGCTCATTTCTGTGTATAGCACAACATATTGCTGTGAATATTTTTTCTCTGTAATGACGATCACCCTGGAATACTAATCTTCAGTTTTTGCCACACTAACGTCGGGTGTGCATGACCCGGTTTTCAAAAATAAAAAAATATACTTTCCTTCAACAAAAGTTTATCACAGAAACTACACTGAAAATATAAGTCTCACTGAGCAGTTTGGGCACTAAAAAAGTTACTTTACTCTAATATCATACGCTTTTTGATGAAAAGTAAGTAGAACAAATATAGCGAAGGTGTCATATAGGCCTGAGGCTGAATTGAATTACTCATAAAAAAATTATGGGCGTGAAGAACTTCTCCGTTTGAATACTGCTAACAAGACCGTAGAAGCATGCGCTGAGTGAGTTTCAGCTCTTTACAGCCACCTGGCACTCAACCTCCATCTAACCATAACGTGGGTTCAGCCTGCATTTGCCACCTCACGCTAACCATAACGTCGGGTCAGCGTGACCTGAAATCGTGACGAACTCGCTCCCTTGCAAAATTGATAAAAATCGTGGATGAACGCAAGCGCACCTATTTACAAGTCACACAAGAAAATGAAGCCACTGAAGATTTGAAAACGCGCCGACGCGCGCTTACGTAGTTTCACGTGGATGACCTCATATGACCCGGGTCACCGTGACCCACGTTAGTATTCCAGGTTCAAACCATCGTGCAACCCTGAAAAATGAACACTTGGGAGAATTAATTCGCACATCTTCAACAACGCACTGTCCAGATGTTCGGGGACCAGAAAATCAAATAAAAATCAACGCTGACAATTACTGTACATCATATAATGTAAAACTTGCATTCTTTACCGTATTTGTATTGACACTACATACTGATTTTGCGGCTCGCTGGTATTTTTGGTTTCCTGCAAATGACTTCCATTGAACACGTTTGCCCACTCCTGGTTTATACTATATGTAAAGAAACTTAGGTTCCAACAAAGCGCTATTTTTGCAACCAATGTTCCCTCTAAAGGTGCGCAAATGCGCAGTGCTAACAGACCATTTGCGCAGCGAAATCACATTTCGCGCACTTGCAACATTCCAAAACATCGGAAAAACACGAAAGCAAGGAGAAGCCATTTGAATCAAATGTGTAGTTTGTTCGTATTTTCATAAGATTTTACACTATTTTAAAAATTCACAAAGTTCGTAATTCATTTAGAACTCTGCTAACTCAGTCTTAAAAAATCCATACTCACTAAATCAAATGTTTGTTCAGTGTAAAGTTTTCTTACAAGGAAAACACTGTATGCAGCTTTTACCGTAACACTGGACATTTTTATGTATGTGTCCATATGCGTTGCGTCGCCAACAACCCGAAAAAAATACAAGCAAAATGTCGACATTGCCCCCCCCTACACTGAAAAATTTCTGCGGACGCCCATGGAGGTGGGATAACTGTAGCTTGCTTGCACCACACACTAAGTACGGAATACGCGCCAGCTGCATTTTATGCTGACTTATGCCAGTCAGTGCTACAGTGATCTATACATATGCTGAAGCATTTCTACGTCAGACACAGAATTCCCTAACCTTTTTTGATCAACTTCTAATTCGCATACATTATCCTACTGGGTTTGGTTTGACTATTACAAGAAGTTCTGTTTGACTACAAGCAAGCCTAACACCAGTCCAATGTTCCCTCTGAGATGCTTAACTGCGCAGTACCACCAAATCATTTGCGCAGTGAAATCGGATTCTCGTACACTTGCAACATTCCGAAACGTTGGAAAGCAAGAAAACAAGAAGCTATTTCAAATAAATGTGTAGGCCCTACTTTGTTCGTATTTTAATAAGATTTTATGCTTTTCCTAAATTCTAATAATTCACGAAATTTGTAATTCATTTAGAATTCTGGCAACTCAGCCAGAGTTGCCAGAATTTTCTTACGGAGAACGCTGGCTAAGACTTTATATTATAGCATTACCATAACCAGCTTGCTAGTGCCATGGAGTTGTTCGCGCTAACAGTGAGACTGCAGAACAGGGTTCCCACAAATGTTGACTCGAAATTCCCTAAAGATGAGTTCAAAATTCCCAAAATTTCACAAAAATTCCCTAGATTTTACACAAAGCAGTTGTGTAATTCTCACCTAACTTTTAACACTTCAAAATACAGCATAAGTAAGCAGGGACGCTGGAAAGTGGGAAAATGACAGAGGCATTGTCCAGCCTGCCCTTTGAAAAAGGGGCAACAAGGGTGGAAGTGCCCTTTTCATGACAGTGTAAAGGAATTTCTTGATTTATCAAAATCGAATTGAATTAAGTTCATTACACCTATTTGCGCAACAAGAAAAGTCAGAATGGTTGTGGCGTGGTGATTACGCCACATTTAACGTTGAATTCGTACCAGTAACAGCAGAGTGAACCTAGTCAAATGGGGAATCTCTGTTGCTGTTATGCCAATGGTTGTCGAGTCGGTTCGAGTCTCTCTTTGGTCGGCTCAGGGCAATGCAGCATTGTGGCTGCAACAAATTTCTGTTATTATTTTTGAGGTCGATATTGTAGCTGAACAGAAACAAACATATTGGTCACACTTTTGTGTTTTTACAATTTTCCATTGTCCCAATTTTTGTACTGCTCCCATTGCTGCACCGTTGTCCCGGCATCTCTGTAAACCAGCTTCCTGGCTTATTACATTTGCACACTTAGTGTTACTCTGTTGACTAATGTGCTTTAAGAACAATTTTGGGATGACTGAGGTTTTCTTGACTAAAGAGAAAATAATGGTTTGGCCGGAACAAAAGCCTGAAAGGCAAGCTATGTTTTGTTATAAAACTAGCTAACTGCGAGTGATTACCTGTTTCTGTGCTTAACTCGTATGATCTACAACAAGATACAGTTTTATTGCAATGGTAATGGTTTATTGTTTCATATGACTCAGCCAATAAGCAGATGCACCATAAAAGCCATCGCATGCAGTAAACCAACCATTAGCGAAAATTATAGCAAATGAAAACACAATGGCATAATAGCTGATCGGTGTAAATAAAGACGGGCGCTGTGTCATAGGATTGGCGAAAGACTGGCGGTCATCTGGTCAACCAACCCCTGTATACTGAACACCTTGGATTTATGGCGCTCAGTAAAGGGCTGACCAACCAGTGAGATCACACCCATGATTACTCTACTATTGCGTGTTCACACCACTTACATATGGGTGCAGTTCTTTGCCCACATCCCGTTTGTGGTGAACCAAGCATTCAACGTCACACCAAGAGGTGGCAACAAACCATTCACTGCAAAATTTTTGCACAAACTGGATTTTTGCTGGAGAAGGTTCAACTAAAGCGGATGATGTCTCATTTGCAGCAATGATTTACATTGCATTGGGACAGGCGACTTAGGCGTAGGCTAATAATGATTACAGCACACACCAGCAAGGCGCCAGATGGATTTTTCCATGGGTTGGGGAAATAATGGTTTTTCCATGGAGTGGCCGAAAAAAAATTTCCAGGGGGACAACAGTGGTGAAATTTGATTTCATCGACTCAAAACTTAGAGAAAGGCATTTTTTGACTATACAAATATCAAATTACAACATCCACGGGGTAAGCTCCCCATCCCCACTCATGCATACTAGTACACTATAAAACCAAATAGATAGAGTCAACTTTTTTAGCATCAAGATATGTTCTGCCTTGGGGACATTAGAGAAACAATCTGTAAAGTAACTTCAATTTAAGTCTTTCCATCACCGCTACCCAACCATGGAGTATTGCAAGAGCAGCTTTTCTTTTCTCATGTTCACAATCCTTAAAATTTAACAACCAGTTCTCGCAGACTCGCAAAGTCCGTTCTAGATTTGGCTAAGTGACAGTTTTCTTGACGACACAACCCTAATGATTTTTTGGTTAGTGCCCTTGCAACCCCTAATCACAAACAAACCCCACATAAAAACCGCTGCAGAATGAATTCATCCAATTTCAGCAACACTATACCCAAGACCTGGTTCGGTTGCATCTGACCGCAGAGAGTAGACTAATTTAGATACAATACAACAGATAGACA
>Ga0210059_1012066_pt1 | contig 13127 bp, 11 predicted proteins | sample Ectturendosymbi2_FD_188042 | JGI IMG/M metagenome (GOLD analysis project Ga0210059, IMG submission 188042) | Ecteinascidia turbinata endosymbiont from Florida, USA - Sample 2 (SPAdes) (version 2) | ecosystem: Host-associated > Tunicates > Ascidians > Unclassified | place: Key West, Florida...
CCTGTTTCCATTTATTCTTGTTTGCTTATTTTACATGGCGAACAGCCAGTACTATTTAGTCAGTTTGTGAAGTAAATTGGTTAGTGTTGTTGCGCACCAGTGCGCTGCGTTAACCTGCCGCGCTGTGTGCAGACGTGTTGACAATAGTTGCTTCATTCAAGCTTTCAAGTGTGGATGTGCGTTTGGGGTCGAATGAAGCACCCGGGGGCAGGCCCGCAACTAAAGGGGGGAAATTGGGCAATTGCCTCCCCGAAATTTTTAAAAACGTATGTATTTGTTAGGTACAGCAACAAGTTACATCATTTTGCCCCCGCCGAAAGTATCAGCTGGTTGCGGCCCTCCCGGGGATGCTATCCGTGTGAGGCTGTCATCTTCTAGTAACAAAGGGGAGGACCCTTAAGATACGCCTACGGAAGAAGATAGTCGCGCAAATGTGCACCGCGTTGCTTCTGATCGCTTGTTGTGGCCGCATCGTATCCTTGTAGTAAGTCGGTCGCTTTTTGTGCTTCTTGTCGAACGTGTTATGTACTTCCAGGGGTGGATCCGGCCAGTAAGGTCAGGGGGCGGTTTCAGCAATATTTGGCAGCCAAGTCTCATAACGGCTTCGTTGCTGTAAGAGAGATGAAGTAATTCACAACACTGCTGTGACAAAACAATGGACGACAAAATGGCCTTGTATCGTAAATGTTGCTTTCCGAATTGTACAAAATCATGGTGAATACAGTTACTTTCTTGAGTTTTAGGGGGATCGATCGTCCCAATCGCCCCACCCCCGTTTGATCCGACCCTGTTTTATGCAGGCTTCTTTTCACCAGTGTTCCAGTGTAACTACAGAGGTTTTAGCCAGGGCTTAAACTTAGCTGAAACAGGCACACTTGCCACTGTAGGTGACCCACTAGCCATGGGCATCGGTGAGGGGGGCAAAATAGGCATTTTCTGGAAATTGGGACTAAGAATAAAAAATTTCTAGAAACCTGAAATCGACAGCTTAACTGACTTAATTCTTGCAATAGCAGTTTTATTTGCCGATATGACAATCACACTGCATACGAGCCGCGGTTCACTGTTCTGGTGTCATGCAGTGATGAGCTTGCAGTTCACTAAATCAGCTCCATTGCCGGCCGAGGCAGGTTGCAAAACTTGGGAGCGGATTGTTCTAATATTGGTTTTTATTGCGTAACAATCACATGGCAACAAAGGTTCACTACGGTAGTAGGCGTTTTGTCCAGTGGTGCCACTCCTAGTGTTTTTTTCCACTAGATCTAGTGTTTTTTCATTTCATCTAGTGTTCTAGTGTTTTCTCATGGCCATCTAGTGTTTTTTTATGAGTGAGCTGAATGTAATTAATTGCAAAATTTTGTGTGATTGTAACTGTAATTGAGACCTTTTGGTTTAGTACAATTGTGATTTGCTAAAAATTCTACCTAATTAAATCTTAAATTGCACAAGACAACATAATATGTTTTGATTTAAACTGCTGCGAAATCACTTGGTCATCTGTTAAAAGTTGAAGTGAACTGTACAAACAAACACAAGCGTTGTTGCTATCTCCCGTTTTCTTTGTCTCTGGCTTACAATGGGTTGCACAATGTCTGTGGTTGGCATTGCAACGCATTTTCTGGCCATTTTCACCGTGTGTAATTTTGCTTTTCCAATCTAGTGTTTTTTTGTGAATCTAGTGTCTTTTTATCATGAAATCTAGTACTTTTCCATAACAACAGAGTAGCAACACTGGTTTTGCCGCATGCGACTGTTGAACGCAGACATCTGTGGCAGCTTAGCAGTGCAGCGAGACAATAGTTGCTGATAGCAGTAAGCCACGTAGTTTTATACGGTGTGAAAAGAAGCATGAGTGAAAAAGAAGCATTGCTACCAAAGAAGCGGATTTTTTTGGCACTGTTGCCGTAACATGGGGCATTTTCTTTGTGGTGTTGAAAGGGTAAAGCGTTTTGTGAACTTCCATTTGCAGTTCATCGTCAGCAACCTGAAGAGGACAAGCAAAATGTTGACTTTGCCCCCCTGGAAAAATTTCTGAAAACGCTCATGCCTACGAGAGGGAGTACAAGAGGTACATCATACCCGGCCCCGGGAAGATGAAAGTACTCATGCTAAGTTCTTCTGTAATCAAGCCCAAAATTGATGGTCGCTTTCTTCGACTGCAGCGCTGGTAGCTATATTTGAAAATCTTGGTAGCTGTTTTATCAACATTTCGATTACTATACAAACAAGCTATACAAATTTCGACGAGGACCCAAGCTAGGGGGCCCGATATCGGTCTTCGTACCCAGGTGCGTAACTAGGGGGGGCATAATTATCCGGGCGTTGAAGCAATATGGGGGTGTCGAATGACTGCGGGGGGCGCCAATAAGTCCCAACAATGTCACATGTAGCCTACTCTTTTCAATACAGTACAGTTGCTTCCGAAAGACCTCCGGTTCGAACATGGGGGCGCGACACTTGCTTCTTGCCCCGGGCGCCATCAAACGTCGTTACGCCCCCCTGGTAAAATATCTCTCAGTCCCGCGTTGTGCAGTGTGAGTTGTCGCACCGGCTAATAAGCTGCCATTGCAAGAAATAAATCAATTAATCGGAATTGAGCTGCTGACGTCAACTTTTCTAGAAAATTTGGTTCTTAGTCCCAATTTCCAGGGAGGGGAAAAAGCCCGTTTTGACCACCCTGCGGACGCCCATGGCTTTGACGTACCACGAGTTCAAAACTGTTTGCTTGAGTTCAGTGCAAAAGCGCACCCATAAAATAGTCATTCTTTTCGCATTTACATGTTCAATAACAATGTTGACCTGTAACATAAATTATAGACGACTATTCTGAATTTTGTGTGTGCGAATAGCTGCAAAATAATTTGTTTGAACTCGATCTTGATAATTCATGAAATTACTTACGATGCTGTTATAAAGGGCACCTATGCCCCCGTTGCCCCCGCTTTCAGAGGGCAGGAGGGGCAATGCCCCCGTAATGCACCCCCGTTTCGGCGTCCCTGTCTGTCCTCCTCCCCACGTAGATTGATTAAAAAGACACAACAGAACGTTTCATAGTGGCGTTAGAGGTAGAACAACAGATACATTATGATACATTGCCGGACTGTCATATATTTTCCGATCAGATCCAGTCCTGAAATTTTGAAACTCAGTCCACGTCCAACCATAGTCCAAATCATTAAAAAAATGATGAGTCCAAGTCCAAACGAAGTCAAAAAAATTAACAGAATACAACTTTTTAACAACAAAAATGCCGCAATTGTTTTCCATTTACTCAGTCCAAATCCGGTTCTGATCCTAAATTTTTGAAGCGATTTGCAGTCCGGATCCAATCCAAACAAATTCGTTATAGTCCGGTGTCAAGCGAAATTTCTGACTTCACGCCATGTGCACATGCGCAGAGCATTATTATACATATCAAATACGCTAAGAAAACTGATGATTAGGGCTTAGGGTTTGGTGTTTAGGCAGCTGTGTCGGGTTGGGGTTTGGGTTAGGATAGAAAAAGAAAAATATTTGAGATCTCAGACTAAGTCCAATATTTTTCAGTGGTTATATTTTTTCCCGCACTATAACTTGTTGTGGGTATCTGAAATCTAACCAAAAAGTTTTAATTTACACAACACACATCAAAAAGCAATCGCCAAACTTGATTCCTTTACTCTGAGAGGCAAAATAACTGACAAAAATACTGAGTCAGAAATTCCGCAGAGGTCAGAAATTTCGCTTGACACCGGGGCCAGTTCCATCCAAGTTCGGTCCAATGCTCATCTCAGTAATGCAGACTGCAGGTTGATCGTATAGTCACTCATTATTTTCACTCCTGATCCTGCTCCTATTCTGACAAAAGTGACTCCAGCTCCTGTTCCGGAGCTTTTAAAATTTATACTCCGACTCCTGTGTACACGCCAAAAACTTGAAGCCAAGAATAGAATCTTATGTTGTTTTCACCCCAACCAAATTTTGTTTAACTCTCACCCCAAAGTACTTTAGGCACAATCACAGTTAAACAACTACTGCTATGAGTTTACTTATTAGCCTACACCTGCGCAATAGAGATGAATGGATTTAGGTTTATCAAATCCAAGTCCAATCTGACAATTTCATTTTAAAATCCAATCCAAATCCATATGCGATTAACTGACAGTTACAAAATCCAAATCCTGTTTACATGCAAAATCCTACCAACTGTGTTCTGCTAAAGGCAAAATAGTTCTACTAAAGGCAAAATAAATGGATGAATAAGTTTGCCATTGTGTTTACATTTCTTCTAATGTTCGCTATAACAATTGGTTTCATTATTGCGCAATGGCTCTTTGTATTGTTTCTGTTTACTAGCTGAGTCATATGAAGCAATAAATGAATCAATCAATCCAAAGCAGTGTTTGCCTCATGAAGCAAAACAGACAATACCACAAAATACCTTGCAAACGAACTCAAGTTAACTTACGCTCTATCTTCGGCTCATAGCACAATAATAGTGGACATTTCGCAGACTTGAAGGCAAGCACTATTAGCATCAAATGCAATGAAAAACTCAGGTATAAAGCGTAAGGCAGCAAATCGGACAAACAAAATACCAGGTGCAAATTACAACACAAGCGAATCATTAGCACTAGGCTACACATACGTAAAACACTATAACGATCATGCATCGTGGGTCAAGAAAAGAGATGGAATCGATTAAAGTCACACAAATTCCTTAACCTTTGCAACACCGGGGACCCCTTTTCCTAAAAATACTGGTTTGGAGACCCTTCTTCTGGCGTTATGTCATTAGCGAAAGGGATGGTCGTTGTTATTTCTGAATCTGAGGGTTAAAAAACACTTTGTCACTTCTTCTGGGAACCCCGTTGAGAAACGTTGCTATGAAGTGTTCGTGTTGTGTTCGTGGTATATTCACAATTGACAACAGTCGAAAAATATGGTACAGGACCAAAGTGAAATCTGTATCATGCAATAAAACATTAGTGCTGATTACAAGCAAGATCATCTTACTAAAAGTGAATGCAGGTTCAAGAAATTTTGAAATAATTTCTGTTGAAGATACAAAGTAAAGTGTTTTTTTTATACTCAAAAGAAGCAAAAATGTTTTCAGCAATACGGCTAAACCTGAGAATGAATTCGTTACTTGATCTGTCATCAGCAGAAAAGTTGAAAGAACTGCCAACAACATCGTTGTCGTGCCATGTTATGGAAGGCCGAAACCAATTTAGCTAAACTAAATTATAATGGAAAAGTGTAGGTGTAACTCTAAATTTATTGTTATTATACTTCATTTCCAAAAAACAAGCCAAATTTTGGCAACGATTTTTGCATCCCCAAAAATATGCACTCCCGTACACCTATGCTGCAAGTACTGTCAATTAGATTGGTCAGCGCCCTGACTGATTCCTTGAAGACTCAGAAATAACCTACAGCTTCCACAGCGAATAAATGGAAGCCTTTGTGTGCAAGACGTCGCTTACCTTGCACTATGGTCCGCGTTAGAAGCGTATGGTTGAGCAAATTGAGCGCGCTCAAAATCACCTTTTAGAAATTATAGCATCGTTCCAGGGACGGATCCAGCCAGTAAGTTTATGGGGGGCGGCGATTTCAGTAATATTTGGCAGTCAAGTCTTATTACGGGTTCAGTACTGTAAGACAGATGAAGTATAATTCACAGCACAGCTGTGACAAAACAATGGACGACAGAATGGTCTTGTATCGCGAATGTTGTTTTCCGAATTGTAAAAAGTCACGGTGAAAAAAGTGACTTTTTATGGGTTGAGGGGGGGCGATCACCCCTATTGCCTCCCCCCGTGGATCCGCCCCTGCATCGTACTAAGGCGCGTCGCCATATTTTAGTTGTTAGAGGGGGAAAACATGAAAGCAGGAAGGCACATTCAGTTATAGGTTAAAAAGAAGCCATCGGTATACAACACCACCGGGCACCTCGCAGTGAGAGGACCCTTACCGTAGTTGTGTTTTAAAGGCCTTTGTGAATCTGGTTAATTTGATTGGAGCTTGGCCAGGAACCGACGAAGGTCATGCGAGATGTTTACTCGAAGTAAACCTGTGGCGTCTCTGGAGAGTTGTTGAATTTCTTGTTTATTAAAATCAAGCTAAGCTGAGATCCACTAAAACCGCATGGAAATAAAAAAATTTCAAGGATCGATTTTAATTAGGATGTGTCAGTGTTGGTGTATGTCTGCAAGTGTAGTTGTGGAGCGAGTATAGAGCGGGTTACAAAATCCCAGCCCTAGATACAAAATGACCAGGTCTAAGGTTTAGGGCTTATTTAACTTATCTGATTTTTCTTTCACAACTATTTGTTTAATCTGATTTGCTATATGGAAAATGACAGGCAGCAAGTCTTTAACCAACATGGTTTTAACTAAAATAAGGGAAATTTCAAGCATGTTTGTCACAAAGTTTGCGTTCTTAGCTTATTGGCAGAAAGGATTCATTACACAACACTTTTCGATAATCAAAAAATTTCAAAGAACTTGCAGTCAGAGAAAAAGTTAAAAGCAGTCCAATTGTTTTTATACCTAGCGTATGTTGGATGGTGTGACGCTGGCAGCCAGTGCTCAATGTCAGGGAGATCTGCCAACTCGGCAAGCATGACAAAACTGAATTCTCTCTTTGGTTACGATTAAAAGCTTGGTTTGCTGTAAGCTTTCAAGGAATCAGCCGACTGGGCTCTGCTTTCATCTTTTCGCGACGATTCAAACTTGTACATCTCTATATTCAAGTAACTACTTTCCACAAAGGAGATAAACAAAGAATCAATCAGCAAATTCTTAAGAGGAAATCGATTTCACGCTGTAATACGCATCCTCAGTCCTAAAAGCTTATTCAAATATTAGTTTATTCTATTTGAAAATTTTGCTAATAAATTCCTTGTTTATTTCCTTTGTGGAAAGTAGTTACTTCTCTGTTTGGTGTCATTTAATTAACTTTTCTAGTAGACGTGCCACAACAATGCATAACATTCATTACAATTTACACTGCGAAGCCTCGAGTTTCCATGAACTGCTGTTGCTTGCTTTGTTCGGGCGCACAAATTCGAACAGCCTTTTGCTCTTGCAAAACTGCCGACGGTCTCAGCGACCTCCAATTTTATGAGTCCATTTACGACTATTCAGCAGTTGCCTACATTTCTACGCTCTGTGTTATCAGTCATTCAAAGTGCAGTGTTCATTCTGAATGTCAGGTATTGGTGCATCAGTTCGAAAGTGGGGTTGCTTAAAGGTTTTCAAGTCGACCGCATGTAAAAAATAACAAATACCATTTGCCAAAAGACGGTCAATGGTAACGTGAAAAAAGTTACAGCAGTATCAGGAGTATGATTAGCCCAGTGCTTACAGAGCGTCTTTGCAACGTACAGCTTAGATAGATGATTCGGGGCTATTCTGTTATTGCTAAAATTATTGTGTTCAATGCCATGGTTTAGCGTTGTGACATTATGTCTGTGCTGTGCGGGCTGCAAAATTCAGGTCGTAAACTCAGCGCCTTAGCTGCTGCTCTGCAGTATTTTCTGTTGTGCATTAACTTGCGCGATGTCGTTAACAAAGTAATCGAATATTAACGAACAGACACGTTAATGATAAAGACTGTGAGTAGAAATGAACAGAATCAATGGTTTGGGTCTGATTGCATACAGTATTTAATTCTTAATTGAACGTGTGATCTGGGTAATTTGGCTGATCTCTTGATATAAGACTGTGAAGAATAAGTGCGGAATGTTTAATGATATGTTAGATACAGCATAAAACTCAGGCTTTCAACGCATTCTTTTTGGCAAAAAACAAAACATGTCCATTTTCGAGAGGAACCAAAGCTTAAGAGAGAAACATTGAAAAAGTTTGGAGATAAACAAGGAAAAACTTCATCTCAATTCCATTTAGCCGAAAATTATCGACATTTTCCGAAATCAGAATCTCAATGCGTGCAGCCAGGGGCGTAACTAGGTTAGATGGCGCCCGGGGCAAGAAGCAGGTTTGGCGCCCCCGTGTTCGAATTTGAGGTCTTTAGGAAGCAAATGTACTGTATCGAATAAAGTACTTGTGACTTTGTTGGGACTTTTAGCGCCTCCAGCAGTCATTTGAAGCCCCCCGTCGTAATTCGGCGCCCCCATAGTGATTTGGTGCCCGGGGAGTTCCCCTTTGCCCCCTCGTTACGCCCTGTATGCAGACCTTTATTGCATCATTTCTACAACTTTAAACCAGTGGCCGATCCAGGGGGACGATTGGAGCGATCACTCCCTTAAAACCTACGAAAGTAACTTTATTCGCAGTGATTTTTTACAGTTCGGAAAAAATCATATCAAAACCAATTCCAAATAAGTCTTTCATCATCTTCGAAATGTCTCATTGGTCGCGATATAAGGCCATTCTGTCGTCCATTGTTTTGACATAGCGGTGTTGCGAAATATACTTTGTCCCTCTCATAGCAGCGAAGACGTTAGAACACTTGACCACCAAATCTTACAGAAATCGTAACGTTACTAGCTGGGTCCGCCCCTGCTTCAAACTGTGTGCTGCATACATTAACAACAGCTGACAGTGAGGGCTTACGAGAGGGGGGTACACAACTGCGTAGCCAGCCCAGAAATTTAGGGGGGGGGGGCAATATGTTTGATTTTAGGCGAATAGCACTATTTTGTTTGGAAGAACACCTCTCAAAGCTCAAAATGACTATATTTTCTAAAAATTGTTGGGGGGGCATGGCCCCTTTGGCCCCTCCTGGCTACGCCTATGGGTACAGAAGGTAGATCGTACCCGGGCCCGAGAGGGACAACAAGGTCCCGGAAGATGAAATTATGCAGGGGAAGTTTTTCTGTAATCAAGCCCCAAATTACTAGTGTAAGTCAGTTGCCAATATAACAGATCAAACTACTTAAATCGTAGCAATGATATCTGTTTCATCTATGTTCTGATTACTATACAAATAAGCTATACAAGTTTCAGCAAAGGTCCCAGAAGCTAGGGGCCCTGCATTGGTTCTCGTACCCCTTGGTAAAATTCCTCTCAGAGGCCCTGCAGACAGTCTGCACTTGTTCTGTCAAAGTGCATTAAAACATATGCTATTTGTTTTGTACAAGTATACTTCTTGACAAATCTTAATGTGTGTAAAAGCTCATTGCATTTTCCATGTTTCTTCTCTGGAAGTTAAATTGGCCCAACCTGAAGCGTTTAGCTTGGTTAGCTTGAATCGATCAGTTAATGAATTTTTTGCTTTCTTTTGTAATTTTTATCTTAAAGCCAACTGCGGTAGCTAACTTCGCTGTTTCGCAAAATGGCATACTAATTTGATATGATTGCTTTAATTTGCAAAATGCGAGAAGGCACGGGCTGTGCACTCCTTTGCTCCATGCATTGTTTTCTGAGAAATGAAGTCGACTGCGTCAGCTTCTGCAAATTCAAATTATTTGCTGAGCAGCATACTGTATCTGTAAATCAATTGCAGTAGTTAGTTCTGAAACAGAGGTTATGTTTAATTGCATGCCATATCAGGGCTGCTAAATTTTAGAAGAAATTTTACTTGAAATCCTATACAGTGCTTGGTTAAGAAATAGCTAATTTTTTTGCTTCGCGTTCTATTTCCAAGAAAAATGTTTTTTTCTGAGGTTTACACCTTGCTTTGACGGCACAGCCTATGCCCGCACAACTAGTCTTCCATTTTTACCTTTTAAATGTGTTTGTAAAGAAAATATTAAGTGGTGCAAGAAAAAGTTCAGCAACAATAGTGCTAGAAAACAATAGTTTTTTAGCATAGGGATTTTGAGAGTTCTCAGTCTACAAGAATGCGCCTCAAACTGAGATTGAGCCAACGGTGAAAGTTGGGGTAACATCGCACAGTAAGACTTGACCGATGATCACAAGGTGTACGTGATAGATTGAGAAATGTCAGTTAACAGAATTGTGCCAAGTTTGAAACAGATATCTGTGTGAAAGCGCTCACAACAGAAATGTTACCAAATAGCAGAATACTTCAGAGCAGAACCGTCGCCAGAAAGTTTGCAATAGGGAGGCTTTACGTTTCTGCGTTTCTGCGGGGGGGGCTTTGCATTTGTGCGGAGGGCTTGAAATTCTAAAAATTGACAAAAACTGCACTGATTTATAGTGTTTCATGTTTCAGTTTAGGGGGCTTGAAGCTTTGTTTGGGGAAGCTAAGCCCACCGTAGCCCCCCCCCATGGCGACGGGACTGCTTCAGAGACGAATAAATTGTTTTGCCTAGTTTGGCACGATACAATTACTATTGTAGCAAATTTTGATCGAATGCGTCTTTTGTTAGCAATGAAGCAGTTACATGATTAGATTAACCGTCGGCCATTGTGCATTTCTTTCATAGTTTCAGACCAACAGAATATGGCATTGCAGTAAATACACTAGGCAAGCTTCTCCGTTTGAGCATGTGCCAGCCAATCCAAAGTATATTTTACATAAGTGCGCTTGTTTGGTGTGATGATACTGGTCAACTGATGTCCACCACTGCCTATCCACACTTCAAGGTTAAACTTATTTTGAAGTCAAGGTAAAAACTAAAGATAATTGCGACATTGCAAGATCAATTCCGCATTGTATTTCGAATGTTTTACGCAACAAAAATTATCGTAGATGAAATGAAGTTGTAGACATGTGTCTTAGGTGAAGCGTTCAAAGTATGCAATTAAGAGAGCGTTTTGAATGGTAAGGTAAAATGTTAGAGGCCCAGCACATTCATACATCAGTTCTGACGAGCAAATGTTAATGCGATTCACGTGAATTTTGCCTGAGTTTGATTGTAACAACGCATTGTTGCAGGTCGGCGATATTAACATAACCTTTTGACTTTTGTCAAAAATTGATTAACCTACAAAACTGCTAGAGCGCAGAAGTAGGGTAAACATTTTCAATCACATAGAATAGGCAGGGTGCAGCTCAACAAAATTTTGAACACACGTACAGCAGGCATTTTCTCAAGCGGTAGACGTGTAGTTTCGCTTCGTGCGGCAGCCGCTACAAAGCATCTGTTTATTTACTCCCTGTCTTTCGACAGTCTCCATCTTGTGCCACAGCGGAGGCGTTATGTTTTTTAAAAATAGCTTAGAGTAAGAATCAGCAATCAGTTGCCACACGGTTTGAACGTAGAACAAAGAAGTATTTGGCGTGAATTTGTCCTACTTTGAACTTGCACGTTAACACTGGTCGCACTGTCGCTGATTAGAATGTTTGCTTCGCCAGCGAAGTTTCAACCATAAAAGTGTGACTAAAAAGAATAATTGCCTGTGAAAAGATGAAGTGGCAGCTACAGTTGGCAGCAATTTTGTATTTAAAGGTTAGTGCATTCGTGATAACGATCGTGCCAGAGAAAACTGCTATAAGCTGCAGAGAGAAGGGATAAAAACTTAATTAAAATTGAATTAAACCTAGTGTGATTTCCTGTAATACATATGAAGCTAGGATCTGAAATAGTTGCATTTCTCCAAAGTTTCCGAAAGTGGCATCGTCGTTGAGGAACGACTGTTGTTTATAGGATACGTGACACTGATAACGTGAGGGTGAAAAGATATTTGTGTATTTATGATTCATCTCTCCCGCGTCACCTGCCCATATGATTCAAAGTTGTTGTAAAGATTATGCGGTTGTTCCTTGGTTCCAATTTTCTCCTGTTTATTGTGCAAAGTAAGTAACTGATTTGCTATTCTTCTACATTCTGCTTTTTTGGTGTTTTATTGTTTACTAGTTCGGGATGTGTTTGATATCCTGCTGTGTCGTTAAGCACATCAGGGCAACCACTTTTGAAAAACCTTCAAGGCTGCTTTTTTATTCTGTAGCGCTGAAGCGTGACGCGCTTGGAGGTATTTTCAGACGCTAACTTGATGTTATCGACATGGTCTTAAGCAAACACGCGAAGATTCCGCGACGAGATAACCGTTGTTGATCTCGAAGTGTCGTTTCCAAGGTGTCTGACACTCTGAAGGTTTCATGCTGCTGGTAACTGGTCAACTGTGGAGAAAAGTTTGGTGTCGAATTGTAGCCAACCGTTATTCCAGGTTCCCTTGGACCAGTGGCGATTCTAGAAATAAAAAAGTCGGGGGGGGGGAATGCGGGGCCAAGGAAAAAGTAGTTGGGGCAACATAAATGTCTATCTTGCATGGTGATTTTTCATTGTTTTGAAGATTAAGTTGCTATGATTAACCATATCAAACCCAACATAGGCTTGTGAATATCGTTAAATATGAACTATCGTTATTATTCACTAGAGACACCTAAACGCCACTGTAAATGCAATCACAAACGTATACTGCTATGTCAAAATTCTGTGCTAACCAGTGGTGTAGGAGGCAAGGTGCAAGCGCACCCCTAAAAGTTTTGATTTGTTGAAATTTTGCGCTAAATCCTTGAAAATCCTGGCAAAAATGGCACCCAACCTTGTTTGATTTCATAAAATGGCGCCCAACGTTTGCAGAAAAACACAAGAAGACCGTTTTTAGAGGTCATCCCAAAAAAGGTCTTCATGATCTTTGAGGGAAAAGATTTGTAGGCAAAGTCGCCCAAAACTTTTCGGGCACGTTTGGGAAAATTCGGGCAAAAATCCTTCACACCCCCACAAATTTGCCTGCTCCTACACCTATGGTGCTAACCAAGCAACTTCCACAGCACTCCACATGTAAATCGAAAAACTATTTTTCATACACAATTGTGTCGGACCCACGTGAACGAAAACAGCTCCATGAAAATGAATACAATTCACATGAAAGCGAAATGGTTCCAACCATGAATTCCATCTTGACACAAAGACATGTACGCTGTGGATAACCAGCTAGTTTCATCATAATATTCTTACTACAAAGCACATAAAAATGAACCATCTTTCACCGGATTGGTGACTACTGACTAATCCGTTTTTATGGTAGCTTATGGACATTCTGTGATTGTGGTGTAAGTGTAACCATAACAATGTTATGCAACTACTATTACGAGTGTGCACCGTGGATAGGGTGAGGACTATTTAATGAAGTATGCAGTTAATAACAGCGAGGTTTCGGCACCAGTTGCACCTAAAGTAGCATCACAGCGCCGCAGATAAGTGTGCATCGGGGTTTAGGGCGTGTACCTGATAGCAAGATGTAACAGCAGGTGTAAAACGTATTTTGCAG
>Ga0210059_1012067_pt1 | contig 13126 bp, 2 predicted proteins | sample Ectturendosymbi2_FD_188042 | JGI IMG/M metagenome (GOLD analysis project Ga0210059, IMG submission 188042) | Ecteinascidia turbinata endosymbiont from Florida, USA - Sample 2 (SPAdes) (version 2) | ecosystem: Host-associated > Tunicates > Ascidians > Unclassified | place: Key West, Florida...
CCCCCGCGCCTTGTCACATATCTGGTGACCCCCTCCCCCCGTTAGGGTGTGAGGTCATTTATGGACGACCCCTTATCGAAAAGCGACATTCAGCGAAGGTTTCCTGTAGTCTACACCGCTAGTTATAATCGAAATCTTTATATAGCTATGTATGCATGTGCGGAATTGTTTTGTGTTTTAACAAATGTCAGATTCAAATTTGTTTAGGTGATTTCCGTTAAGGGGGGGCTCTAGACCTCTCAGCCCCACTGCGTACGCCCCTGTTCATATACAGTATACATTGATGCCTTGCACTGCGGCGATGTGTTTTCAAACATTTTGTCATTTTTCACTAAGCAGTTACAGAATCCGCAAAATAATCCACCCTCAGGTGTTGAGATAAACTCAGAAGCATATTCATGCAGTATATTTCAAAATTTTGAATTTGGCAGTTTAAACCTAGGCATGATATGTTGATAAGTACATTAATAAATATAGTAGAGTCAATTCTGCGAATATCATAAAGTTAAAAAAACTATAACCTCATAATGGATTGAGCATTTGCCAAACCAAGTACTGTAAGACCACATTTCTTGCACTGTACTGCCATGCCATTGCCTAGTCTACTTACTATTCAATCGTCCAGTAGTGGGCTAAACAACATTATTACGTGAGAAGTCGCAACAAACCCAATAGTATTTAAGAATTGCAACTAACTTGCAAAAACATATCAAAATATGGTGTTGTAACTTTAAGAAAATATCGATCACGAGAAAAAAACGCTGCAAGAAAATTTTAACCTAAAGATAAAATTTGACTTTTTTGACCCAGTAACTTTGGAGTCGCTCATGGTATCAGCGTGACATTTGCTTTGTGGACGTTTCACAAACTATTGAAAAGACAGAAAAAATTTGACTGTTAATTATCCTAGTGACAGGCCCGTAGCCACGGGGGCAGTGTCCCCCCACAGTTCTTTTGTGCCCAGAAAAATTTATTTAAAAAAAATAGCAAAACAAAAATTGTGCCCCCCTAAAACGTATTTTGCCCTTCCAAACCTGGCTACGGGCCTGCCTAGCGATAATCAAAACGAGATTCCACACCTTGCGAACATCGCATTTCACTGCAGGAATGCTGGTTAGGTGAAAAAATATGTACTGTACGTATACTGCAGCCTACTTCGTTTTAATTCTCGCACCCGAACTTTGCATTTCAGCACAGGACTGCTGGTTACGTTAAAATAAGGGCGTAAGGAGGGGGACAAACGGGGCGACGGCCCCGAGCATCCAAGCCAGCAAGGAGGCATGCATAAATGCTTAACTCAGGGGTGAGGAATTAATTTGGCTCGGGGGGCACTTTCAGAAGGCCCCGTTTGGCGGAGGGCCATGCCTTCTAATTTGATCGTAAAATAAATCAATAAAACAATAATGGTGCACATAAAAGGTTTTCATTATAGCCTGCTGGCTGTAGCCCTAGAACCGAACCAATACTAGAGAACACTGACGGCTGGGTATCAACACAGAACACCTTGCATTGAACATTCGTGATGAACTTCTGAAGCTTTCAAGGTCTCGATTCACATCATAAGCGGCAGCGTTTTGATGAGATTGTTGATACATTATGTGACAACACAATGACGTCAGACCTTTTCATACATTTGTATGGACGTTCTCCAATCGGAAAGCAAAGCTGAACAGACACACAGATCCAGAGATGTAGTACAAAAATAACACAACTGCAAACAAGGCAAAACAACACCGTTCTTGACTGGGGAGGCAACATGCACTAGCAGTCTTTTTTTGGAATTACCTCTACCAAAGTTACTTCATACATTTATCAGAGGTAGACAAAACTTTCCTGCACTTGTGCTCCATTTACGAGTGCCACGAAGTGTGTTGCGTTCTCAAAACTTTATCTCTTTGTCGAGAAAGAAATGACGTATCATGATAAGACCGTCGTTGATAACACTAACATGCCCTCGTAGCGATATTTGCAAGACTCTTTTCGACTAGGATCGCGTGACTATGTTCTTAACATAAATGCTCGTAAGACAGGGGTATGGCATTAATGCGGGAGCCACTTTCACTAGACCGCGTTTAGCCATGGGCCGTACCTTCTGATTTCATCGTAAAATAAATGAAACAAAAAAGGTGCACGGAAAAGGTTTTATTATAACTGTTCTTGTGCAAATACACATTATCCAGCGCAAGCAATTCAGTGAGACATTTTCCTGAATGCTTCCGCGGGCCACATGTGATCCGTGGGCCGCTAATTGCCCGCATCTGCTATAAGAGATTTAATCCCAGCGTTGCTTTTGTTATTGATATACTAGGACTACAACAAAGTAAAAAAAAAAACTCGCCAAGAATTCTTTACATTGATGAAAGCCACCCAGATAGATCCAGTACAATATTATGACTGTCGCATATTTAGTGGAACCCAGATCAAGCCTTGCTACCAGTAACAAACATGTGCACACTTTTCTGGGACCTGCGCAGTTCATCACAACGAGCGTCGCCCACAATGCTTGCCAATTTTATGGAGTCGAACCGGGAATAAATGACGGTGGCGGACGGTGGATTAAGCGCTGACGATGTTTTTCCGCGGTACATCATGTTGCACAGCTCACTGTAGAAATGCGGGAATGTAGGCAGTTCGTAAAAAACAATCTGAGTGATGCCTCGAATGTAAGGCCTGTGATAGAAATGGTAGCGCTCAGTGTAAAGCAAAATGCGCGCTTTTCCCGTGACAAAGCTGCGCCGGGATTTTCCAACAACTTTTGGATCTGTGTACTCACAAATATGAGCAAACTTCGGACCAGCGCCGCTCTTCATTTCTCTCCGCATGTGGTTTCGCACTCTCACGAAATCATAATACTGCGGTATGTACACCAGGGTGTGCGTTGCTTTTGATTCTTTTATCTTCTTCAGGATGTTCTGGACGAAGAATTCGAAGCGTTTGTCCGCGACCGACACAAACGTTGAAGCATCCAACCTGTGAAAGATCTGAGGCGTGTGCGACGGAATGGAACAAATACTGCCTTTCACGTTTACTCGACTAATGACTGCCAGACCTCGGTGGTTAAAGCAATATTTCGTCAAGAGGCTTGACACTTGCGGAGAGTTAATACTTGACAAAACAATGCTTTGACAGTAGTATTTCGAGTGACCGTCCAGGGCCCAATTTCTGACTCGCGAAAAATCTACATCGTGCGATTCTTTGGGCTGGAGATGCATTTTCTGAATAATGTGCAAAACATGTTCCCAGTTTTGCATCAGAGCAACATCAGCGTGATCAACAACGAGTATTTCAATAGAAGACAAGAAGTCGTGTTCATAGTGGGCTTCCCCCTTTTCTCCAATACAGGTCCTCAAACCAAGCGGAGACGCCACAATAATATCGGATGAATAAAACGGTGCATACAGTCGTACAGAATTCCTCAAGATTGCAATGCCTATTTGGAAACGTTCGTCCGTGTTTCCAGCAAACAGAGCTTGGTAGTCGCTGGGCTTCGCTTTCATTTTTTCAAAAGTTTCCGTGATGTCAGTTTCGTCTTGTGAAAATTCTTCCTTAAATCTTTTCTTGTAACTCACTTCAAATTTTGTTCCCTTTTTAAGCAATGACAACATTATACTGATAACACGCAATGCGGTCTCTCGAAATGGCACTAATATCAGGACCTTCGGTCGCACAAAACCTTGATCCTGAAATTCACTGTTTTCTCTTGATTCAACAGTCATTTTTGCAATATTCTCATTGTTTTTGAGCACATGCGACTGCGATTTTAACAGATGGTTTAACACATGTAAGCAGTATATATTTTGAATGTTTTTTACTGTTTTTGTCACATCCAAACAAGGATAGTACAAATCATAGTAATGAGACATCATTAAATATAACTCTTGCTGAAGGGCAGTAAATGGTGCTTTAGGGCTGTCACTCTGATCTGTGCACATCTTTAACCAGTTCGTTGCTAATCGGTTCTTAATATGCATTTTGTCAACCAAGTCTGCATCACTGAAAACATCAGCTACATTCTCCTTTGCTTGCAAGAGTCTATCAACAGTTTTATCCACCACTGTATGTTCACTGGCTTGTCGGCACATAAAGCTAATAGAGTGAAGCTGTGACCATGAAACCGATTCTTCACGTTGGTACTTCTCTTGCAAATTTTTCAACTGATTTTGATCCACAGAATGATTTATGTATGAAAAAAATTCATCAGCACCAGAACCACAAATAGCATCACCATGATCAAGTTCTTTACTGAAATTTTCATTGGCCATATCAGAACCACAAATAGCATCACCATGATCAAGTTTTTTACTCAAATTTTCATTGGCCATATCAGCTAAAAACTTCTGTTGTCAAAATACACCTTACTGTCACACGACAACTTAAAACTAAGAAACAAAAATAGGTTTAAACTGCAATACCATATTTAAAAGATTGTTAGCCACCTTTCATTGTAGGCCGCATAAAATGGTGCAAAAACTAATGTAATCTGTGCATGAACATAGGTTACCTAAACCTCTGGGTTACTTTCATGTACTAGCACGTTTTGCGTTTAATTGGCAACCCTGGTAATGATGCTTCACCATGACAACTGCCTTCTGTTCAACATAATCCTTCATGCAACAGAGTGTGCCAATGATGCCAAAGAGTAAAGATAGCAAAAAGAGAATTTGGTCAACAAAATGTACCCAAGGAGAGAGTGTGCATCATCTAGACCAGGGTGATCCAACTACAGGCCCGCATGTGGCACGTGTTTGCATTGGCCCATGGACACATTCAGGAAAAATCTTCAAATCTGACATTTGTTGAAAAGCTTGAGGTTACATTTGTCTCACTGAATTGCTTGCGCTGGATAAAGTGCATTTGCACAAGAACAATGAATAAAAATCTTTTCTGTGTAGCATTTTGCTTAATCTATTTACTTTAAGATCAAATTAGAAGGTACACCCCGCCACTAACATTACTGGATAACCTCTGTGTTTTTCTGTGCCTCGGCATTCATTGTCTTGAAGAGTACATCTGGCGCAATGAACTCAGTACCAAGAAATAAATCTGTCTATCTGCTAAACATGGCCATCTCCAAGCTGGCCGCGAGCCAAATTAGATGCCCATCCCTGTAGTAAGTAATTTTAGTTAGAACAAGCATAACATCTTTTAATAAAAGTGTGCAACAATAAGGGTCTTAGAGATTGCAGAGAGCTTCTGGTAGTTTGTCAGCAAAATGTGCGAGAGTACATTTTCTATGATGAAGCAATCAAATCTAAAAACAGAAATCTAATGGGAAGCGAAACACTGTATGATAGTGTCAGGGAAGCCTCAGCCACAGGCATCCCACTGATAGAGATTTGTAATAAATTGCTATTTGCTATTGTTTCAATGACCAAATCACTTTCAATGACGCACTCACTTGTCTTCCCCTTTTTTAGTTTTAACTGCTCTGAATCTGTTATTTTTATAGGCTACATCATTTTATTGCAGGTAGCCCCCAAGTTGTCGCACTTTTGTAAAATGACGCGTAGGTCAGTAGTTGGACCACACTGATCTAGACCTTCTGATAAGGTAAAGAAAAAAAGTAAGCCACCTTTGATTGTAAGCTGCACGAAATCATGAAAAAAGCTTTATAAGTTGCAGCTTACAATGGAATATGGTAAATAGTTGTTTCCATAGACCAATCTGCAGAAAAAAAACACATTTTTTTATCCAACTCCTCTCCTTTTTAGTTGCTTGGAATTTGAAATTTGCATAACACACTCACCATAAACTGAGCTGTCCCAAGAAATGCCCATATTTTACTATAGTATTCATTAAACATCACATCTTACCTCAATTTAGCTCAGATTTCCACAAAACATTGTAAGAACATTAATGTTTGGGATACTACCTAGAAATTCAAATAAAATCTTTTGCACATAAACATCTTAGTTGCCTGCTAAATGTTTTTCCAATGCAATTGCAAATATAAGAGGAAAACAACGGTAAAAGTAGGGTAATAAATATCAATATCTCTGCTAAGCAATTGCATCTTCCATCGATTGCTATGAAACAATCTAAAACCTACAGACTTCAAGAATGTATCAGCTTGTTTGACAACATGATACTAAGAAGGTAGAGAGCTCTACCTCAATGACCACTGGTCAAATGGTGGTTGGAGATTTAAAATAAACATGATCAGGAAATCATATGCAAATGATTCTTTTGCCATGTTTCAAAGCTATCAAAACCAAAATGTCTTTGGTAAACAATGCACAGAGTTGCTGTAGATTCTTATTGCAAACAAAATATTACAATTATCGAATACATTATTTTATTCAACGTTTCAGTTTATTCATAAGCCATCATCAGGAATAAATGAATTTTTTTTTCAAAAAAGACTCTCATTTCCTGATTTTTGTGGTATGTGTTATAATGCCTGGGTAGTGTTAGCTGCAAGTGTGCTACATTAAGCATGCACAATGCTTATTAGGTTAGTGAAAAGACAAAAGTTCACGTAGACATGTGCAAATTGACAACACGATCTGTCTGAATAGGTCAATTGAACGAAAATATAAGCGAACCAACAACGAACGTTCGATGATCACCAAGCAGAATCCACACCTCGTGCCTCATAATAATAGTTGAAAGTTCAAACATGCTGATTTGGCCGTTACATGCTCCAATCTGCAACTTCAGTGTTATCAGAATCACTAATATTGGAATGCAACAGCAATTCCAGGATTTTTAAAATACCCAGGTTTGGTAGTTGAAAAAACCCAGGTTTCGGGTAGTAGAAAATAGCCAAAATACCCAGGTTGGAAACGCTATGCGCAACCACATTTTGGCACCCCTGCCCTAAACCATCTAAAAATCAGTACTATCATATGGTTACATACATGGTTGATGATTCCATACATTATCTTTATCATGGTTTTATATCATTTCATGTTTGTGTGATTTCATGATGATCTGTTTATTTGGAATTGGCTTTGTGCTTGTTACAATTTAGGTTGATAAAAAAAAAGTGGGTCAAACAAATTGCTTAACACTTTGAGAGCCGGCATACAATATATTTGTACTTCACTTTCGGCCTAAAAAACAGCAGTTTTCAGTTGCTTTACCAATGCCCAAGCTCCTCTGCCGATTGCGCTAGAGAGCTGTTCAATGGCTCAAACGGATCGGCCAGTCCAGTAGATTCCACTCGAAAAAAATTTTTTGGTTGGGGGATGCGGATTTTTTGTGACTGACGTCATAAGTGAAGTAGTTTTGGGGTCATTTTGGCTCATGTTGCCTGGCCTGGGATCCAATCGCTAGGCCAAAGTGTTTCGCTAAAGTTTTAATTGGAAACTAGGCCCGAGTACAAGTCTTTTGAGCCTTTGATCGACTTTCTAGCATTTCTGGTTCAAAAGTTATGATCTAAAATAAACAAATTAATTAATTATCTAATTAGTCAAATATTTTTACTAACTTATATCATAACTTTTGAACCCGAAACCCCAGCAGGTCATCCAAAGTATCAAAAGACTCGGATTGTAGCCTAGTTTCCAGTAAAAACTTCAGCGAAATACTACCACCTAACGGTTGGCATCCAGGGCCAGGCAAAGTGGGCCAAGGTGGCCTAAAAGTCGTCCACTTATGACGTCACTCACAAAAAACCCGCACCCCCAGGCAAAAATTTTTTTCGAGTGCTGACTTAGAAGACTTGCCGCGTCTTTTGAGACTTTTACCAGGTCTGTAGAGCATACCAGACTGGAGAAATTCCCGCGCAAAGCCAAGTGCGTTTAGGCGTTTTTTGCTTTTCCCGAAAGCAGCCGGATGCCAAAGAGTTAACCTAGCCATGCCCAAAAATGGAAAACAAAAACTGCAATAAATTATTCATTCAATAACTCATACAATGTCTATGTAAAGAAGTCATTTCTCAGCAGAGGATCAGACACTTTAAGATCTTACAGAGTATATATTTCGCCTATGATGTAGGCATCATCAGCTCTTATTCAAATAGAATCTCAATAACTCATTATTCACATTGCACTTTGACAAGGCTGCAAGGCCTCCTGATTGTTTTTAAATATTAATGTTTTTAATTGTCTTGAAGTCTTGGTGTGCCTCAAGTTGACTGCAACATGAAATATAGCTGATACACAGAACTGAAAGAATGTACAACATTTAATGTAAGTAGGTTCTTCTAGTACTTCTTACAATTAGCATCTTAGCATGAGAAAATCACAGAATAAACAACAATCACAAGTTTAAATGATTCAGCAAACAGTTACTAGCAGAAATGTTACTGAAGTTAACGTCAGCATAAACAAATTCTGGAAAGGCAGTCACTGGTTCTGCCGGGAGTGCCTGAGGACCTTTTGTTATTTATTATGACCGGAATCAAGAATACATCTCTTTGGAAAACTAGATTTGTGTTCAAGTGTTTTCATACAGTCCAGTTCCAATTGACCAAGTGTTTTGCACTTGTTGCATGTAGATGCAACTGCGATTTTAGCAGATGGTTTAACTCATGTTAGCAGTTTTGAATGCCTTTTACTGTTTTTGTCACATCTGAACAAGGATAGTACAAATCACAGTACGGAGACAACCTTAAATATAACACACCAAGCTTTTTATCAGTCATTTGTTACGTAACAATGGTTCCAGATCATCCATGATTTCACATTCATAATTTTATTTATTAATCCTACCCATGATTGTTGGCTTGCACTTTAACCACACCTAACTAGCAATGCTAGTCTACAAACCAAAACAGCACTTAGAACAATAATCTGGCTTAAACAATCTCACAAATTTTAAAAAGATTCACTTGAAATTCAGTCTGACACGTCAATGTCATAAACAACAATTCTGAGTATCATTTTCAACAATGAAAAAACTAGCCGGCCTGATATCGTCCAACGCCCAGTCAATGCAGTCTCACCAGTGATTACTATAAAATGGATGGCCAACTCATTGTCTCCATCATGAGTGGCTGAGCCTTTACTCGAAGCTGTCGACAAGCAGGCAAAAGCATTGGTTTCTGTGCATACCGTGGTGTAGGACAAGTGTTTATGCACGGTTTTGTAGCCCTTCCGCAAGATATACTATTCTGCGCCAGTTGTGCATAGGCAATTACTATTTACGCAAACAACATACATTTTATCTAACTTTCTGGATGTATTGAAAATGGTTCTTTCTTCTTATGGGCCTTGTTGTTATAGGCCTCATCTGAAAGTAATGGGCAAACAACTTTCAGGCTCCTAGATTAATAGTTACTTAAATATTGCACTCACAGAATCGTTTTTCTCCGTGATGTGTTTATATTACTGGTTATACAATTTTTCGACTACCCAGGAAGAAAAAGAAATAATTTCGTCTAAAAAAAACATGTTGCAAATAAAGTCTTTTTTTTATTAAACAGCGTACATAACCTTTTTGATTGGTCAAATATTTTTATTTGGTCACTTCAAAGGTCTGATGATTTTTAAAAATTGTAATTTTTTCTCCATTATTTACCACTCTTGTCTGCAGGTGTCCATTACCATTGGCAGCAGTTGCTGGTGCGTTGTCTTACTGTCTATTGTTCTAAAGCAATCCCTTTGCGTAGCAATCGAAACCTTGTGTTTCATGGTGCCTCATAAGTTTTGTTTTCTCTAGATTAGAAAATGACTTGCACAATCATTTGAAAGCTTGATCAAACAATTTACATGCTTCTGTGATCATCCCTATCCTATAAGTTCAGCCATTTGCTTCACAACCTGATCTTGAAATGTCTTCATTTTAACTCCTGCTGCTGGATTACTATTTGGTGATGAGTGAATGAAGTTGTAGCTGGTGTGTTGTTTCAGTGTTTGCCACCTCCTTGTGTTATCTGTTAACATTTGCTTGACACCACACAGCAAAGTATGACTAACAGAATAGCTTAGCTGATCTAGCTGCTATTGGCGATAATTTTTCAGCAGGCTCTATGCAATACTTTCTTGAAAAAATGAAAGTCAATCTCGCCAGAGATGACCTGACTTCAAAAGTTGGACAATGTTTCAAAAGAAAATGCCATGCTCTAGGAATGTCAAAAACCGTTCTGTTTTTTGCTAGGTATTAATTTTTAAAAGTTTTGTTACGACGCACCTATGGAGGGTTGATTGAAAACATGCAACGTTTTTGTAAGATTGGTTTGACATCATTAATGGCAGTGGATGTTAAAAACCTAATACGAATTGAAAGCGACTCAAAAATGATGGAGTTTTTGCGGAAAATATTATCAATCGTTGGTCGATTGGAAAATGTGTGTGCAATATCAATGTTAAATAATAAGCTTGAAATGCAAATATTTATGTTACCAAAAAACACAAAGAATGATGTCACTGAAAATTTTAGAGGATAGTCTAAACCAGTGATTTTCAACCTTTTTTAGCCCATGGATCATCCTTTTCAAACCATTCTGCTATGCTGGCACTTCATGAAAAACTAGTCGAATCTGTTTTGCACAAGGTTACAATTTTCAGGAAAGTTTTATCAAAGATTTATGGAACTCTCTGTGAATACTAGAGATGTGGATGATGTTAAGATTCACTAGTCTAAACATATTGAGGCTAATTGTAATCCTACACTACAGGTTCACTTTTTACAACAAAGAACTGCATCGGATTGTGTTTAAAAACTGTTGCCACTACTATCTCTGTCCTATGTCTGTTTACATTCCTTCACTCAAAATTTGCTGAAAGCATTTTTGGGAAATAAAGTTACAAAAACCAAAGGTTCTCACAGTTGCTTGCCTATAAATTTGTATTCTGTTAGTCAACCTAAGCAAAGCATGTGTAAAGTGGTCAGTGACCTCCCGTTTACAGCATGTGCATTGCTAGACCATGAGCCTTGGAATTATTGGATGTTAATAAGAACAACCATTATTAGAGTAATGGTAGACTTTCAGCTGCCTGAGTAACGCAAATTTGCGAAAATTTTCTACCCACATTTAGATCAGGAATTTTAGCTTCAGCATCATAGCATGGATGGTATCAGCTCTTCACCTCCATAAGCGAATTTGCTTGGCAGTGGCTACGGATACGACTGTGCATCTTGAAATTTGAAAACTTATTCATACGCCACGTGTGACGTAACAGTAATGCACGACGAGAGTGCAGTAGTAGGCTTGGTAGAGACCAACTAAACGTGAAGATCAACACTAACCCCTAAACGTAACACCTAAGCCTGAAAAAAAGTAGAAATAACAAAAGACAGCAGAGAAAAAATAACAAAAGACAGCAAGGTGAGAGTCGAACCAAAAACCATTGGTATAGAGTAGCCGTAACGCATAACCGTTAGGCCACGAGATCCACGCAGTTTAAATGACAAACTGACCCATTTGTTTGAATTGCGTCAGGACAGGCGTATCCGTAGTCCAGTCTGGAATCCGTGGCAAGCGCACGCACGATTTTTTTACTTGACCTTTAGTGTCACGCGGAAAGAAATAATTCATTTTACTTGTCACGCTTCTGCAAACACCGTCACGCACCATACATTTTTTCACTCGGAAAACCATATTTCTATGTAAACGATTTTCAGTAAGCTGATAGAGCCAGACTAACTAGGCAGAATTCTAATCCTTGCAATAAGTTGACAATTCCGCACCTGAGTTTTGTAACAGCCATCAGAAAAAAAATTTTTGTTTAATTTTGATCAAATCAAAAAAGTTTTTCCAAAAAGCTATGTTTCGCAGTTAGAGTTTCATTAGATTTATTTTTCAAAGTCTAACAAGCTTTTGAAATGTATAATCTTAGCATGCCTGGTACAAATCTGACCAAAAAGACCGAAGCACACAGTTCTGTTCCATTCATTGCAAAGGATCGAGCCGATGCATAGTACTCGATAACATCGACTATAATTTGGAAATGGGCAAGTAGAACAATCATTAGATTTTCCCTATTTGTGATTGTTTCGCTTTTTTTGTATTCGGACCATTATGAAAATGTTCCGGGAAAACCGAAGTTTAGCTCCTATTCCTGCATTTTCGAGGCGACTGGACACAAGAATTTCTCCTAACCATAGCGATACATCAGAAGACTTATTTGACAAATAGCCTACAACAGCAAACATGTGTTGTTGTTCAAACGATAAAATTTGAAAGTTTCAAAAGATTTTTGAATGTGTCTTTTTCACATAATTTCGTTTGTGGCAATAAATGCCTTACTGGGCTAGGATTATGCAATTTTTATAAAAATGCATGCAAATGTCTTATCCGGTTCATATGGAATTACCTAAAGTAGCCAATAATAGCTTCTGTTGTCTAAGAAATCTTGTACGTTTTAGATTGGAATCATTCTTATGTATTTAGTATATCCTACATAGATGTTTGATTTTTTGATTACGTGTAGAATATACGGCAATTCGAAACTGTTTTTAGATGTTGAGGTTGAATTTCGTTGAAAAGATACCAGCACTCGACACTCAAAAACGTGTTAACAAAGCCATTCATCCACAATCTCCAATCAAATATGCAAGAGAAGTCAAAAATTTTTTACCAATGGCTTTTCAAAAAATTTTTACCAATGGCAAAACATGCGCTTGAAATTGTTTGCTTGCTGGAGAATTCATGATATTGATCCCTTCAATAACAGTTTCTTGTTTTGCCGCAACCCACGTATGTATTTTTAAAAGTTTAACTCTGCTGCACTACTGTTGGGAGTGGGTCCAAACGTCACTTGGTGTTTTGACTGAAGCGTCTATGCCAGTGGTTTTCAACTCTTTTTGTATCGCGACCCATTGAAGCAAACCACTACAATCCAACGACCCCCATCTAAACTCGGATAAACCAAATGTAATACAGCTATGTACATAAAATATCTACTGGCGACCCTTCCACAAATGGTTCACAACCTCTGTGGGGCCCGCCACCTCTAGGTTGAAAGCAACTGGTCTAACCTATATCAAGAAATCAAATATTTTTTCCATAACTGAACAAAAATCTTGCATCAAAATTGCGCCTGGGATCCTGTCCTTCTTTATTAGCTATCCAGCAATTCACACATAATGTATAACAGTATGCATACCTTGATTTAATTTAATTTATTTGTTTATAGCAGACACGAAGTCCATAGTATGAACACACACACTCTGCAGAACGCAGGTTGATAAAAACAGACAATACAGAACGTAGTACAAGACATTGAAGCCGGCGAAA
>Ga0210059_1012068_pt1 | contig 13126 bp, 9 predicted proteins | sample Ectturendosymbi2_FD_188042 | JGI IMG/M metagenome (GOLD analysis project Ga0210059, IMG submission 188042) | Ecteinascidia turbinata endosymbiont from Florida, USA - Sample 2 (SPAdes) (version 2) | ecosystem: Host-associated > Tunicates > Ascidians > Unclassified | place: Key West, Florida...
ACTTTGTCCGGGCCTGAAAAATCTTGGACTGTGCCATCTCTAGATCAAAGATCCTGAAAGTAAAAAATATATTCAATACAGCGAATTCAGGACAACTCTGTTTTTCATGGCGAGCACAAAGTTGCTCAAAAATCCTGAATGGTTAAAAGTATATTCAATACAGTGAAAAATTTCATGGCAAGCGCAAGTTGCTAAAAAATCGTGAACGGTTAAAAAATGTTCAATACAGTGTGTATTCACTCGGGGGTGATCTGTGTAATTTGGGCTAGTGTAGTTTGTAATATGGACCAACGTTGTGATTAGTTATAGTGACTTTGTCCAAACCCACATTTTCTGTGAAAATCGAACAATCGGATGTCGGTAGTTCAACAGCTTGATATAGGAATTCGGTAACTCTTTCTTTGTTCATTTTCGAGTTTGCGCTGGATAGAGGTGTAGGGTGAGGTGATAGATTTTTTTTGATTAACAGAAGTTTTTGAAGCGGGCAGCACGGACGTGCACGTTGCTTGGCTTCTTTGAGCGCGCATTTTTGAGTGCCTTGCTCAAGCGCACAGCAGCGATAACACAGGCAGGTTTAGGGAATCAGACCATACGATCCGAAACCGTCCCTTTTGAAATATTGCGTTGCGCCATCGAAGTTGTGCACCTGTTTGCATCAGTAAAGAAATTACCGTAAGGCGCAAAGTTTCTTGTCTGGGAAAACACAACCCGCAAAGAACTTCAAACCCTTGAGTTAACAAGCAAGTTAACTACAGAATTTGCCTATAACGGCACCTCTAGGGGATTGCGTAATGGACGTTATTGCCGAATTGACAATTTGACATTATATGCGAATTGAAACGCATGTAAAAGATGCCATTGCGACCAGACAAAATGTAACGTTATGGGCGAATTGACGCTCCAGACGAAGCCGTTATAACGAATTCAACTCTATAGAACAGATTTACATGAAATTTCAGGCCGCACTCGGATTAAACTAAAAAGTTATTTTCAGGGTGTTTATTTTTAGGGCAAACTGTTATTTTAAGGTCAAATTTTTTCCGACCCCCCAGTAAAATGCCTTCCCGTACGCTTATGACTGTACGCAACTGTTGCCGTAACATAAGACATTTTCTTTTTTGTGTACGTCCATTTGCGATGCATTGTCAACAACCTGAAAAAGATAAGCAAAATGTCGACTTTGCCCACCCCCTGGAAAATTTTCTGCGGACGCCCATGATTACAATGTAAGGGCATGAATGGAAGGAAAACGCAATGCTGAAAGTTTTGTTTTGAAATGCAGAGTTCGGTATATTCTTTAACGACAATTGAAAAATGTGATTTGCTCTATTAGGTCAAGAGCACAATATTTGGCTTCACGTAGACGCTGCCTACGCAGGAAGTGCTCTTCTATGTCCCGAATTTCGGCACATAGCAGATGGACTAGAGGTAAGAGTAAAACCATAGGTGCCAGTGGCTTTTAAGGCGTTTTGAAGGACCGAAACGGTCTCCCAAGTTTTTCCAGTGGTCACTCAAAATACAGTATAGAAGCACTCCGGATAATCATCACCAAAATACACTAAAACCTCGCTTATGTGATTATCTCAGTATATTCACGTAAAATAGTTGCGGTCTCAAAATTTCTTTACCGTCATCAAGACCAAACCTTGCAAAAACCCTGATTGGTGCAGCGAGAGAGACAAGAAAGACATAATTTAATAAAATCCTTGCTGATCGTCGGGAATAGATAAATAATTGTATCGGCTCGTGCGGTGAAGAATGGAAACCGAAAATTGCATCACAGCGTAAAGACAACTTAATTAAGAACCCCACATTTGGAACTCAATTACTGTTTCTACTGATGCATAAAAAGCTTAATAGTTTGATCACAATACACAGTTTGGAATTATCTGTAAAAGACGCAAGTTTTTGTGAAAGTTTCAGGAGCTTTCAATACCAACAATTTTTACCCGGTATGAAATATAAACTTTACATTGGAAACTATATATTAAAGCAAAATGTTTGCTCGAATGTTTTGCATTTTGCCCAACAGAAAAAATTTCAAGAGGTTTTTGCCAAATCAACACATATTAGCTCTTCAAAGTTCTGTCTAGTTATTTATGACAACACAAAATTAAAACTAGTGCCTTGCGTAACTTGATAACTAGAACCGGTGACCAATCTTGATCACAAATGTGGATTGCGGTACATTTCTCTTTATGTTTGTCAAATTTTTGTTCAATATTTAACCAATTTTCACAAATCTGATGGTTGCTCGCGAGTCATTGCTGTCGCCGTCACCATTTAACCCGGTTAAAGTGGGCAAATTGTATTTGTCCAAAAATAACTTTTGCGGATCAAATAAAATGAATTTACTGACAGAAATTTTGAGCACTTTGGATGAAAACGAATAAATGTTGGAATGCATTTGCTGATTCCATACAGTATGAATGTTTTATTTGTCAAAATATTTCATTTCTTGCAGAATTAATAAATCTGTACATTAGTAAAGTTTTATGCTTACTCACTAGCGTATTACATTTTGTAGCAAAAAATGTGAGAGTAATTTTTTTTGTTATTTAGAACAACCTGCTTTGTCGCTTTTCACAGTATTCCACGTCATTCAACTTCAATCCCCACAAATGGATGATGGTCAACTTTGACTGCTCTGTCATGTGGTGCGATTTGTGCAGAACAATTAATTCATTAGAGCTGACTTTCCTCACTATGTGTCTGTGAACATGTTATGCTATTTTTATTGTTTTTTTCTCTGCGGAACTGTCTCACATGAAATTAGAAAAACAGTCAAATGTGTGATGCAGCGAACCTACACGAGGTTCCATTTAACCAAACGTGTGCGAAAATGAACACTATTCTTTCCGTAAAATAGTCCAATATAAGTATATTTTAAGTGTCAGAGAGTTCGCTAGTAACTACAAACATTGTTTTATTTGCAGTTAGTCTATACAATCTAAAAGATATTTTTCTTTTCCAAAAAAAGGCAACCACAAACAAAAAAAAGATTTTTTTCCATGACCTTACCTTGATTTAACAGTCACTGGCAGCGTAACTTAAGACATCAGAAAAATTTCGGGTATTTCAGAGTTGCCCCATAAGTCCAACACGCAAAAACTATCAACAAAAATATTATACCACAACTTGGAAAAATAATGCATTACTATTTTAGCTGCGGCCGCTAATGCGAGATGCGAAAACGCAACGGAAAGAACGCCGAATCCGCTAATGCAACGGGCAAGCAACAATAAAGATTCACCGCTGGACCAGGTTCACTCTTTTGTTGCGTGTGGGTAGCTGCATTTTTGAAGAGCGTCCCGGTTTCGCGCTCTAGGCATGTGACATGCTGCACCCTCACACTGCGCAGACAAAACACATGCATCATGCATGCTAATAGTTTTCAATCTATAAACAATGAAATTGTTCATAAAATTTTAATTTTTCAATATAATCTGCAGGTTTCGAAACAGTGAAGACGTTGTTGATTCATTCAACGTGGATCCTATTTTTTTGCGACACGACGCGCAAAACAGCGCCATTGACTACAGAGTAAGTTTCAATGTTATATTTGGAATTTCTGTCAAAAATTGGCGTAATCACAACAATTAAACTTGGCCGTAGCTGCAACTTTGTTTATTATTTGTGAAGTCAAGATCAAACAAAGAAAACTTTCATTATTTTTGTAGTTTCGTAAAGTATCGACGTCGTAGCAGGAATTATTTGAAACCTTAAAAATACCGTATGCTATTTCACTGACCATAAAGAAATCTTCGAATGTACAGTCGTGAAGAAATTTGAATTTGTTTGTAGTTTGCTAGATAAAAAATGTTTTGCCAGCTTCATTGTTTTAAGTAATATAAATTACTGCAACGGACATAAACAGATGATAATCTTTGCTTAATTTTCTTCACATGAATTCAGTCCCTTTATTTCATACACAGCGTACTTAAGATGTCTTCAGTAGGCCGTGATTTCATATCTGTGTTTCTCCGCTTGGCTGGTATTACATTACTTGAGAAACGACTACCTCTGCCTGTATCCTAATTGTAGTTTAAATGAAGATAACTCGTTGCTAGTTTGGTGAGAAAGCAGCATCCCATGCCAAACTTCCGCGACTAAACTTGAAAGAACACGTGCAATTTGAACGTTTTAACGCCTCCCATGCATTGACAATTTAATAAACATGATATTAACCTCAGCGCTAACAGTATTTAACGTAAAATAATATTTTTGCTACACAGAATTATTCAATGCTACTAAGGTCACTTAAACTTCTAGCCTTAAGCAGATCATCGAACACGCACCGGTCGATTGCTGAAGTGCACGAAATTTTACGTTTTAATTTTTGCAGTACCAAACTCTACCCATGCATGGAAACAAAGTAATCATCCTTTTGGATGAGAGATTGCGAACGTCTGTGGTCTAAACCAGGGGTCTCCAAACTACGGCCTGCGGGCCAAATCCGGCCCGCAAGACATTTCATCCGACACGCGAAGAAAATTTGGCAATTATGAAAATTTAAGATATTTACAAAAACTTGCTTATTTGGTAGAATGTAACACATCCCGAAACAATCACATTACGTAAGATATCCGCCACTCGAATGGTTGTGTAATAACTTGCGTTGCCCTCGAATGGTTATGTAATAGCTCATGTGGCCCTCGGTCAAAAAAATTTTGAGACTCCTGGTCTAAATGCAAAACACACATCAGCTGTTTAATGCATGGAACGAACCTTCAAAATGCATTGAAACTCAAATTTGGTGGTTATTTAGCAAAACGTGACCTGGCTTGTATATAAGCTAAACAAATGAATAGATTTTATAGAAAAGTTTGTATGAAACGCAAACAAAAGAATATATTTTTATAAATGCAGTATATAATTGGAAGAAATTTTGACAGTAGTTAACAGTGTTACTAAAAAATTCTTCAATTTATCTCAGAGCAAATATTTCGTAATTCTAATGCCCCGTGATGCAGTTCATGAGAACTTGGGATGATGTTGCATTTCAATGAGAGTGGCTTACATTTTCGGAAATGAAGAATTTATGAGACTTCGGGTTTACTTTCTTGTGAAATGCTTGACAGAAAAATTCGCGGAACTTGTTTTCAAAAAGGTTTCCCCATTTTGGCATTATATGTACACAGATGAAACGGTCGACAGAAAGAGTTGAAACTTGTGACTAATTTAATTTGTCTACAATTAATTGATTTGAAAATAACAGTCGATAAAAGTGTTTTAGAACAGCATCATTGTCTATACCACTCTGCAAAAGTGCAAACCGAATATTAGCTTGATGTTTACCGAGATACGAAAAAATTGTCATGTTATCATCACGATGTATTGTGCATCTGTTACTGCTCACCATTATTCATTCCTTCTTGAAGCGACAATCATTTTTCTCATTTTTCCAGAATTGGCAAATACCGTTAGGACGACGATTTCGATCGATCAAGCTTTGGTTTGTCATGAGAATGGTTGGTCTGGAAGGTTTGAGAACCCACATTAGACGAGATGTGGCCGCAGCTAAGCATCTAGAAAGCTTGGTTCGAGAAGATGATCGGTTTGAAATTGTTTTTCCTGTCACGCTGGGTCTTGTGTGCATTCGACTATGTCACAAGGACGCCGACTTGAAAGTAAGCCGTTGGGCAATTTTTTACTAGAGAGTGTTTGAAATTCATAGTTTCTCAGAAACTGTTATTGAAATATAGTTCGCTCGTAGATGGTCAGATACCGACAGTTTTTACTTGCAACAACTGCATTTAATTGATTTTTCGAATTGTAAATGCAAAAGGAATACAGCGAAGGACAAAGAGTGAAATAGACATGGTTTAGATTCCAATATAGCTTCGTCGTTGCGGATTTAACGACTTAATTTCCCATAAATGTGCAGATCAACAATGATGCAAACAAGGAGCTTTACCGAAAAATTCAAGAAGATCGGCGAGTGCACCTGACCCTATCTGTCGTGAATGGAATATATTTCATTCGCGTTTGTATGACATCCAGCAATAATAATGTCGCATCTATCGAGAATTGTTGGCAAATAATCAAGGATATTGCTTCGCAATTGTAATATTGGTTTGTATTATCCCGTCAGTGTTGTAACGAGCAAGTGTGATTATGTTTGTGGTGCGATTTGTTATAGAATTAAGTGAAATTAGCGTTATCAATAGCGGACGCAGAGTACTGATGGGTTGGGGGACATGTTCCAAATGCTTTTACTTTTCACAGCTAAGAAAAAATGAGAATTTCAGTTGCTGTGACCGTCACAAAGTCCAGCCAGCCAAAAATGTCAGTATAATTGAGTCTGTGAACAAGAACAGAACGATTCTATAACGCTTTGATACGTCGATTTGCGTTTACTTATTATATTTCTCACAGTGTAACTCATGTTGGATTTTAATTCACCTTTGCAAGTAAAATATATAATACACTCTTCAACGATTTCCAAATTGTGTTGCAAGTTTACTAACCCGTGTATGCTTCCCGTGTTCAGGGGCGGATCCAGCTAGCAAGTTTAGGGGGGGGCGACTTCAGCATTATTTCGTAGTCAAGTCTCGTTCACTACTGTAAGAGAGATGAAGTATGCTTAACAACACTGCTGCGACTAAACAATGGACGGCAAAATGACCTTATATCGCGAATGCTGTTTTCCAAATTGTACAAAATCATGGTGAGTAAAGTTACTTTCGTAGGTTTTAGGTGGGTGATTGCCCCAATTCCCCCCCCCCTGGATCCTCTCCTGCCCGTGTTGCATGAACGTATCCGTTTTGACGTTTTGTTGCAATAGTTCACCTCCACTTGTTCTCCGCACTTTGAAGCTTCGAAGAAACGTTTTTTTTCAAAATATAATCTGAGCAAGTTTTTCACAGTCAAGGCGGAAAATGAATCATCAACAAGGAATAGATCTTTATTGGTGTCAAAGACTGAAATAAAGATATTGTTGTGACTTAGATTTTAATTTTTCCACCCATGAATATTCATATCATTTTTGCGAAATATTCTCGTTAGTTTTTGATGGAATTTTGCGTTTGCTTTAATGAACGTACTTATGATAGTGAAAGATAAATGAGCGCCTGAAATCAGTGCCAACGTACTTTGTCAAGGACAACCAAGGCTTTCTACAAGAAGAACGCTTACAATTACAAACGACAGGGTGATGTTGTGCACACAGGCATAGGAAAGGAAAAAACTCGTTGGCAACACTTCCCAGCTTTGTGAAATTTATCGAAATCATGTAAATCAAGGCAGTAATTTTCAGAACAGTAATTTTTTTTTATTTTAGGCAAAGCAAAAAATCAGGGCACTCAGGCTAATTGTACTCAGTGGTGTAGCGTGTCTAAGTGCGGCCCGGGTCCACTATACAAGTGCCGCCCTTTCCACCTCTCAAATTTGCTTTCAAGAATTTAAATTGAAAGAAGATCATGTTTCGTGCTTATTTAAAGATATAAGGATTAATAAAGCATTTTGAAGATCACAATCAAACATTCACAAACTGAAATTGGTCTTGTTTTTCATTGTCGACTACGAGTCTTACTTTTTTCTGCTTGTCGCCACCTTCCTCATTACTACTTTTCCTGTTTTTTGCTTCCTTTACTTGTGCGTATATGGACCCAACATGTTTCGTCAAATGTTCTTCCCTGTTGGTTTTTAGTCTCCGGTAAGCCCACCGCTTGGCTTTTTAATAGTTTACTCATTCCAGGGGATCAAACGAAAAAATTAAGGGATGTGTTGACGGAAGGAATGTGGAAGCGGTTATTTCGTCAACCACTTCCGCTTCCACACCCATCACTTGCGCTTCCACCGCTTCCGCTTCCACCAACAAAAAACGAGACAACGACCGTTGACCTTAGCAGACTAGGCCTTCTATGAAGAACGCCATGGATGCTAGTTAAAGGAAGGTCGGCTCCTGTGATCATAGCCAGACCTTTGAATCACCCAGATTTTTTGAAAACTGCACAGGTTTAGCGCCACTTATCAATACTAGATATTCCTCATGCTTCCTTATTTTTCCCATGTTAACGGGATGCAAGAAAATACAGCGTTTAGGTTTTTGTCACTAGTTATTACTTTTCTGGTGGTTGAAGTAAAATTATTGGGTCTTGAACTTTTTGTTTTGACGCTGTTGTTTCTAAGTTGTTTCCGGCATCTTTTATGTGGTTAACTTAGCACAACATAATATACATTTTAGCAAGAGAAAAAAAGCATCGAATCGCCGGGTTTGAGGATGTGATTTTGATTCAAAATGGCGTAGAAGTAACCCATGAGCCGCAATATGTGGGGTTCAATGAACAGTGGCTCAATGGTCCCACCTAACTTATTAGATATACAGACGCTTGAGAAAAAGCATGATTGCTATACTTTGTTATTCTACTATTTATTTTGTAGTATTTTTTGTGAAAGGGCTTAAGCTATTGGCATAAATGCCGCGGATAAAGCTGCGTAAATTTCAAGAGGATGGTTTACAACCCCAGATCCAATATGCGACTTGCCTGCTTCAACTCTTTCCATAGGTTTAGCCTATTCCATCCAAAATTTTGGCTAGTTTCAAAAAACCGAAAATATTCCCGTTTGATTAACACACAAACGAAAATATTCCCGATAACAACATTCTGAAGCAGTAGCACAACCAATAATTTTGTTTGGGCAGTCAATGACATCGTCAGTCAATGACGGCATCTTTGGTCCAACTGTTCCGTCCTTTAATTTGCAACAGTTGAAAATTGATATAAAACCGCCAGTAATCTTAGCAAGTTTGTTTCACGAGCCCATGGCTTTTTCGACCTCATTCTGACTGCGATACTGTTTTGAAACCTCGTCAGAACCAGACCTAGGGCCCTTAACTTGTAATAGTAGCAGCACAGAAGTCCGTAAATCATCTCATGAAGACAGCGATACTGTAGTAGCAGGCCTGTAACAAGCTTGGGATATCATGGTGAGGCGAAGATTTTTCTGAGGGGGACCAATTAGATGTACAATAGTTTCACACTATGTTCAACACTTTTTTCTACGGAAGGCCAAAACTTTTTCAAGGGGACTTGTGCCCCCAATAGTTGCGATCATGTTCAGTAGAACCAAAAAAGAGCTGTGTGCTTTTGCAGTCAGTTGCAAAAATAAAAGTTTTTTATATATTGGGCAGGTACTGAAAATAAGTATGAATATAGCTATCTAGAGGAAAGGTTTCTTGAAAAGCATCTCAACAGTCTTGAATGTAGTTTTATTGAGCCGAACATAAAAGATATTCATGCGGGCCCCTATCACCCTCTTGTCACATCAAGTTCAACCAAAAGAGGTTTGGCATTAAAAAATTTGCTGTTAACATTCACTGGATATATACATTGATTATTTATTTTATTCAGATGTATGAAAACATACCTTGTTATAGTATTGTTCAATTTTCAGGATTGATCTTTGAAATTTCGTTTCGATTCACCTTCAAATATTTAAACCCAAGATCTACTTTCCATAAATTGGTAATAGCCAGCGATAATAAACCTATTAATGTGTTTCAGTTAGCTGCTTGAAGTTTCGTTAATTCGATTTTTAATTTAAGGAATGGTGCACATAAACCGTGCAGCAATGGACCAACAGTTTCAAGCACGGTTCATTGGTCCCTCAAGCCGGTCCTTGGGTCCCGACGCATGGGGACGCTTAATATACTTGGATGACGAATGAAATAATTATGTAACTTTTGAGGTTGCAGGTATTTTGCTCCGGAAATTCCCACAAAGCATGCCACTACCCTAAGACACTTACTGGAAACATTTGAGCAAAAAATATTGCACCGTGTTGTAGCTACGCTCGATATCATAAATAGTGGCTCGAAGGTGCCGACTTTCCCCTATGCTTTTTCTCGTTCTCTTGTGCTACTGATATGGCACGTAGATTCAGACTTATAGTGCAACTTCACCGTTTAATCCACATTGGGAAATGGACAAAAATCTTTCGCCAAATTACTCTTCAAGTCAAATAACCTATTCGGAAGCGGTAGAATTTTCGCGATTCCGCTTCCACAGGAAAAGGACTGCTTCCAGCTTCCGCTTTCACATGTTACAGGAAAGTTTTGCCTGAACACTGAATTCTTGTATACAAAATCAGCTCTACGGAAAAGCCAATAAGCCTGACGAAAGTAACAGCAACGACAAGAGGTGTCAACCAATGGAAACTGGTTGTCAACCCGTTGCCAAAGCAATAGAAACTGGCAAACTGTCAGCCAAGGACAATAACCTCAAGTCACCCCAGCGAAATCACAGTGAAATATCAACAGAAAGCACATAACGGTTACCTAAGGGACAATCACGACAGGAAATGCATGTGACAGGAAATGCGTCATTGGAACATGAACTGAAGTTCAGAAGGTAGAAACGCAAACACAAACAAGCCCCAGAAGGTTCCAGAAACGAATCGAGCTGGCCAATCACAAGAAGCTTTAACAAAAGGCAACCAATCAAAGCTCATGAAACAAAGAGGTGTTAACAAACCCGGAAGCAATGTCCAACTATATATACGACCGAATTTGGACATAAAGTCAGTCTTTTGAATAAGATTCTTCCTGTCCTTAAGTCTTGTGGCGTGACAGAAGAACTGTAGTAAGATTAGTTGCTGTAATAGTTTAGGCTTGTCAGGATGAATCCCTGTCAGGCTAGATCAGAAAAATAGGCTTGTCCGAGTGAAGTTCTGTCAAACAAGATAAAGTAACTTCGTGGAAAAGCATTTAATTTTGGCTAAATTATTTTTGTTAAACTCTGATCTCAGCCAATTGTTTTTTCTCTTTGCCATTTGAGGCTTAGGCCTTCTTCTGCTTTCACCTTGGGATGCCTTACATAAGCGTGCAATGCATCTTATGTGACGCCGTAGCCGAGCTACACTGGGGTGAGGTCATTTTCATCGTCTCTACATGCGTGAATACTTTAGTGTTCATCCGTATCCTGCTTGGCATGTCGATCACATTTCTTTGTGATCCGCTTGGGTCGAACCCAGCTCGGCAGTGGTAACAAAAACACTTTGATTCTTCTTCGAATCAACCCCTCTTGACTGAGATCACGTTTGAGTAATTGCAACTACGACTAAAAGTTGACTAATGGAAATTACCCGCACGAACGAAGGCTACTTGTTTCTCAGAACGAATCGTGAATAGTCAGGCCCGAATTGTCAGTCAGTGAATAGTACAGTAAGAGTCAGTTAGGTTCTATGATTGAATGAATAAATTAGTTGGATATGCAATTGTCGAAAGAAATTATTTTTGAAGGAAATATGTGATATTTTGTATGATATTGCTATATATATATATATATATGTCAGATGTAAAATATTGGCAGTGTGAATTATCGGAAAGGCAGAAATTATGCTCAGAGTGAAAAATGCTTGAATGGGGGAACCGCCCTATATAGGTCGTTGATCTCTCTATCGCACACTATGAAGATAGTAACAGAAAGTAGGATGAATTTAAGTGTGAGTTGTCTCATGTCGAGGAGTACTTAGACAATATGGCATGCCGTGAATTGGTGAGTACCGATGATGTTTTGCTATATATTTATTGATGATTAATAAAATGTGAAATAAACACAATTACTCTCTGGTGATTGAACTGATGTAAATGGTTCAGGAGAAGTTAATTAGAATTTAGTGATACGGGTCGCTAAACAGGATTTTGTCTGTGATAACGATCCCTGATTCAGTAATGAGAATCCACGCATAAGTTTAGCTATCTACTGAATCTAAAGCGTGGCCGTGCCGCCCCCCCAGGTCGCACGACATCGCAGCACACATCCCTGGTTGGCAGCATACCTGCTTTGCAGATGTAAACATTTAAGTATGTTATTTCGTGTAGTATCCCTGTCTAAAACTAAAAAAGTATACATGCTGCATGCAGCAGGCTATGATATTAATTTCATAATATGATTTTAGTGATGTAAAGCACTTTTCATTTCTCACTTTGCGTTTCAGTAGTGGTTTAATTCTCTTAGAATGCATAAAAGGCTTCAAACATTAACTTTGTCGGCACTTGCCTGAGGCCCTCTATAGATGAGGGTGTTGAGTTCGTCTTGGCTCCTCAACATGAAACGTCTTGTGATCCTGAAACAACAACGAAAGAAGACTTTGATTAAATAAATTAAAGAAAGTAAACTAGCAACTCACAGACGAGTTCACGATGAGCCAAACGAAGTTGGAAATTAAACAACGGATAAAGACATTAACTCTTTTAGAACATTGCCATGTGCGTCTATTTGATGTATTGTAAAATTGTATTTTGTATATTTATTGCAAGTCCACCACTAAAATCAGTCTTGCTCACGGTTGTCATCGGAGTAGCATCTAACCTACAGGTAGTCTGATAGGTTAGATCAAGACTCAATAGAACTAGTTGGCGAACGAGTGGGGTCTGGTGAATTCGTGAACCTGGACACGCTTGTAGCTAACTAATAGATTGGCCCAATAGAAAAGCTTACTCTCTTCCTCCATGAAAGAATTGAATTCGTACTTAACCCCTGATGTTTGCAGTAAGTTATGTTACGTGCTTTAATTGACGATTATTGGTATAAACCCTGTTGTGATGAATATCGCAGTGCTTAAAGTTATACTAATAAAACCATGAGTGATTACAATTTTGTTGTGATAAACTGAGTGGGTCGAGCGAAACCGGCGGGTTTAAGTTTCTTAATTGTTAACTTGGGCGTGCCATGGACACTTCCTATTCACTAGTGCTCTCGTGGAATTGTCCTAAATGTGTAGTGGTCTTCTTCTTTTTTAGGAGACTGCCACGTAAAAAATGGTACCACCAGTGAGGTAGTGCCTAGCTTAAAAGGGTACTACTGTTGAGGTGTCTCTCACTCTGCAACACACAAGCACCAGCGGTGAATCTGATTCACGCTGTCCTATGCGATGTTGAAGGCGTTACTCAGGCTCACGGCTGTTAGAGACACGAAACAGGCAGGAGAGTTGAGAGGTGACACTGTACACTTTATTGCCTCGAGTTCTGCACGGTTTTTTATGATGCAAAACGGCAGCATTTATCGACCATTAAAACAGACGGTGACTTGTCTTTTACGATTATACAGCAGCAAACATATCGCAGAAAACAGTTAATGGATCAGCCAGACGATAACTCGCTCACGGCACTACCGACGAA
>Ga0210059_1012069_pt1 | contig 13126 bp, 11 predicted proteins | sample Ectturendosymbi2_FD_188042 | JGI IMG/M metagenome (GOLD analysis project Ga0210059, IMG submission 188042) | Ecteinascidia turbinata endosymbiont from Florida, USA - Sample 2 (SPAdes) (version 2) | ecosystem: Host-associated > Tunicates > Ascidians > Unclassified | place: Key West, Florida...
AGCTCTCAACAAGTTAAGTCCAGGCACTTATTGCGAACAACATAGCCACAAAAATCCAGACAGTGTTTGCTGTTAATTGAAAAAATGCATCAAGGAAAAACTGCTAAACCCTGTGACGAAGTTTCATCAACTCTATCCAAGAGACTTTTCCAACCTAATCGGGGATGTCAACCCTGCCTTGCCAAGCATTTCTGCTTCGACTAATCGAGCTATAGACAGAAATGCAGTGATAACAAAAAGGTGTGGGAACGCACCCAAAAAACTAGCCATTTTAAAACAGCATCAAACTCATTTTAAAGCAAAACTTCAAAAAGGTGTGTGAACGCTGTTCCCACGCGTTCCCTCCCCACTACACCCCTGGCTATATGCCGATTAGAGCCTTGTGGGCAGTCGTACAACGACAAAAGAACTCATTGGAGTTCATGAATGTCGATTTTCAGCTAGTCTGCGTATCTTCCGTACGTGACGTTCCGACTTTGGTGTAATTAGCACATGATACTTCTGCCAGTGGGTCGTAAACAAATTTTGTGTGGTTATCAGGCAACAAAGGTGAGAAATCCGTAAGTGCATTGCAATCCGAGGCTAATGCTTTCAATCGGTCATTAGCTTTCCGAGAAAGCGGATGCTGTTGATCAGTGTCGGCGGTGTTTGTGCAATTGATATTTCCCGGTTTCCACTGAAAAAACTGAGCAGAGTGATAAACGTTTGTGGATAACTGAGTTTGGGCATTCCTGTAACGAATAGAAAAACTACGAAACAATTCTCGAAAGTTATAAATAATGCGGTTTCTCTATACACTACTGGCTTAAGGCCGTTTTAGCGAATGATAAAAGCATCTAACTCCGGTCGGTTTTGCAAAATTATTGCGAAACATAATAATGTTTCTTGAAAGAAAAATGGCTATCGTCTACATTTCTAGTTGAATCCAAAGAAACTGTATAATGTCTATCAAATGAACGCAAAACTTAAAGGAATGAGACACAAGACAGCAATGAAAGCAGGAAAAAGAGCAATTACAGTATAAAAACAGGGAATACTAAGTAACCAGTGAGAGTCACAACAAAAAAATGATTTAAACTCTCAAACAATTTCATTCTGTTTGCTTATGATGCACACAATGTCAGAAATACCAGAAAAGTCAAAAAGCATGACGCCCACACTTTTTCTATGCACGAAAATTGTGGAGGTCAAATGAGGGCCGTCGCGAGAACCTAGCTCTTTACTTTATTTTGCACAGCATACTGCATGCAGGAGTCAGCTCACGCAGATAGGAAATAAATACGTTTTTTCCTGTAGTTTCCGTGATCTTTGATTTGACAAATAAAAGTGAAAGTTGTAACACGGAAATATTGCACTCTCACAGTGCTGAAATAGGTGTTTTGCTGTAATTCAAATGATCATTTGTTCTTCTTGCAATGTTCGTCCAACCTTTCAATTTCGAGCAGAGTTCTTTTACGATTTAAAAGAGAACCGTTTTCAACTCGCTGAAGCTCACTGGTACCATAGAGAAATATTGTTCTTTGAATGATTTACAGAGTCCTGTGAAAGGGACGAGCAGGTGTTTTTAGATTTAACAGTCTAATTTTTGTAATTTCCATTCAAGGTTATTTCATTCATGAAAAGATGAGTTGAGGTGTTTTGTGATGTGTTGCCAGCACGGAAGCCCATGTAAACGCGTTTGTACAAGTCGAGTTAACACAAGGTATCTTCAATGTGTTTTTTAGTTTGAAAGACAAATATATTCGGAATGTGAACCAGATTGCATTTGTATCCGTAGGCGAATCAGTGCAGGCGAGAGTGTTACCGCGAAAACTCGGTCGCAATGGGAATCCAAATCTCGACTCCAAAAAGTATGTGCGTCCGGTTTGTGTCAATCAAAGAGCTGGGTGATTGGGTGAAGTATGCGCTTCCTCTTTGATGCGTGAAAAATGCTGCGATCACAGTTTCTTCGCGTGGCTGCGCTCACAACGACAATTGCTTTGAAGCAGTTGCTAGAGACATTCGCACTGATGTTTGTCAGCTGTTTTTTTGCCCGACGTGCTTGTGCAGCTACGCGCCTGCTCTTTTCAAAGCAACCCGGGGAAGCCGCAGTGAAAAAATAAATTGATAAAATTTATGGTTTAACTAAATTGGAACTTAAAAAGATTAAAGCGTGAAACAGTTCAGGTATAAGGTAAAATTAATAAAGTCTAAAAGAAAATTCATAAAATTTTAAGTTGAAAACAAAAACCAAATAATTATAGTTGCCGGTTAGACCTGACAGATAAAACATTGTCCGCCTGTTCAAGTCGTCTACATATCTCAAACCCGCGAACTCCCATTAGATCTTACATCGTATAATAAGACTGAAGATGTGTTCCACGAAGGAAATGTCCACATTTTCTAGCGTTTCTCTTGAAACAAAAACACTCAGTAATTTAACTTTGCCCGTTGAAGATTTACTCGAGAACGGAATCAATCCACAAAATGATTTCCGTTTGAAAAGCAACTGGCAATCTAAGCTGTTTCCATGGGTATCCGCAGGTGGGGGCAAAACGGTTTTTTACCCTGGAAATTGGGATTAAGAAGCAAATATTTTTGGAAAACGTGATATCAGCAGTTAAATTCTGATCAGTTGGGATAATTCTTACAATGACAGTTTGTTTGCCGATATGACACTCGCACTGCCCAGGAGACAGGTTCACTGTTTAGGTAACATGCAGTGATGAGCTTGTAGTTCACTAAATCCGCTTCTTTGCCTGCAGAGGCAGGTTGCGAAACTCGGGAGCGAATTGTTTTACTGTTGGCCTTTGTTGCGTAACAATAACATGGCAACAAATCTTCGAAGATGCATATCAAGTCACGGCAGTAGGCGTTTTGCCGCACAGGGTTGCCAGGCAGGCCCGTAGCCACAGGGGGGCATTCGGGGGCAGTGCCCCCCTAAATTTCTTTTGTGACCCCCCAAATTTTGTTGCGCCCAGAAAAATTTGTTTCAAACATATAGTAAAAGCAAAAATCGTGCCCCCCTAAAAATGTATTGTGCCCCACCAAATCTTGAAACCTGGCTACGGGCCTGTTGCCAGGTTGGCCCTTTTGTGGCCAAATTTCATAAATTTGGTCCTAAATAACACTTTCTGGCCCAAAAATTTTTGTTTGGCCCTTTGGCTCTTTTTTGGCCCTTTTCCAGGATGGACTGGCCTTTGCAAGAATTAGATCTGACCACCCTGATTCCTGTCTGAGAAGCCATATTTTTTCACTTTTTTGACTAATTTGATCGTAGATTTTCACCAAATTCATATAGTTTGAAGGTTTTTGATAACAAAAATTTGTTAGAAATCTTGGAGTTTCCGAGTTAATATTAAAGTAAGTTCATCAGAATGCCTGTTGCTTGCTGCAGTTGTAGACGAGGTAGCAGTGAGAACTGTTACGCTACCTAGTAACGTACTGTTATTCAGGCAGTGCACGTCTTTGTTGGTTTTGTTCAGATTGTTGTTAATCGCTTTAGCACTAATAGAGGATGGTAAGTTTACCTCAATTTATGGCTACGCATGGAAATTAAGTTGTTCTCTTACGATCTTTCATCACGCATTTGTTTTGCTGTTGCGCTACAATTGTGATAAATTACCAAGCATGGGTTTATATGACTTTGTAACTGCTGATAAATTTGGAAAAAGTGGTTGGCCATTTTTTGGCCCCTTGTCTTAGAATTTAGCTCTTTTCGGCTCTTTTCTGGTCTAGATTTATTTGGCCCCTTGGCAAAAAGTAGATCTGGCAACCCTGTTACCGCATGCAATTATTGAACGCAGACATCTTGGCAAGTAATGCAGCGAGACAGTAACTGCTCATAGCGGTAAGCCACGTAGGTTTATACCAATAGTGGGCGAACTGCGGGCTGCCGACAAAGTTTTGTGTGGCTTTTCTATAGATGAATAGCAATATATGTGGCTGATAGCGAGTTGTTTCCTCATATTTAACGTTTGTTTCATCTATCAATGTGTTTACACAAGCCCGTGAAGTTAGTCACCAGGGAGCAGGGATGTAGTACGAACAAAAAAGGTGTGGAAAAAAAAAACGCATCAAAAATAGCCAATTTAAAATAGCTTCCAACTCATTTTAAAGCAAAATGTGAAAAAGGTGTGGAAACGCCGTTCCCACGCGTTCCCGCCCCACTACACCCCTGCCGGGGAGTCTGCGCGATTTGATAACAAAGACAGTGAACCTAAATCGCATGTTAAGCTACTTAGCTTCACAGAAAAATTAAAATTTTTCAAAGACAAATTGCCAAAAGCATTCAGTCATTTTCCCAATGTTAGAATGAGAATGAATGCTTTTCGCGAAGAGAAAATTGCAGGCCACCACTTGGAAGAATACAAAAATAAATTGTATGAATGCTGGGAGTTCCAAGCCAGATATGACCATTTCCAAGAGTTAAAGCCATGCTTTGCATTCCTTGTAAATCCATTCAATGTTAATGTGTAGGTAGTGGCTGTCCAGTTCGCTAACCGTTTGTTACAAACTTGTCTGCTGTAGAAATGAAACTGAATAAAATGGAGGAAAATCTGGCTCTAAAAAAACTTTAGTCAATGCCACTCAACGCTTAATTTCTGGCCACAGGTTCCAGAAAGAATTTCCAGAATTTAAAAGGCCAGTGTATAACACATTTCTGTGTATAAAATAACATATTGCTGTGAATTTTTTTTCTCAGTAATGAAGTTCGTAAAATCAAACCATCGTGCAACCCTGAAAAATGAATACTTGGGAGAATTAATTCCTACAGCTTTAACAATATACTGTCCAGATTTTCGGGGACTGGAAGATCAAACAAAAACTTGACATTGAAAATCAGTGTACATCATTTAATGTAGAACTTGCATTCTTTACCGTATTTGTATTGGCACTACAAACTGATTTTGCGGGTCGCCGGTGTTTTCGATTTTGTGCAAATGACTGTTCCACTGAACAAGTTTGACTACCCCTGGTTTATACTATGTGTGAAGAAATTGCTGCTAACAAAGCGCATTTTTTGTAACCATGCTTCCTCTAAGGTGCACAAACAGGCCCGTAACCAGCTTAGGACACCAGGGGGAGCGAAGGGTTTTCTGAGAGGGTCCCAATTTTTTAAAACTATGTCCAATAGTTTTAAACAGTGTCCAACACATTTTTCCAGGAGGTGAGAAAAATTCTGTAGGGTTACGGGCCTGTGCGCAAAATATGCAGTACCACCAGACCATTTGCGCAGTGCAATCTCATCTCGCGCCCTTCCAACTTTCCAAAACATTGGAAAAGCACGAAAACAAGAAGCTATTTGAATTAAATGTGTACTTTGTTCGTATTTTCATAAGATTTTACACTTATTCTAAAATTTACAAAGTTTGTAATTCATTTAGAACTCTGCTAACTCAGTCTTAAAATATCCATGCTCACTAGAACAAACATTTCTTCAGTGCAAGTTTTTTTACAAAGGAAACACTGTATGCAACTGTTGCCGTAACATTGGAGAATTTCTCTTTTCTGTATGTCCATTTGCGCTGCATCGCCAACAACCTGAAAAAATTAGCAAAACATCGACTTTACTCCCCTGGAAAAATCTCTGCGGACGCCCATGGCTGTTTCGTAAAAATTGAAGCAACATTTTTTTGATGAAAGAAGTGCGTACAACGTCGTCGAAACGTAGTTTGTTTACACCAAGACACAAATCAATTTCTTAAAAGTTAAGTGATGCAAAATGGAAGAGTGCTGCAACACAGAACGGTGTTCTTTTTGCTTTTTTTGTTGTTTTGTTTTTTGAAAAAAATTTGCTAACGATGTATGTAAATCATGTGCAGGAAATGTAACATATAACGAAGTTTTTAAAAGATCAGAAGTGATTGAGGCAAACACCAGCGCTCAACGTTTTCACTAAACCTGAGTTGTTCCTCACTCAAGTTAACGAACAACGAAGATGTTTTAGTTGTGCAACGGTTTGAAACAAAGCAGTTCAATGCAAAACAGGGTTTTGGTCACTAAAACCGCTGCCAACAAGTCTACTTGAAGTTTAAGCGGATAAAAGTATATATAAATTATTCAAACATGTTTAATAACAGTGGAGCGGCGCTGAAACGAAACTAAAAGTGATCCTAAAATAAAACAAAAGTTTCTGCTTTGACTCAAGCAATATATTTTTTAAATAGATGCAGTAAATATCATTTTTGAATAGTTCGGGTGAAGGTCTTCAAGAAACTACACAAAATTTTAACAGATGTCAGAGTTAACAACGTGCTAATGCTTTTTTGAACCCTTCATCTCGTGGCCATCTGAAATTCAAGGTTGATAGAACAAGAAGTAAACATCAAATTTGGAAGTTTAAATGCTTTGTACGGAGTCTTTTTTGGGATTATAAAAATTGGCTTGGAAGTGGAAGCCCATCTCACTCAGCCACGACGAGCACTCGTCGCTCTGGGATTAAAGCCTGTCAGAACTAGTCTATGGAAAACCTTTACAATGAGAGATGTTTAGATGCAAAATTCAAACGTTGTAAAAGTAATTTTAGTTATTGTCAGATTTAGTTTTGACTTTGATAAGGATTCTTTCAAAGACGACTTCCACCTATTTGCATGCTAGTTTTCATCTCTCCTCATCGCAGTTTAGGTCAATCTCGAGCCAAAGTCTGTTCTATTTTACTCAAAATGCGTCGAAAGCAGACAGGCACTTTCAGGTTTTCGTGGAATCGACACCGCACGGTGAAACGGGAATAACCTGCAGTAACCGTCACCTTCTTAGAGATCACGCAGCCAGTCCACCGCGCCGCTGCTGGTTGGCTTGACATTGATTTTCTGTCCGCCCGCTCCATCGTACAAATGGAAAAAAAGACACACGTGCGGGGCTGAGAGCCATATAATGTAAAGGCGGGCTCTGGTCGGGATTAAACCTAGGCCTCCTAGAGAGAGAGGTTCAAGAGGCTTAAAGTGCGAAGAGTTGAATTCCATTAAGGTGGGGATACTTCTCACAAACAAAATAGTCTTCAGATCAGCAGCAATAGAGTTGGTCGAAATAAATAAGTGAATCACTGCATTGGTTTTAGGCATTTTTAAAACTTGAATCCCATGATGTATTGTTTATGGTATCGTTTACGCTTTATGGGCAGAAAACCTCTACAATAGCAACCTCAACTTAACGAAAAAACAAATTTATGGCTTCTGCGACATCGCGTGTGTTAAGGAAGGAGGTATTTTAAGGTGGTTTAACACACTCGGTTTTTCGTTGTTGAAGTTGAGGTTGCTATAGGAGATGTTTTCTACCGGTTAATGTCTTATCACAACTCAATCTGATGCGTTTCTGCCAGAACAAAGCGATTAATTTGTCGATATTCTGAAAGAGATGTTAGCAGGTGCAGCAGGATTTAGAAAATGGGCTCACTGTTTTTTTAAATTGAGAATAACTACTCTAGACCAGCGCTTTTCAAACTTTATTTTGTTACGGCACACTATAATAAATACTGGATTTGGCCCCGGAGCACCTACTTTATAAAAACCTACTCTTCACAAACTTTGTAACGGAAGTGATGTAACATACAGAAGGTTTTGTCAAAACATAAAACTTTCGCGGCACACCGCAGCCTCTTCAGCAGCGCAAGTCTGGGAAACACTGCTCTAGATTGTGAAGTAAAAATTTGCTTATGACTGTTTCTGTGACTGCGCGTTTGGCCTCAAGGAGTTTCAGGCAAAGCGAGATATGTCACAACGCTGTGTTTTCATCATAGGCCATGCGGTAGTCAGGATAGCTGAAAAGGGGAGCGAAACAATACTGCACAGGGGGGCTACAGAAAGCGCAAACATTCGGAAAACAACAAAGTTTACAGAAAACGCAAACAGTCCGAAGGCAATGGCTGTTCATTGAAGAGGCAAGTGGCGAGCAGCAACACTGGTTACTTCACCGAGGATGGCTAAAATCAGATCAAATTTGGTCACAGACCAATATGCTAACAGCGTTCCCTCTGACTGCAGCCAAGGGGACAAGCGATGGTGGAACCACTGTCGCTCACTGGAATCACCTGACATATCAACAAGTTTCTTTGCAAGGCAGCTCAAAAAAGGGGCAGTGGACTTGTCATACACGCCAGTGGTTTCGATTGCAACTGTTTAAATAGAATAATTGTCAAGGAGGTCATTGTATTTTCGGCGTTTGTACGTTTCGACCGTCTGCGGCATTATTTCCATACCACGCAAGGTATTAGGTTTTGTACAAACAACCAAGGTTTCTTCTGTAACGCGATAGCTTCATCACATTATAACTGTCAACACGCCGCTCGTGGTGGCTTTTATTCACTTTTAAGAATATTTTCTCTTTCGCTCAAAAGACGAGACGACCTTCACTAGAAAGGCAGCGGCCATCATTTGATTTATGTTTGTAAATTCACACCTTTCCTCTTGCAGGTTAAAACACTAGTGACCTTGGTCAATTTCTGGAGAATGGCAAGTCTCACAAAGTTATTTATTGTTCTTGTGGTGGTCGCATTAACTACGCAGCTTGGAACGAACGTCTCAGGTAAGTAAATTAATTTTTTATTTGATTCGTCAGAAATGGAGCATTGTTGGCTCGTAATATGCACTTGGTTCGTCATGAAATACTGTTCAGTCTTGAATGCGTTATTTTGTTTAGTGAAGCATTCCACTCGCTTGTTCGAGAATGTAAGCTGCCACAAGAGTGTGGTTACACTGCGATGAACTCCAGGCCGGTAGAAAGTTTTAAGGTTTGAGAGGGGGCAAAATACATTTTTGTGGACAAGATATTTGTTTTTGTTGTATGTTTAAAACAATTTTTCTGGGGGGCACTGCCCCCCCCCGTGGTTTTGGGTGTTATCAACTTTCTGCTGTACTTACGGTGCATGCGACAGAGGAAGGATATCTTTCAGAATGCATTGTTTCAGCGCAAGTTTACAGAGGAGGGTCCGATTCGTGGCTGAAACGTGAAACGGACACTTTAAATTTTGTACTGAAAGAAAACTCTGTTGAGACTTTAGGTCTTCAATTAGATGCTAAAATCTCTTCACAAAGGCAAACGAAAATTGCATCTGCTTTTAGACATTCGTCTTTGCTTCGTTGTCATTAAAACAGTAGGAAAAGTATGTTTTTCGGTAGATTGTTTTTATTCAACTATGTCGAAAAACAGATTAACAACAAAAGTCTAAGGAAAGATCAGCATTCATTTGAACAGTTGATTTTGATTACAAAAGCTGATTTCGTGTTTCATCATCCTGCGCGATCACCTTTTTCTGACCGTAACTTAGGCTTTGACACTTCGCTTTGGTGGAAAATTTTTTGTTGCCTTACTCGGCTATAGACGTACATTTCTGCGCATGCACATGCCATTGCCGTAAGCTTTCAAAAAGTTTTTTATTAACAGTATTTTCAAACATCTATCGCGTAACGTTTACGCACAGGGTATTGTCAGGACTGAAATTCAAATCACAGCAGCTGACATTGCTTTTTCATCTCAGTACTTCATGTGGACAACCAAATGTCGAGTCAAAGTTCCGGGACTAGCTTAAATATGCAAAGTCAAAGTTTGTCGTTTAGCGGTTTTTTGTGGATTGTCTCCCAGAAATCTGTCGGTTACTTGATCAAATGTAGCGTGCGTGGGCCACTTTAAACAGCGCGAACTTTTCAATGTCATTGTAATATCATCCTATTTCCTCTCAAGACCAGATAAACATGGGAAATGGGAAAATAGGGTAGGGGTCAGATTTTCAAGACCTTAAAAATATATTAATCATCATGCCACTTGCACATGTTTTGCAAGCATGGGCTTCAAAATACATCAAGTTAAAACCTGGATTCCATGTTTGCAATACGGACTGTTTTGCTTCAAATCAGTTCCCATTTTATTTTCTACTCTAAACATAAACGGTACAATGCAAGCTTTTGATATTTATGGTGTGAATTTACAAAACGCATTTTGTCCGCGATCACGGTAGTTGTTTAGGGAATTCCGAGACATAAGCTCCCAAGCTTACTGCAGTTTTGCGAATTCGGTGTTGTCCAGCACAAAGTACAAAAACACATTTTTTCTCAGAACAAACATGTCTCGCAGTGCATTGTCGACGACCCAGCGACACGTGGAGCCTTTCCCACAAAAGCGTATTTCGTTTTGAATGCAAAACTGTGAAAGAGCAAATAGCAATGTTTGTCGCACAACCGAAGAACCCGTAAACGTTTCATATCGCACTCTTTTCAGATTGAGAATCAGATTTAGAAATCATTTTTAAAACATGTCTACACCAGACGCGGAAACGGGGGTAACCAGACACGAAGCTTGGAGGAGGAGAAAGTTCGTTCAAAAGCAATAATAACACCGCGGTCTGTAATACGACCTAACAATACATAATTTTTTGAATTGTGGAAATTAACCAACTTCTCTGAAACTGAACGCAAGTCAAAAATGTCCAGTTCCTCTGTGCATCATTATTCAGCGCAAGGAGGCTTTGCTCGATCACGTATTGCGGCATTTTTGGCGAAAACTTTGCTTTTTGCGAATTTGTACATCAATTCGTCTAGATTGATCGCAGTTTCAAATTAAATTCTGTACCTCATGACAAGTTCCGTTTGTTTATATGATGTTACTCACTGGAGAGCAAGTGAAAGATAGATAAATAAATAAGTAAATGGATGAATAGAGGAATTTCACTGAGCCACACATTTATTCCACGAGCTCGATCCAGCAAATTCGCTGAGTGCGCTAATTGTAATATTGGTCGTGCGTTTTTCTCGCTATTCTTGCAGAAAGATAAACGTACAAGCGATATAGTTTATCAACATCGTTTTTACACGGCGTATCTGCATGACTGCCATATGTGCAGTTGTTCTTTTTGAAATCTCCGACGCTTTGTTCGATAAATGTCCAAAGTGTTCCTCAAAGCCTTTAGGAACCCGCTGTTCCAGCACTGAGCAATTGCAAAGAATGCCGCACCAAAGCCGATGTTTTACATGAAAAGAAGCAGTTGAGAAGACAGCCTCCAAACAGGCCCCTGACAAACGCTTTTATTTGACTTAGTATGGATAACTCTGTTTCAACTTGCTCTGGTGGTCGTTTAAATGGTTTCGGGGTGATAAGTGCCAAAGTTGACGTCTACTTTTTGACTCCAAATATTTAGGATTGTGCTCGGGCGAATGATTATATCAATCTTCCAAGGGATATCTTTGGCCTGTAATTTTGGGAGGGTTGCACCAAAAAATTGCAGTATTTTTTTTGAAGCGCAGTCGTTTCATACCTCAGCTTCGATAGGGGGCTGAAGGCAAATTTTAAGAAGTTCGAGGTTAAATGTCAGGTTTCCAGAGGGCAAATCTATTTTATTTAAATTTACATTGAAATAAAACTAAATCCAATTTATTAACTGAACAAAAAGAACCATCGAGGTTGAAGTGCATTTGATGGCGAACATACAGAATAGTATGCATTTTATCACCAAAAATTCTTAGAAGAGCCATATTACCTCAAGCGGTACTTCTAAATTTGATCGTAAAAAGATCCAAAAATGGTGCATGCACCTGGTAAATGAGAGAATTACTGTTTCTGTTATTCATCAATCAAACCACCTTAGATATGCTCGTCACACATGTCCTTCAAACATGCTCGTTGCACGGTAAAATAAACTTCACATTTGCAGTTACGCAGTCGCAAGCAATTTACCGATTTTTTCGTAACTTCAGTGTAAAGCCAAAATCGTGGACGTAACAGGTTTATTTATTGCAATTGTCCCTATTGTTCAATGGAGTTCCTATTCTGGAGTCAACGAGACCTGTTGTACCATATCCTGAAACAGGCATCGCACATGGTCTCCAGTTTTTAGCAAAACTTCCATTGATAAATGCCGTAGAAAAATTTTAGAAAACAATTAGTTTTACACCTAAGTGGTCATTTCTTTTTTTTCTGAAGTAAGGTTGCATTTTTAAATACCACTGGCACATGCTTCACGGACGATTTCGGCAATACAACGCTGACACTAATCAATCCTTTTAAAAAATCGACTGGATCTAAAACTAGTAACAGATTCGGAATACGCACTTGCCACGTTTTTTGTAAACCATGATTTGATTTACTGCACATCAAATTGATAAAAATAATTGTAATACTAATTCAAGCAGACTACACCAGCAGTAACATTTCTGAGGGAAAGGAAGCTCAAGAAGAGGAAAATAATGTAAAATCTACTCGGATAGTAATATTTTTCCATCTTCTTTACAGAAACCCTATTGTTTGTCTGTGGAACAGTGGTTTTATTTTTATTTATTTATTTATTATCATTTTTTTGCGAAAACAAATCATCGGCATTACTTTGAGCTTGGCTTGTATGCTTGTCAAAAATTTTCTTTGAATTGACGGCTCAGCAAATTTCAATGCAAATTGGGCGGGCGCCCGCTCATGCAATGGCCTGCTGGCTCTGAACCCTGATCGGATCCCGAAATCATTTGCATGTCAGTGCAGGACGCGAAAGTTCACCCAAAGCACGCTCGTCTGGCAACAGCGAATATATAATAAGGCATCACAATTTATTTTCTGAGCCGTGCGGAAGCAAAGACCGAACAAGATCTCGTTGTGACGTTAATGGCCAATTTAGTCAGTGGGTGAACTTAGCGTGCCGACGTGAGGCATGCTTTGTGAGAAATAGCGGACCTTTGAGCCTTATGTAATGGTAATACGCGGTGAGTGAATCCAGACGGGGGTGATTCAGCGTTTGCCACTAGAGCTACAGGCAACATCCTGCACGCGTTTTAATAATGCATCGGCTAAGTCAACGGCCTTTTGAAACGTCTAACTGCCTGTGAAAATAAATGGAATCAGGCCACGCGTTCACATAAAGGTCAGATTCAACCAGAAACGATCTAGTGCAGTGCATGTCGCATCCTGATCACTCAGAGACAACTGCTAATGCATCCAGTAGTTGCCGTTAAAAGTACTGCGATTCACTGGGCAACAAATTTTTGGTCTTGTTTTTTCTATTTTTATTTTTTGGTGTTTCTTGATGTTTTTTGGTGCGCTGAGTCCGAAAATGACGTTAGTTTTTTCGTAGTGTCAGCCGTTTTTCTGTAATTTGAAAATTCCTGAACTTTGGAAATGACATAATTTTCCTGGGATGCAATATGCTTTAGATAAACTTCAACAAGTTTTTATG
>Ga0210059_1012070_pt1 | contig 13126 bp, 9 predicted proteins | sample Ectturendosymbi2_FD_188042 | JGI IMG/M metagenome (GOLD analysis project Ga0210059, IMG submission 188042) | Ecteinascidia turbinata endosymbiont from Florida, USA - Sample 2 (SPAdes) (version 2) | ecosystem: Host-associated > Tunicates > Ascidians > Unclassified | place: Key West, Florida...
CTCACTGCTATCTATGGCGCCAGTTCTGCCAGCAGCCAGTCTGGTGGCCATTTTCAGCAGTTCCAACCTTACGGTCGGTATCCTGGTCAAAGACCATCTTTCGTAAAGTCCGAATCCGCTGTGATATGAAAAACTGATGCTTTGGAGATCATAAATCTTTTATGACGACCCTGGCGATTGCAATTTCTAATGTTTGAAACGCGTACTATTATGGTTGTGGTACATGGAAGGTAAAGGTTGCAGCACTGCATTAATCTAGTGCTGACAACATCACGTAATTAATTTAAGTATTTCTTTTTTTCTCTTTTGCATGTGCCGTGTTCCCCGCTTAAAAGTTTATGCTGCTATTTTTCAATACATTTGGTTGCACCTTTACTTAGTGAAAAAAACTGCCGCTTTAAGTTCTTTGTACGCTAAGACTCTTCAATGCATTTATAAAAATTCAGCCAAGAGTTGGCTACTTCGTTGGTGACTTTCTTACACAGAATTATTTTCTCATAAAAAAAACTTCGCAAGTTTTGAAACCGTTCGCTGCAGTGCCGTGCCAAACATGACTTCAAAGCGAATTCCTATTTCATTGGAAAAGTCAATCCCGCCGTCCAGGTTTCATTGTATTTGGTCTTCCAGCGTTTGCGTTTAAAACTAACCTCCTGTGCACCACTAGCAGTGTTACGGTTCCGTCGGTGCCTGTTGCGCACTCATTTTGCTTTTTTCTGACGAAGTTCATGTGATGCGTTTGGTGGCTAAAGATAAGATTTCTAATGGTTGCATTGTGAAGCGTTCGAGCGAAATTTTTGTAGTAACTTTATACGAATATATACTTTTGTTTGTTTTTTTCGAAAGCACGAATTATTAAATACCTGTGTGAATTTGGTATACAGTTGCGTTCTCTCTTTCAAGGTTCAAAAGGTTTTTGGAAATTACATTTGCAATTTTTTACAAATTAACACGATCCTGTCTGACACTGATACATTTAGAGCTAACTCGGTAACGTACACTGCGTATGGATCCGTAAGCAGACAGGTTAATAAAAAAATATCTATTTATTGACATCAGCTGCTGCTGCTGCTGACGAAAGCTTGCCGATAGAAATGGCATGTGTTTTTATTCGCTGGCAGCCTCGCACGATTTCGTATATTCGGTGCTATACCGTATGCTTCAACAACTGTGGAAACAGTATCTTTCCTTAGTTCGCCCTGTTAGACCTTTCTTGCCTTGTATATAATTGTTGCGTCTGGCTGTGTGGGAATAAAGATGAAAAAAATCTGACTGATGGCGTTGCAAAAGTAAAAGCCGGAAACGAGAAAATCTTGTCGTATATTTGATATTTTTGTAATTTTGCATCCCAAGTTGTCACTTAAGAGCGATGGGCGGCTTTAGCTGTGAGAGATGAGATTGCTATGGTGATAAAGTAATACACACTTCAGTCATTGGCAAACTCGTTACCATGACTACTTTGCATATAATTTATTCGATTGTAAGCCGCGGTTTTCAATTTTTTTTCATCGTTTCGTGCGGCTTATATTTTTTATTTCTTTACGTTATCGAAAGCTATAGATAACGCTCAGTCTTTCCTTGGCTATGTTCTTTTCAACCAAACTCTCTTTTCACATTCTATTGTCTTCAGTATCACGTGCACATCCGTCACAGGAGGAATTATAATGAACAGAAGGTAGTTGTAGTGGTGTAAGCATCATTACCACGGTTACGAATAACCGCGAAACTTGCTGGTACGCGAAAGCATCTCCGAGGCTTAGGCAACCTACGTTTAAGTGCGGCTTGCAATGAAAGGCGACTTGCATTAATTTTTTAACACTGTTTCGCACGGCTTACATTCAAGGGCGGCTTACAATCGAGTAAATACGGTATACGTAATACGTAAGAGCAAACCGGCATGGGCGGTCGCGTAAACTCCCCTTGTGTCATACGGTATTTATTCGATTGTAAACCCCGACTAATAAATTTTTTTTTCATCATGTCGTGCGGTTTATAATCAATGGCGGCTTATGTTTTCTATTTCTATATCTTATCGAAAGCTAGAGATGACGCTCAATCTTCCCTTGGCGACGTTTTTTTTCGACCAAACTTTCTTCTCATTCTGTTCTCTTCAGCATCACGTGCACATCCGTCACAGGAGGGATTATGATGGACAGAAGGCAGCTGTGGTGGTGAAAACCAGAGGTCCGCAAATAGTGGGTCGCGACCCAAATTTGGGTCCCGAGACCTTCCATTCTGGGTCGCGAAATAATTTAAATTTACATTTTAAATTTGTAATTCTCATGAGATAGAATAGATGCGATTATTGGCTGTTTTATGTAGTAAGTTTCCTACAATTTTGTGCAAGAAAATTGCTACTGTCAATAGTAGTCTTAAAAATGATATTTACTATTAAAATATTTTCCACAATATTATATGTTCACGAAATGTTTGGGTCGCGAGAATTAATAACAAATTTTAGGGCCGCGCCAAAAAATAGTGGCAAACCCCTGGTGTAAACATCATTACCAGGGTTGCCAAAAACGCGAAACATGCTAGTTCGCGAAAGTACCTCAGAGGCTTGGGTAAGCTATCTTCAAGTGTGGCTTACAATCAAGGGCGGCTTACATTAATTTTTTAACACCATTTTGTGCAGCTCACATTCAAGGGCGGGTAGCAATCGAGTAAATACGGTATTTAAAGATTCGCAAAGTTATGCCGTCAAGATCTGCGGGAGTGGGTCAGATTTGAGATGGCACGGGTTTTGCTCGGTACAGAACATTGGCGTCACATTTGTGCTTCAGTAAAAAGTATCGTAAAGGTATTTCCTTTGAAATTTTAGGGACAAGTACACAGCGTATCTCACTGACGGCATTGTTGGCCGCTTTGTCCCACTTGCAAAATAAACGAAGAAAGTATCCCTCGACAACGGAGAAGCTCCGTTGTTCTCGCGCCTGATCCGATTCCGCCTCACTCGCGAAATGCGCGCACTGACAAGCAGGGAATGCGGCCCGCTTCATGAAAGTTGCAATTCCGCAGCCTTTCATTGAAGCGCTTTCCAAACCGAACGCACTTGCAAACCGACCCGCATGCAAAGATACGGAAAACGCTGTCAATCATTGTTTTCTCAGCAAATCTGCAAAGCACGCGCATTTTTCACCACAGGCAAGATAGAACCACTTCTGTGGAAGTGCCCAGCAGGGGTTCTGTGAAGAAGGCGCTTGGCAACCTCTTTCGTCCATGTTGAATTGAAAGTAAAAGCTGGAAGACGCGCTGGGTCATCGCGCGTATATTTGATCACGATCCGAACAGATGTACCGTTTTGTAAAAGGATGCGGATGTATTAGCAATTGCACAATGACGAATTACTTACTTTTGGTGACATACATGCCTCGAGAATATAACGCGTGAAGAAATTCTGCTGTGAAGATTGTTTGAGTTTCAGCAACTCTAGTTTATAATTAACAACAAACACATCATCATTTGAGCAAGCTAGCGGTTATGCGATATTGAGAGGAAGAGAGTGGTTTTACCATAGCTTGCCGAGTACAGTAAAATATTAAGTCTGCAAATATGCAAGTGTGTGAAGCTTTTCTCAAGTTATTTTCCTCTCATGAAGAGACTTAACTTTCAACCTGTTTTGCACAACCGTGTTACCCGACATTTACATAATTGATCTGTCCGTGTTGTTTCTTACGTTTGATTTTGATACACAGTATTAGACACTGTTGAAAAGGGTAGGGAAGACAATCTCTAAAGAAATAAAGTTTCAGCAGTACATTCTGCTCAAAATATTCCAAAGAACGTTTGTGTGACTAACGACCTGCAGAACAGCTGCATAGCGTTTGAAATTCTTGAAAATGCATCAGAAAATATTATTTGATATATAAAAATTTTTGCTTTTAGTAGAAGTTACGTCGAATCACATCAAAAAAAGTTTTTAAATGCTTCAGCTACTTACGTCATTATCTATTTGCTGCGGTAAAACCTTGTTATTTTACTGCCATTAAATAATTAAAAACCATTCCGACAAACTACAAAACTTTTTATCATTCTTCAGAAGCGAGTTAACTTTCAAAATATGAGTATATCAACACCTAAATAGATTGAGTCAGATATTTCCATAACAGACAAAACTGGTTGGGGTAACATGAAAAATTGTATAAAATCTTTTTCACTCTTTGTAATACCTAAATCTGTTGAAAATGATAGAGAAAACCCATGTGGATTTATACTTCACACCCTGTTTTACTTCTTCCAGACCTCGTTATAAATTTTAGGTTTGACTGGGGAACAGACGCGGACTACTGGTATGAAATGCGTATTGGTGCATTTACATATTTGCAGATTGTTGTTTCCTTGGATTCCACCGCATAATCTTATAATCTTGCAAAACACTACACTTGCAGGGCTGTTAGAAATTACAAACGATCATTTGTAAGTGGAGGCACTACTATTGCTTCCATTTTTAACAGCAAGGTTGTGGAAGTATCGGACGGCAGTGCATTCCCTTACGTTTGCAAACGTCTAAACTTCGAAACAGGGTAAGGGCAGGACAGTAGCCACGGGGGCATTCGGGGGCAGTGCCCCCAATTTATTTTTGTGCCCCCCAAATTTTGTTATGCCCAGTAAATTTTGTTTTATACGTATAATAAAAACAAAAATTTTGCTCCCCCAAACCTTGAAACCTGGCTACGGGCCTGGGTAAGGGTCGTGAGAGTTCAAATCGAATACTTGTAGAAACCATGATAACATTTGTGTTGCGCACTGTCTATTGGAGATGCTTTCATAGAATTTTAAGCGAACGTCTTGTTTTCTGCGCGCAACTTTGAAAATTGTGAAAAGCCTTTAGCTTCGGTTGCAGAAGAAGATGCAAGCCCGTTATTGTTTCAGGAGAGCACTGAGAATCTACGATAAATGATTTAATTATGGGCTGCAGATAAATCTGCAGAAATTTAAGTTTGTCTCTTCGTGGGTTGACTATTATTACCTGTATATTGCCAGATAATTTTGTTTGAAATAGAGTTGATGACTCTGCTTCAAAGCAGCTTCAAAACTCTGCTTCAGCTTACAACAGTGTTTCCCAACCGGGCCGCCATTTACAATACTCACGGGTGCCACGCGCTAATACATTTTTCAATACATCATTAAACAATACAATTTCCCAAACTCATCAAACCTTTTCGCAAATTGCTATGAGTCCGCCACTGGGTGCCTCAAAGTATATTTCTCTTCTGCAGGGTGCCGTAAGCCCAAAAAGGTTGGGAAACACTGGGTTACAACATATAATGCTTTTTGCTGCAGGTTTGAGCCAAGGAGTTATAATAAAATTTTTCTGTTTGCCGTTGTTGCAATTTTAACCCTGTTGGCATCAACAGCTACTCTGATTTTTGGTCAACATCAAGCAAATATGTGTGAAACCAACCCATAGCCAACGGCGTCTTGCCGTGCATTTCTTAACCTCTGACGCCACTGAAGCTCGGGCATGCTCGAGTTTCTTCAAAGGAAGCAACTGTGATAGGCTGTTGAAGAAATATTTACAACTTAAGTGTTTCAAATGCTCTGCGGTTTAGCTTCGCCAACAGGCTTGGCACTCTCGTTTTTTGCTTGGCTCCAGTGTGTTGTTTCTGTCACGAGAAGATTTGCTAGAACAAACCGAAAGCACGGCAATCGCAATTTGTGCAAGTGTTGTCAGGGTCATCTCGAGGTAAACTCATCGCTACCTTCACAACGTTAGAAATGACAGCGCCTTTGAAGTAAAGGACACGCTTTTCACAAGAATGCAACTATTCAAAACGTGAACCTCAATTAAAAAGTGAAGGAGCATATATCTTTTTCTTTTCGCCATCTCATGTCAGGGACGAGAAATCATGTTCTTAAGTTATTGGTACTGCCGCAAAGCGCGACATTTGAAAAATGTCACTGCCGCCGTAAGAGATTTTGCTACAACAACACACGCCAATCAAGACCACGTGCACCGAGGTGATGTAACATACCGCGGTACTTTGATGATTCAATATGTAACAATTCAAGGTGACGGTAGTCATTGGGGTACCAGTCATACACAATCCTCGTAGCATTTAGATCAAATCCAAAGGCATTCATCTTCATAGTGCATCGACTTTTGAGTTGATCTTCTTGTGTAAGATTCATTGCAGTGAGATTGCTGGGTCGTTTACGACAGTTGCCCTTTCAACAACACTCTTTGTTCAGCAAATTAACGTGTTTGCACAACTCAGCTGCCTTTCCATCGAATAGTGTTTGTCGTGACGAAATTAGAAACTGTGCACTTCTGACTAAATAATTTTCTTCGCCAAACCAAACTATCATAGCAAACAATTCTTCGGATTTTTTACATTTTCATGTTGCAAAACAGGTCGTTGGTGACGGTTGTATCTGTTTCGAGACGGAAAGATCTTGACTTGAAACAGACCCGCGAGCGACGACGCACGAAAAACATCTGCATTGAATACTTTCTAGAAATCTACCACGTGAATTGTCGAAAAGTCGGAGCGGCTGCTGCTATTTGTATCGACTTGCAATAGAACTCGACGAGTTCATCAATCCGCGAAATGTCAGCGACGAGACCGCGCCGGCGGTCGCTGAACGATTCAGTGTCGACTGGTCGAGCTCTCAGGTCTGTTAAGTGTCAATTCGATGCTGATAAGAAGATTCGTTTCCCCCTAAGTGTGTCACAAAATCGAACTCGGGGCTTCGTTTCTCGTGACGTCGAAATTATAATTGCGTTAATGGCGTTTAAACGTCACGCCTTGCAAATGCTGAGCGTGACTCACACTTGGGAGAGCAAGCGCGCCATTGCAACGAGGCTCGAGACCCAAGTTATAGCTCCAACCCACCCCGGTCTGGCAAGGATCGAATGCATTTGCGTTACAGTTGTCAAAGTCTGCTGGCAGAACGGCTGATTTTTTAACGCACTGTTTCGAGGGTACGCGATTACGGTATAAACCCAACAAAACCAATTTCACTTTCGTTTCCTTGTCTCAAAAGTCGCCGTCTTCGACTAATCGGCTGGAGATTTTGACTTGGAAACGTGATGCGAAAATATTTAGGCGTATCAAGCTTATATTTTATTTAAAAAAATGTAATGTCCCACAATGGGTTTTCCTGTACTTGACGAAGAAATCCCGAGTTTTTGTGTGTGTCAAAAATGCATGAAGAACCGCAACTTGCGCTTGAACGGAAACTTGTTAGCTTCTATAAGCAATAAGACTTAAAAGATGTTATCATTGTTGCACACAGAAAGATAAAAAATGGCTGAGCAATCTTGGTTTGAGTTTATCGGAGACGGCGTACTAAGCATTGGTTATATAACTAATGCAAAATTGGTGAAAGTTGTGTGGAAGCATTTTTTCAAATCATTAAAAACTTCGCAGCAGCCCCACAAATACTGATGCCACACAAATTCACATCAGTCGCTTAAATTCATCTGTATCTGTCCCAATCATCTGCATTTATTATTTACTCATGCCCAGTTCATCTTTTCTGCTTTTCAGGCCGTACGATGATAATGTGAGTAGATTGCCATGACATAAAATAATTTTTGAGAAGTATCATGTTCAGGCGTTTGCAGAAAAGACATGCCCCAATCTTGCGCAAGTTTTTCATAATTACTTGGTGGATTTTTATCTTCATTTTTCCTCATTTATTTAACGCTCTTTTATGACGGTGAGCAACTGATTAATTGTTGTTGCGTTGGACCAGTGTACGTGTCTCATCAATATTGTTTTCGCATAACAACGAAAAGCTCCCGTGTGCTGCTTTAAAAATCAGGATTATTAATTGGTTGTTTCAAAACTTAGGAACTAAGTTCGCTGTCGATCTCATGATAAATGCGTTGTTGAGCATATGAAACCTTGATTGGAACAGTTACATGTATCTCTGCGGCAATGTGCACCCCCAACAGACCCATCTTTTACTTGCTCCTTTTAACGGTTAGCTGCTTACCTCAAAGTTTTGATGTAAGAATGCCTTCATTTTTCTCACACTACCCGATCCCTGTGACGCTGCAATTGGGGTGATGTTAATTGTTTCCCCTATCCGTGTGATCATGTGCAAACACCTATTCTGCAATGATTTATGGCCAACCATGTTTTTGCTTGTGGGTTGCTTACTGTGCCTACGATATGGACCATGTGTCTGCAATAAATCATTATTATTATAATTATTATTGTTATTATCCTTTTTGACACTTTTGTGCAAGAAGCTCATGTGGAGTAAATAACTTTTCCCCCTCAGACCCTCCTAAAGTGCTGCTGTTTTTTTACAGCCGGTTATGCTTTCCATGTCCCAACATGATGATGATCAAATAAGGTTATGTCATGAATAGGGCAACCAATTTTTTGACCTAAAAACTTAACATTTTTACTTTATAATTGACACATTATGACTTTATTTTGACCTATAAATCAATTTCCTTTATAATTGACAAAAATTTTGACTTTAGCTTGACCTGTAAAGTCAATTTCCTTCGTTTGCAATTGAAACGCGGAATACAAAGCATCAAAGCAATAGGTTAAATATCTTTTTTCTGTTGAAATGAAACATATATCAAAAGTGTGAAAGACCCAACGGAACTAGAGGCAACAAACCATAGACGAAAATCAATCCAAACCCACAAGAGAAGTATTCAGTGCCAATAAATCTCCTGAATTCACCGAGAAGGTTTTACATTGTTGTAATTTCAACATCAAGTGCTAACACGCCTAGCGTACTTTAATTGGTCCAGCAGTGGGCAAAACAACATCATTTGCGTCAGAAGTGGCAAAAAATCCAGTAGTATGTCAACTATACATGCAAAAACATATCAATATCTGTTGTTGTAGCTGTAATGAAATGTCGATAAAGAGAAAATTTCCGTGCTGCAAATAATTTTGACCTAACGATAAGTTTTGACCTAATGATAAATTTTGACTTTTTTTGACCTAATAACTTTGGAATTGCTCGTAGTATCAGCGTAAAATTTGGTTGTGGAAATTTCATAAGCTTTAAAAATGGCAGAAAAACTTTGATTTTATTGACTTTTGGTTGCCTTAGTCATCAATTTTTGTTTATGTAGAGTTGTTTACCTCCATGAAATTGATTTGGCATATACTTTTCTATTAATTTTGACTGCTCGCAGCTCAAAAACTAGATGCTTTATTGCATGCGATGTTGTCGTGTTTGCAATTGTACGACGCTCAGCCTACCCTGCGCAAAGACGCTACAGCGTTTTTTGAAAAGTGTACTTTGTGCAATGCTATAACAAGCCGTGAGTTTAGCTTATCGTATGAAGAAAATGTCTCATCATTAGGCACTTCGGTCGTCAGCCGCATCTCCCACTGAAGTGACCGGCAACATGAAAGATCTCTGGAACGTTGCGCACTCGTGTAATCAATGTGAACAAGAGCGAATCTGAAGTTTGTAAATAAAGAACAGTGTCAAAAATATAGAACTAGATCTCTTGTGGCCAATGACTTCAAGTATTGACTAAATAGGACTAATAACACCGATTCCAGTTCGTATACTGAATAAAATTCGCCGGTATATTTGCGTAACCAAAAGAGTTGGTGGATCAATGCTTCAAAGGAGGTTGGTAGATCAATGCTTCATAGCCTGGAAGGCTAAGGAGAGAAATGCCTCGAACAAGCAATCAGTATTTATTAATTTTCACACCCACTTTTACCCTCGAGTGGGTCGCGGAGGCAGCAGGCTTAGAAGGACTCACAATAGCTCACGGTTTTCGGCAACATCTGACATTCTGCTGGCTCCACACCAAGACGGACAGAGCCAGGTCGGAGATGTATTCACACTACCTTGTCCTTGGTCGACCTCTGGTCCGCTTATGTAGGTGTAGACAGCAGGACTCGCCTTGCCAATTTTTCCTTGGGCATTCTGGTCCCCTGGCCGAACCATCGTAGCTAGCATCTCTCTATTCGGAGAAGCGACTCTGCATTCAAGGTTTTACGAATTTCACAGCTGCGCTTTGTCGCGAAGTCTCACGCCGTGAACTCTTCGCAAAAATCCCATCTCTGCCGGTTGTAGCCAGGCCGTAACCAACTTGGGACACCAGGAGGGGCGAAGAGTTTTCTAAGAGGGGCCCAAATTTTTGAACTATGTCCAATAGTTTTAAACGATGCCCAGCAACTTTTTATAGGGGGAGCGAAAATTTTCTAGGGGATTTTCGCCCCCCTGGTTACGGGACTGGTTGTAGCATACTTGAAACAGCACTCTTTCAGTCATTACCCAAGACTGATGACCATAGGTGAGGATCGGAACAAAAACCGATTTTAAATCTGACAACTATGCGGTGCTTGAAAGCTCCCGTTTTGTGTCCATGGAACGATAAATCTCACGTAATATTGTGTTTGCTTTACCAATCCGTGCATCAAGATCCTTGCTCTGCCTTCCGTCACTTGTGAATACCACCCCGAGGTACTTGAATTCTCGACATGCTGCAGTGTATTACTATTTACTTTTAGCCTGCACTGTCCTGGATTTCTGGAGAGACATCATACTGTACATGCGTCTTTTCAGTACTAATTTGCTTTTCAGCTTGATCGCACGCAGCTGAAAAACGAGCAAGTACATGTTGAAGACCTTGTTCAGAAGATGCAAGCAGTACCATACTGTCCGCAAAAAGCACACTGTTGCTCCTGTAGCTTCCAACAGTGATTCTCTCGTGGAGTCAGCTGTGACGGTGACTTTTGAGACAAGGAAACGAAAGTGAAATTGGTTTGTTGGGTTTATACCGTAATCGCGTACCCTCGAAACAATGCGTTAAAAATCAGCTGTTCTGCCAACAGACTTTGACAGCTGTAAGGCAAATGCATTTGATCCCAGCCAGACTGTCTATCTGATTCGTATACTATAGACTACATGAAAAGGAGTGGTGACAGCACACACTCTTGTCGCAAGTCCAACACCAACGGTGAATGGTTGTGATTTAACGCTGCCGACGCGGACACAAATTTCTGAGCAGGACGGCCAGTAACAGGCGACCGTTAACATCGTACTTCCGCAACACTGCCCACAGCTTTTTTTGAGGGACCAGGTCGAATGCTTTTTCGAGGTCGACGAAATAGGCGTAGACATTTTTTCACATACCCAATGTTTCTTGAAAAGTGAAAATTTGGACTGTAGTTTCATGTCCGGGACGAACGCCGCATTAGGTATTTTTCAAGATATGTTCAAGTATTTCGCGGAATCAATTTTCAAGGCAAATAGCATAGACTTTTCCTGGAAGTCAAATGCCTCGATAGTTGCTGCATTGTTCTTTATACTCCTGATGTATAGGGATGATCACCCCAGTTTGCCAATCATCCGGTGCCCTCCCAGAACGTCATGTCACTTGATACACACGAGTTGCCAAAGAACTCCTCAACTCTAGGCATTGAACGCTTCAGGTAGGATTTCATCACAATCTGCAGCCTTCCCAGTTTTTAATGTTTTGACAGCTATGCAGACGAAGGCCACATCAATGATATGTTCCTGCCCCGACTGCACCTCATGTGTGTCTGGTTGTATTATAGAGGCTATAATTGTTTGTATATCGTCTTCCCTCCCACACGCAACACAGTAGGCTTTAAGCATGAATGGTTCTTCTTTTGAGCCAGTTCTTCTGACCACTGCTTGACCGCATATCCTGGGCAGGTGTTGAACAGCCATTCGATAGTCTCATGGTCTGGAACCGTCAGGCCGTGCAGTCCATGAGGAGGTCGATGGATTGGACATTGCAGGACAATATGGTCGACGGTTTGTTCTTCTGCGCCACACTCGCAGGTCGCAGAGGAGACATACCCGTTTGTACATGCAGAAGTGGGAACACCCGACACCGGTGCGGAGGCGGTTAAGCCGGACCCAGGCTATTCTTGGGAGGGTCACTCTGGAGGGTGCCAGCGTCGGGGATGAAAATGCAGAGTCTTGTGGGGTTCTTTACCCACTCCGCATTCTGTTGGTGATCCGTCCAGTGCACGTACGTTGCTGTTGTCAGATAAACTGATGAGTTGTTGTGCGGCGGGCAGGGCCTCCGAGAGAAATTTTACCAGGGGGTACGAAGACCGACATCGGGCCCCCATATTTTCTTGGGCACTCGTCGAAACTTATATAGCTTGTTTGTATAGTAATCAGAATCAGCTGTCATGCTGAGATTTACAAATAGATTAAGTGTTATACTGGCAGCAGGCTTACACTGATAATTTTAGTCTTGATTACAGAAAATCAGATCATGCGTAACTTCAACTTTCCCGGGCCCCCGTACCTGCGGGGGGCCGGTGTATAATGTACCTCTCTTACCCCCCTCTTGCAGGCCCTGGAGGCGGGTACAAATGGGTGTCTCGATTTGAGGCGCCGCGCATCTGCACTCGATGGACGGGTGAGCGCTGAGTGGAGCAGATGTCCAGGCTCCATGGCACGGCGTCCTAAAAACAGTGTGGCCCCATTGCGACGAAGCTCAGCAGGCTGGATTTCTAGTCACTATCATACAAACATACAAGACTGCATTTTGGACTTTTTGCCGCTTGAGTTGCGTATTTTTGTGCCTCGGCGCATCTCGAATGCAAAAAAAGTTCAACTTTGTTCTGAAGCCATGCATTGTAAGCTATTTGCTTTACTCTGATAGAATTTTTCACCCCCTCGTTCCACCAAGGGATTACTTGTTTGCCATCTTGTAACCAAACTGAATCTTTCTGTACACATGCCCGAGCAGCTAATGAAGCTGCATCTACTTTGAACAGCCGCCACTCCTCTTCTACGTCCGCTTTGCATTCTGGGAGCTCTGGGAACAATAAAAAGAATGTAAGAAAGGCCTCTATGTGCACGTCCTTGTCCTCCAGGGTCTCCCACTTTATCCGATCAGACCTCCTTGAACCGCACGTTCGTGTAAGCCCTGCTTGTTTTTCCAGAGGTAATTTGCAGACAGCCAAGTGGTGATCCGTTGACAGTTCTGTACCCCTGTTGACGCGAACTTCAAAAACCGATTTGAATAAGTCAGTGGAAACGATACAGAATTCTATGAATGACCGTTGACCCAACGAATCTCCGTACCAGGTGTACTTGTGTTGCGAACTTTTCTGTATTGGAAGATAGTCTTCATTATGCACATACTGCGTTGTTAAACACAGTTGCAGCAGGAACATTCCATTGCCATTTAGAG
>Ga0210059_1012071_pt1 | contig 13125 bp, 9 predicted proteins | sample Ectturendosymbi2_FD_188042 | JGI IMG/M metagenome (GOLD analysis project Ga0210059, IMG submission 188042) | Ecteinascidia turbinata endosymbiont from Florida, USA - Sample 2 (SPAdes) (version 2) | ecosystem: Host-associated > Tunicates > Ascidians > Unclassified | place: Key West, Florida...
AAATCGAGAAGCAAATGTAATTTGTGATTTGACGAGTCATATTAGAATCAGATAAATCTAATTCAGATAGGAAGACACATTAGAAAATGACAAATACAGTATTTAGTTTGTGTCGTAACCAAGCATGACTCATTTTTGTAAATTGTATGATTTGTGGAACTCCATGTACCTCAACGAAATTTCTCGCTACGTTTTCAAATATTGAATTTTTTTAATCTAAATACTTTAGTTGGTATCCATTGTGCTCACATCTAAATGCTTTAATTGAAAATAATAATTTACCTTGGCTGTGGAAATGGCGGAACTATTCACCATATAGTACCTGGTGTTTGAGAAAAAGATGCAACTTCCAAAATATCCACAGCATTATCAAGGTTCAAGCTTATTACTCCAGTATAAATGAAATTGAGGAGAGCATCAATCGCCAGTGCAGGAATGTTTTGAAGAACAATTTCTTTTGCGTATTTCTCTTTCATCTGAAACATTGTTAGCTTGTCTCTGATGAGCGAAAGCGAAGAAAGCATAAAACGGCTATAATAATACAGATTATCTGTTTTCATTGCAAATATGTTTCTAGTGCGTATATGTCAAAGTCGCTCAAAAATTACGCGAAAATATTTTCCTCAGAAATACTTCATATTCTTTCAAAAAGTTTTTTTTGGATAAAATGCGGTAGAACAAAGGAGAGCAACGCTGAGTATTAATTGAACTTTGAATGTCATTGCTTTACAATAATTTCACGAAAAGATTATAGTATCAAAGTGTAAGGTTTTGAACATGACACTTTTAACGTGAAGTCATTGCTTCTCTTCTCATATTATTAGTTGGAACCAAATAAGCCGGATATGAAAAACAACAAACAATTGGAGATTTTTTCAAATCTTTAGAAAGATATCGAGTGAAACGCTAAGACAACATTGTCAAAAAATAACATTGAAAACAGTATTGGTCCAAGGGCATTTCTAAACAGACTCATTTACAAAACATCCAACTCTAAGACATATCTCATATTTATAGGACCTACGTAAGAAACAAAGTTGAACAACATCAAAATCATCCATTTTATATCACTGCAAAAATCTTAACCTAGCATAGGGTGGCCACGAAGAAAATGTTTATAGTTCATGAGGAAAGTATTTGCAAACACGGAAAATTTTATCGTTGTACTTTCTAAATTACTTAATCAAAATATAACACCTTCCACTTATTCAAACTGTGTCGATGGACTAAAATTAAAACTGTAATTTGTGAAACAATAATGCTAATAATTCAAAATACTGCACAACAATGAGATGTGAAAATATAGCTTTCCGTGGAATGCGAGTCATTCTGGGAAACACCTTACCTCTGTTTTGAACATGGTTCTAAAGTACGCACTTGCAGTGGCGAGGACGCATCGATGAGCATTAAATTTCTTTTCTTCCACAACAAGAATGACGTCGCACATTTCTCCGTCAAATCGTTGCCTGCTTAAAAAATTTTTCATATCCACGCACGAGTAACTCTCGTCACAAATTTGGATGATTTGTTCGCGTAGGATTTTCCGTGTTTGATGATTGGCGTGTGGCCCTAAACTTTCCACCAAACTATTGCATTTTGTTCCTGAGGATTTTAGAAATGACAGTAAAAAATAATTTCAAAAATTCTCTTATTGCGCTTGCAAACCTACTTCTTCATTTTATTAGCAAACACATTTTACTCTTGATTCATTTCATATTTCCGTTGCCTCGGAATTGACCACCTTGCCCCTTTGCTATGTCACTGATCTCGATACATGATTCCTGTGACTCTTTAAACGTATTGTTCTTATCACGAAGTTAGTGCGATGGAACGACCATTTGCACTCAGAATTGCAAACAGAAACTAACCTGTAAACACCTATAGGAGAGCTGTACGCGCCACGTGACTATTTAATGCTAATTCACTAAACATAAAAAAACGTAACATCACCTATGGTAACATAATTAAATAGTCTCGGTGTTAATGGGCTGTCAGATAAAGAGTATGTAAACTACTGCGTGAATATCTATCAGGGTCTGTAGATGCAAACCTGCTGGGTCGTAAATAGAAGAATTTTTTATTTTGAACTTTAATGCAATCCTTTCCAGAGCACAGTTTTTATCAGTGTTTCTGCAATATAACTTTAAATAGCCATAGATCTTTGAAAAATCCATAAACCACCATGTAAAATGCCTCAACAAAACGTTTTCAGTTGGAGCAAGGCCATGTTTTTCCAAAGCTAAACATTTTTCAAACAGAGCCTTCTTTCGGAAACATTTCCTGGGTCATTAGTGTTGAGACACTCCTATACGTTTTACTGGATTCATGTCACAATTTTAAAAAATTCTACCACACAAAAGACATTGAGGTGTTTGTTCTAAATCTGTGAGATATGAAAACGTCCTTATTTTTTTGTTCTTTACCCGTTCGATTTGCTTTAAGCTAAAACAATAATACGCACTTCTTTGTGTAAAATAAGGTGAAAAATAGAAAATCATGACACACAATTTTGGAAGTGCATTATACAGCTCAAGATTCTGCAACATGACACAGACGACATTTCTCACCTTCAGGTCATTGCTCATTGAAGTAATTGGTCGTCAAAAACAGACAAAATTGAAAAAACTATCACAAAGCAAGAGGCATTTTAGCCTAAATCTAAACCCTGTAACTACGCCGTACAGCAAAAACATTCCCACACATTTGACAATTAAGAGGTCAGTGTAAACATCCACGTATTGGCGTATCAGACTTCTCGTCACGAGACACGTGAGAAAAAATTTTCCGAAACTCATGAAGAGAGAAGCCCAAAAGCAGGCAAGACATTTTTTCGTTTAAACTTGGATTCTTTACCAAAATCATAATATATTTACGGAACCCCTAAAATTTTTCACAGGGATCAATGGACCGCAGATTGGGAACCACTGTTCTAGGAGATTTGGCAACATTGGAAGTACAGTCAAAAGACTACTTTTTTGATCTTTCCACACTAAAATCCAATGTAATATATGTAAACCATATATAAACACATGCTTACTAGTTTAATGAAAACAACAAAAACTGTGTCAGAACATTAAATTGCGTTTGGGAAAATGATGAGTTGATTACTGCGATCATCTTCGCAAAAAGCAGCAAAGGCTAAATATTGTGAACATCTTCCAAAAAAATCTGCAGCCGAACGATCTTCATGACATTACCTGTTTAATTCTTTCATAGCATTGATGCATCTTCTCTGCGCAGATATTTTCTGTTCCACTGCTTCATCCATTGTTTGTGTCACGAGCAACTGTTCAGTTTCAATTCATCTTCGAAGAATACATTCATCTCATTTCGAAAAGCCAACGTCCAGATAACAAAACCTCAATAAGACATTTCACTGCAGCAGCCAACGAACAAAGCGTTTACATCAAATGAAGACTGATGATGATTTGAAGCAAAGTAAACGTTTCGGGACGTGGCAGTCGTAAGGAACCTACACGAAGTTTGAATAGAACACATACACAAACAAAAAGGGTTTTAAGATTCTCTGGCACTTGAAAGAATCATTCGATTGTTTGTAGATTTTATTCAGCATTAGTTGTTTCTACCAAACGAAAGTGTTTTATCTAAAGCAAAAACAGCGTTGGGAACAGAGTAAAGTTAGAAATCGTACGAGTTATACAAAAAACTCAGAGCAAAGCAACTTCTCAACTAATTTCCATCTTTGCAACTGCTTACGAATCTACAATACTCTTAAACAAAATTTATATTTTTCTAGCATTGAGCTGCAAAACGAATTGGACGCAAAACACGTTCTTCAATATGAAAACACTGTCAAAGCATGGTTGGTTTGTTTTATATGCCACCTAATTCCTTTGGATAAGTTACATATATTCAGCTTTGAGTTCTTCTGAGAGTTTTTTACTTACTCGGCACAGGAAAATCAGCTCTCGCCACCTATAAATTGGCTTGCGTAAGTTCTTATATTAATTTATTATTGAGATTAATACGCTTCAGCAAGTTTAAGGGCAATATCGTTTCGGCACGTCTACTGTTTCTGACCAGCATATGTACATTTGTTGGCTTGAACCAACTTCAAACACAATGAACATGATGTTGAACCGAACAAAGCTAAATTCATGTTCCGTGATGCTCAGTGTGTACAAAGGTCTGACATCTCCCAATCAGTGAGTAAATATTTACAAAGCACGCTTCTGTCGCAATCAAGTTACGTCATTAATTTATCATTTTGCACCTACAGCCGATATAATCGATGCAGAACGTGCTGCTTCTGCTTATAGTCCATTTTTTGTCGGTGCAGTGATTTTTGGAAAATAATGACAATCTGCAAACAAACAATATTCAAAAGCGAATGATCTCAATGAATCTGGTTGTGGTTACGTGACAAATATGCAGAAGATTTGTTTCTAAAAACGGGCATGAAAACCATTCAATAAAAAAACATTACAATTGCAGTGTGCGCCTTTGGCAGACGTTACCTAAAGCTTCTTGCCATAAGTGAAAAACCACCTCTTCATTTGGATAACGTTTTTCTTTAATAGATATTAGGTTCAAGCAACTCCTGAGTCTGTTTATGACTGACTGCCACCCTTCGGCGGAAACTTGCTTGCTCCTACTCACCTTGCCTGATTCGCCAACATTTTCTATAGTTGTCGGCCAAATTCTATTAATATTTCTGCCACCGCGCGTTTAGCTCATCGTTTTACATAACTTCGTTTCACCAAGTCTGATCTGGGGAACAATTTGAGCGGTTTCCTTTTCTTATACATTAATTCCTTAAACGTTTTCTATATTCATAATTTCCCTGCCACTTACTGTGCGTTCGCCGGTTCTTTGTCTAAAAGTTACACATCCTACAAGTAAAAGTGAAAGTTTCTAATCAGTTATGCTTACATTGATCGGCTGGCATTTTTATGTTTGCCAACCTATTTGTAACATGGCCCCTCTAAGTGAGGTTAGGGTTGCGTTCAGTCAACCATGTCACGGGCGCACACTCTTACTAGCAGTATTGTCAGGGACGCGGCACGTTCGAAGCTTCGTCGGTGGAAACCAACTGCACGCTCCTGGGGAATACCCATAGCGCATGTTCATGTAATTCACCGCTCGTGTTTTTCTAGCGTATTCGTAGGTACAATTCCAAAGATTTCTGAGGCTAGGTAGTTTATGACTTCGCTTTCTCGTAAACACATTCCGGAAATAGTGACATAAACCCTTAAGTTAGGTTGAAGCGACTTGTATGGGATTTCTATGGTGACTGGCGTTACTTCAATCATAAACAAGTTTACGGTTCAAGATATGCATCAATCTTTGAGGCATTTTTCTTACATCGCGTTCCATTTTGACAACAACATTCCAAGCAGGAAATTTTCTTAACTACGCGCTACATCCAGTTCCTTATTGTCCTAGAAAACAAGAAATCACTACTCACCGTTTGGTTTCGTTGTTTTCAAACCTTTCTTAATGACCTTGTACTCCATTGGGTAAATCACGCCTTTTCCTTTTCATATAGCTTTCTGTGATCCCTTCTCTCTTCCACTAATTGTGTAATTAAAAATAAAAATTGATCGTCATGTTGACATGCTAATTTTGCCATTTCTACAAACAACGCGTTAGTTCATAACTGCGCCTATTATACAGTTTCTTTTTCTTATTTAATTGGCTTCGTTCTTTAGCGCCAACTTTTTACCGGCAACGTTGCTAAACAAGAGATGTGTGCTGTCATGCATGACTGCGCATGTTGCGCACTTGAACGCGTCTTTCTGCAACTTCACTGTTTTAATTACTTCCGCCAATCTTTTCTGCGCATAATTCGTCCGTCTTATGCCAGGCGTTCTGTGACAATTTGGCACAACCTTTCCATAATCTGTTGATATTGGTTAGTCCATAATTTTCCAAATGGAGCGCAGGTCTTACCGGACCCTTCTAGAATTCGTTTCCAAATCATTAACATTGTGCACATGTGTTGGAGACAAAAGACTTGAATGGCTGGTTGGGCCAAGTTCTTCAAAACATTTAGAAAAGTTATGGATTTTTTATCCACACCGTGTTTCTAAATATCCCGTTGTGGGTTATGTAACCTTCTTATCTTCTCAGCAGACAGCAGCATACTCAATATGACAGCTAGCAACATTTGCATTGTTTAGCAAAGGTTGAAATCATCAGTATAATTTTATATGTAGAGCAATTGTAATTCTTATTTTACCAACGGCGAAATCTTCACAATTTACCAACGAACTTAAAGTTCACACTTTTACCAAACAGAACTGCACTCACAAACCTCACTATGCAGTTAACATGATTATTACTGACGGCACATACGGCAATAACTCTCACTCTTATCTTTACCAAAGTTTCAAACACACAACAAATGACACACTGAACTGTTACCTGCATTATAAAAGCCATTTCAAATCGTATCTTTTTCTTGTGATTTTGCTGACGTTTTTATTGTTACCCCCAGTGATTGGCTAAAATTTGCTTTCTTTGTCCCGTTTCAAATTTTGGTGTCGCAATGTCTTTTCCATTTCCACCTTTATGTTACCCAAATTTGTTTCTGTCTACCATTTCCTAAGTGCCCCATTATTCTGATATGTTTTAGTCCCTGCACCTCAGTGCATTCCATTCCATTGCCTCCTAAGTAATTTAATTACTTTGCCACGGCGTCATTTATTACCACGTGCAAACCTCTTGTTTTTCAAAGGCGATGTTTCCAGCTAGATCCTCCCTTTAACCGAAGTACCAGGGCATAGTCCAGCGCAACAAACATCTTGTTAATGTGTTTATCAGTTAGGTGTTGTGTGTTGAGAGTCGGAACATACTCTGAATTTTCATATCAGTCTTCACGGTTTATATAGCTTCATTAAGCGTTCACAATTTATGCTTTTCGCTCTTTGTCTAGCACCTGATTGGTTAACAACGACGTGACGCACGTAAATATTTTCGCATTCTGCGTCTGCCTCCTGACGCAGCTTGCATGTTTACTTCAATTCTTTCTTTATTTAACCGTGCGCTCCCCTTCAGCAAGCAGTGAGCGTTCGAGCTTTGTCATGCGTTGTACACGCGGGACACTTATGCCCGTGTGCTCCCCCTCAGCAAGCAAGGATTGTTTACCACAAATTCTGTGCGCTGTTCCTCCGCAAGCTGGTATTCCCCTGCTTTTCTATTGTCATGCAGAAATCTAGCTATCATACAGGCACATCTTTCATTTTTAACACTAAATTACAACAACCACAAACACAACCATCTGGTAATACTAATTGAATTGCGTCATTTACTAATGTATCAATTTTTTGTTGCAATGTATCATCAGTAAAACTATTTAACGTATCAGCACATTCAATACTTGTTTTTATTTCTTCAGTAGATAAACATTCATAATTATTTCCGTTTCCCCAATGATATAATACTTTGCCAAACAATTTAGGCACATTTTGCATATTCTGTATACGTAATCCTCGTTGTCGACTGTTTAACAATTCCACAACATATACAGTTTGTTCTTTTGGTTCAGATATTCTTATTTCCACATTAGTTCCAACTTCCAGTTGCCAATTAATCTAATTCAATATTTGTGCTATTACTTGTTCATCGCTCAGGGTATTCAATGGTCGTTTAATATCTTCCTGTGTTTGTACCCCGTATATTCGCAGAACATTTCGAACTTTCTTATAATACAAGGTTTCTTGTAGATTAAGCATTCTTAAAATTATTCTAACACGAAACACACTACTTCGCACATTTTCCTAATCAGTAGTAACATTACAGGCACACAGGCTAACGCAACATTAGCAAGAAAGCTCTTTCCTTATTTTCGTACCTGTTTATCGCTTCAAAATTCCTTTACCTCAAGTTTTTCCTTGTCGTTAATACACCCTTTTTGTTTCCAGTACTGCTTGAAATGCAACTACTGTTAAGAGGCTTTTAGAACCGCTTCGTAATTTCTTGAGCTTGCCCTGCGCTTACACGCTGTAACTGCTTTCATTGCGCCATCAATGCAAGTCTTTCCCTTATTCCCGGTGGGTCACCTTATTGTTTGTTGTGGTCCTGTAAACTATTGGTACTTCAGCATCATCGATGTGGAACCATCGCTGCGTGGTCCAGCTTCTCGTCCACTTTTGTTTTTAAAGTCATCCTTTTCAATTTTAAGTTTCGCATAAAGTGGCTACATTTTCTCAGCACCATTACTGCGTTCATAACTTTTTAAATGTTCGACCATCTCTCCGTAGACGTCTCACTTGCATATATCTTTTTCCATAAGATAATTTCAATTATTCTTTTTAGTCTTGCCCCAGCAGTTGCTTTCTTTAGGTCAAGCTGCTCAATTTAGTAGTTCCTTTTAGCCAGCTTGTCACTGTATAAAAACTTCATAATTAGCATTTTTGTTTTTTCGCAGTTCCTTAACTTCCTCAGGTATGTTGCGTTTTCCTTAATACGCAAAATACATGTCGTTACTCAGCTCAATATTCTCACTATAACTTCTTACAAAACATTAATATAGTACACAGTTAATTCACACAACATATTCTGTCATTAACTGTTTTAATCCAATATCCTGATTGACTATTTATACAGGTTATTTCTTCAATGTTGATTCACTGTTATTTTCACCATTTTCTAAACCAGCCATATTATGGTCGAAACGAACCATAACAAGAGTAAATATTGTTCCCACCTTAATTGAGGCTTACGCAAACGCTTCAGAAACACAAGCGCGTTTCTCAGCAACTCAGCAATTATTCTCAAGGTCACCTGAACATTAAAAAGTAACTTGCTGTATGAAGAAAAATTTTTATTATTTTAAAACCAAATACCTTTTCCATCCCAAAAAATACGGGAAGTACGAAACGAAAAGACGCGAAAAACACTTGAAAAGTTACAAAACTACGCCAGTAACACTTATTGGCGGTCTGTACAAGAATCACTTCGTACTGTATGCGAAGCTGGTGGAATTGTACATGAAAAATAATTAAATTAGGTCTAGATATGAAAATTTGCTATTTTTAGGAAATTTTTGTGAGGTGCAGCACGTAAGTTCTATTCATCCAAAATGGACACATTCTATTACGATAATACTTGGGAATCTCCAACAGAGTAGCGATTACAAAATAGTGGAAACAATGTTGTTTCACACATGTACCAGAGCAAAGCCTGTTCTGAGTTAATGCCACGTGTTTCTCGGTCACAACAGGGTTTGTTTTGACCGACATTTTGTGGGTTACACGCAAAGTCTATTCGCTCAAAATGTGCGCATTCTATCAAAACAATATTTGGGAATTTTCAGCAACAGTATCAATCACAAAAAAGGTGAATCAATGTGATTTCACACATGCAAAGGCGGCAACACTTATTCTGAAGTTTAGGTTCTGCTTCTACAGACCTAGTTTGTGGGGCAAGCGAGTTGTACAAATAATACGATGGTTTTGCCCCGGACTGGAACCAGGGCCGGAGTCTGAAATTTGAGTTCCTGATCCACGGCCCTGGTGGATGGTGGACCGTGCAGCGGGAGGCAAGATCGTATTTGAAAGACGGCTTATAGCTGAAAGCTTGATGAAATTCATTGCCAATTTCTTCTGAAACAAACGCTGTTTCAAAGATTTTTTCAGCCACTTTTTTGCAAAACTTCGCAACGCTACAACTCGCCAGTCGATTGAGCTAGAGAGTTGTTCAAACCATCTACGGATTCGGCAAATCTTCTAGTTGAGATTGAAAAAAACATTCTCGTTTTGTGTTTGTTTTTTTAGTTTCTCTATAGGGAACGTCACAAGTGGGGGTGTTTTTGCGTTTTTTGGCCAACTTTTCCCAGCCCTTGGCACCAATTCAATCCAAGGAGACAATTTTTTGGCCCAAGTTTTTTTTTGGAAAATTAGTCTATTCTTCACAGTTGATTTACTGTATGTTTGTCACCCACAGTTGCTCCGCAAAATATGAGTTAGAAAAGTACGTCTCCGTTTCCAGTCATATCACGATTAGATGTTTATGTTGAAAGACTGTTCTAGTATATGCCAGTTAAATAACTATAAATTTACGAACAGTCGTTAGGTTGACCTAAATTCTTAAAAAAGTACTTCACAGGCCCGCCATAAAAGGGGGAGATTCCTGGGTAAGCACTTTCCTCTAGTGAGCACAACATAACAACTGACATTGTCAAAATACATTCCGACTTAACGAACAAATGCTATTTCCGTAACCTAAGCAGCACGCAAATGCATGAGTGCAGTAGATAATCACAAAACCAAGATTTCTTAAAAAATATTTTCGCTTTTTCTGGTTTTATTTACTTTATGCTGCTTCTCAAAAATATGTGATGCTTCTTTCGCAAGTTCATTGATTTTTAAAAGTATAATTAATTGACATATTGATAAAATATTGTCCGCGTTGTTCAACCAATTTGCCTTCCTATTTAGTTAGGACCTGTTTTCTCCCACGTCTTTTAATTCTATAACCGCGGAGTTTTCTTTGAATCACAATTAGAATGACGGTGAATTGCATTTGTACGGACTGGCGTAAGAAAGGCGATGTGGAGTTCTGAGCTGGCTGCGGTGCCGATTAGTCGATCGATTACGATTCTACAACGATCCCTACTAGCTGGGGGGTCAACCTAGTTGTTGCAGGAGCACAGGTCAGTTTCCCAAGTAAGCAACCTGACGTCTTGAAATTGCCAAGCAAAAGCAAGGCAATTTAAAAGGCTCTCGCTATTTTGTCCGCTAGCAACTTTCCAGTAGCACTCTAAGTTGATTGCTTCTTTCGATTACATTAGGATATACCACAAAACTCCGATGCACTTGAGCTTGAAGTCAGAAACATGTAACGCTAAAACGGATCGATGTAGAAGTTAGAACTAGAATGACGACGAGCAAAAGCGTTGGGCGTTCGAATGCGCCACAGGAAACAGCGACCGACTGCGGTTATATAGGTTTGCAGGCTAACGTGTCGACGGTCGGACTGTTGGCAAACAAGTACATCGCGTTGAATTACAAATCGAATATTACTGGGAATTACGCAGTAAGTATGCACAAATCATTAAAGCACGAATGTGTCCACTATACATTGATTGGAACATCTTTATATTTAAACAACATTGAGGTTGTCAGTGGTCCGGGCGCGTTCTCGCCTAAACATTCCAAATGGCAAAATGCTTGCACTCACAAATGCAATCTGAAAGTTTTCGAATGTTTGTTTCACTTGGTCGTTTTTTGAAACCAGTTTATCTTTTTCAGGAAATTCACAGTTTATTTAAAATAATTCCATGTAGTGAAAGTTCAGATGATTTGCCTTGTAATTGTTTTGGATATTGTTAGAGAGGACATATTTCATATTGTTAAGCACGTCCTATGATGAATACCCAAAAACAATTTTTCACATAACTTTAACAAGGAAATCGTCGTTTCAGTTCATGAGACGAACACCTGAAACAAAAATCCCAGGACCAAGGAAGAAGTTGCAAAATCCCAAAGGAATGGAGCCTTTGAGGATGATGTGTATTCCAGACGCTGGATGGTGCTAGGGATCTCAGTGTCTACAGCGGCCCTACGTGCATACATCGGCGCTTGTTTCGACAACATCAACGACGTCTTCGCGCGATTTTTCAAAAAGACGTCGGAAGAAGTGGACTGGTTTATGTTAGTTCAATCTGCTCATCTTATTTTAGGGACACTCCCGATGTCGCAACGAGGCGTTCAAACCTTCGTGCCGACCTGTACCTTACTACGGCCTCCCTTTCCTGCGGATATCTCTTAACTGCTCTCGGAATGCTGGCAAGACGTGGCTTTCCTATAATCGCGGCCGGGCAGTTGTTTGAAAGTTTTGTGAACATCATCTCGTGGTCACTGGTGCCGGCGGTCGCAGCGGTTTGGTTCCCACCGGCCCAGGTGGCCGTGGCAGTCACTGTCCAAGTCATGGCTCGCGGGGCGGGGGAAGCTGTTGGGTGTGTCCTTCCCCCGAACATTGTCAGTGTCAAGTCAACTGTCGAACAGGTATAATGTCTTTAAAATAGTTTTCCTGTGCTCTCTAATCTTAGCTCAATTGTGATTAACTAGCTCGCTCAGCTATGTCCAATCGAAATCGCTTACAGAGACAAAAATTATGTCACAATTTTCTAGAGTCGCACATTGAATAACATATTAATGAGGGCCTAACATTGAATGGGTAACTTTGATCTTGGCAAGCTAAATTTAGCTTGCTAATGTATTGAAAGCGTTTGAATCCTAACTGCAATGGTAACAGACGTGATAAAATGGCACTGAGGAAGACCAACAACAAAAATGTGAAACTCAGTATTGTCAAATTAAGGAGAGGTTGTCATTATGATGGATACATTTTCAAAAGAAAAAACCTAAACTGGGCCGCACAAAACCCTCCACTGGGCCACTGGTTGGACATAGCTGAGCTACACCTATACCATAATTTAAATGAATACAATATCATGTCTTTCAGTGAGTTACTAAACATGATTCGTAAATCTGTTGAACACATTACAGAGTGATTGTCCTTGCCAAATAACAGGACATTGGCAAAGGTGAAGGATAAACTGACAAACATTCTGCTGCAGCTTTCTCGTGACGCACAACTAGACCACATACTGTGTTTTTGTTTCCTGACATCAGGCCTTTAGGCTGCTGTGGTATCTGTTCAATGAGATCACATTCCATACACATTTTCTTATGAATGTGACTTTTTGAAAACAAAGTCCACAAATAAATTTTTCGCTGTTGTTTTTTCATGAAAATGGAGACAAGTAAAAGCAGATTGAAAACCATTCTGCTCATTAAAAAAGATATAGTGAGAGGAAAAGCTATAAAAAGCAAAACTTAGCACAAACTTCCAATGAATTGATGCCATGAATTCAGAACCGAAGTTTAAACTCTTCCAGTGCTCATTTTGATCGATTTAGGTGATAACCAATCAAAACATAATAATTTTAACCCATAAACAAACTTTATGTAACACGGTGGCACTAAACCCAGATTATTTTGGATGGATGTTCTCTGGAATAAAATGAAAACATGGCTGTTGGTCAAAAATCGTTGTTTTCAGGTAAAATGGAATTTGTTTACAACGTTTCTATCTCTAACCGGAGCTGCAATACTGATGCTTGTACTCAGCACCTTTTTTACATCTGGCCCACCG
>Ga0210059_1012072_pt1 | contig 13125 bp, 7 predicted proteins | sample Ectturendosymbi2_FD_188042 | JGI IMG/M metagenome (GOLD analysis project Ga0210059, IMG submission 188042) | Ecteinascidia turbinata endosymbiont from Florida, USA - Sample 2 (SPAdes) (version 2) | ecosystem: Host-associated > Tunicates > Ascidians > Unclassified | place: Key West, Florida...
CAAAGAACATACTGCAATGCACCCGATCTCGACTTACAATGTTGGTGAAAAACTAAGAACACATACATCAATATTCTGATTGCTAAGGGGGGGTTTGAGTCCCTTCAGCCCCCCCCCTCTGTCTCCGCCTTTGTATTTATCCAACACAGATTTGCGATCAGGCCCTTCACCAGCGCGGAGACGAGTTGCAAATAACCATTCACGTATTTGGTCGGTTACCGCTTTGAGCTGAAATAAGTGATTTCTGCTTGTGATAGTTAGGTCCTTGAAACGTCTATCACAGTCTCATTCCATTAATTAGTTGTGAACAGTTTTCTAGTAGGTAAATCTAATATGAAAATAATCATCTATGCTTCAACGTTTTGCTCTAACTACAGGCACATATTCAAAAATATTGAGGTCACTCTATCATTGCTTGTTCGCGCCACGTATATATATTGTTGCTCTTCACGCACATCCCGTTCGTTGTGAATCACACAATCAACGCAACGCCAACGGAGAGGTTGCAACAACATCCCCTCCTTTTGACAACGAACCGCACCGATCGCACGTTCTTTTTTGGAAGGCTTCACACAGCACAACTCCACATCCTGGTCACAGCACCATTTTGTTGCGATCGGAAAAGCCCGAGCGGCATGTGCGCAAAGCTTTTGCGCTGCGGCACCAAGCAACAATAGAGATCGCCCGACGAGATCAAACTCCACGTACGCTGGTCATTACGTTCAATCGTTCACACGTTAGTATCGGCAGAGCTTCCACGTCACGATTACTCTATTATTACTTGTTCGCGCCACATGTATGTATTGCTGTTCTTCGCGCACATCCCGTTCGTGGTGAATCACACAATCAACGCAACGCCAACGGGGAGGTTGCAACAACACATTATGATGATGCCATGACAGGGCTTGATGAAATATAAGACCTTATATTTAAATGCAATGGTTTCACTGAAGTCGATACTGTCACAGGTAAGAACGGGGTGACATATATGAGTTTTGGAAATGGTTAAATTTTGTTATTTACTTACATTCCATAGATTTGATCATTTCGCTAAGGTGTGCAAATCGTGATTTAAAACCCGATGGAGATGAATTAAACAATTAGAAGAGAACAATAAAGACGTGCAGTCAGCGAACAATTAGATTGAGGATGCAATGGATTCGGCAATGTCGTTGACATATACTAGGAACAATAAGGAACCAACGACAGAACCCCTTGGTATCCCGAAATTTGTACACCAGACGAATGAATAACAGTCGTTGATTCTCACTATTTGGCTCCTTCCACTCAGGCAGGAGACAAGAAATTAAGTAAAGATCCATAAACGCCTAACGGTTGCAATTTATAGATTAATCGAGAGTCAATTGGGCTTCTCGATCAAAGGCTTTGGAAATAACCCCAAAGGTGATCTTTGAAGACAAGCCATTATCACAGGCAATATAAAGTTGCTGTGTGATTTCTAAGTTAAGTGTATTTTACTATGATGATTGCGTAAAATTATGATAGTTTTTCAACCATAGGTGTAGAAGGCTGCGGTGCATGGGGTGCAATCAACCCCCAATACTTTTGATTTGTCTAAAATCCGGACAAAAGCCCTGAAAATGCGGGAAAAATCCCTGAAAAAACAGGAAAAATCTCTAAAAATATTTGGGCAAAATCTCTGAAGATCCGGGAAAAATGGCGTCCAACGTTGTTTGACTGCAAGAAATGGCGCCAACGTTTGCAGAAAAATAAATGAAGACCTCTTCTTATGGAAGTCACATCAAAAAGATCTTCATGATCTTTGTGGGAGAAATTTTGTAACAAAAAGTCGCACAACAACGTTTTGGACAAGTTTGGAGAAATTTGGGCAAAAATATATCGCACCCCAAAATATTTGCTTACTTCTACACCTGTGCTTTCATCTGCTTTCAGAAACGGTCCCACATCTTGAAATTAATTGAAGAAACACAACAAATGTCGCTGTGAAAATAAATACCTGAAAGATTGGTGAAAGGCCCAGGTTTGTTTTCAGACAAAATCTGGGCGTTTCACCAATTCACATTACAAACTTGGCGTACCTATCAGTTCGTAATGGAGCTGGAAACCAGACTTTGTTACAGAACCATCAGAGTGAAACTCAATGGTAACTGATGGTCCAGGCAGGGTGAGTGTACTACGTTCACAGCAGATCCGGCTTGGTTCCTAAAACAAATTAGTAAGCACTTGATTGAAATCAATAATTTTATATAGCAAAACACTTCTATGCTACGGAGTATTTTGGTGTTGCTGCAGGTTAACACATTTCACGCAAAATGTTTGCAAAACAATCAAATCTCCAATTGTTCATGTTGAGTCAAATTTATTACAAGGGCTTATGACCTGATCCGAACCTCATTGCGTGATTATCGTAAATTTGGTAAAGCTTCCTATTGCAGTTTGGTGTCTTTTTTTACGTGCGGTTCGACATTGAGCCACTTTGAGTGTCCAATGAAAAAGGATTCTTCAAATTTTAGTGTGATTTTAAATTTTCACGGAGATGTTATTAGGTGTAGAAAGTACGTGCAAATATAATGTTTCCCATTTGCTTTCACTTAACAAAGATAAATCATGTGAATAATTACGAGTCCTGTCTGAGGTAAACATCTTTGTTGTGCACCATTTGTTCAAAGTTCGAGTGAAAATTCATATATTGTGTGGAATTACATGATGAAAGTACCATTTTTGTTAAACGTTTGCCATTGGTCTCTGTAATCATGAAATGTTATTAGTTCAAAATTGTATTGCTTAGTCAAACGTGGAACGAAGAAAAAAAGACTAGTTTGGTGGAAAAATACGAATGCTCTTTCTTGAGAGTTCTGTCGATATAACAAAGAAATACGTTGTAAAGTAAGGTAAAATTTTCACCATGTTCTTCTTTGGATTTGCTTATATAAAATAAAAATTTAAAGCAAAAGAAGAACTTACAAACGATAAAAAAGTTAAAAGGTTCTCTTAATTCTTTTGCGATGGATTAGGCCTTGATTGCGTTGCAAAAAGCGTTAAACTACTTCTTTCACACTTGAAATTACGTGTCTGAGTTTTGCAATAGGAAAGGAAATTACCGGACTTGGTGAACGTGAGGAAACTTTCAAAATGTTGAAAAATTTAAGCAATGGTTCATTGTCTCGCAGACAAAAGGAACACTGTGTGACAATTTATAAAGAAAATACAACGCTTTACGGGGCGTAGCAGCTGATAAATCGACATTGCTGGGCAATTTTTGCGTTGATTCGTAAACCGCTAAAATTATTGTTCCCATAAAGTATTGTAAGCATGGTTTATCACCTCTCATTTTTGATGTGTCGTAAATGAGTGTCTGACGTCATTTGTGACCTCAAACAGGGGAAAAATTGAAAGAGCAGGTTAACTAAACAAAAGCAATGGGTATTTCAAAAACGTATAGAAAAGGTACAAACGCTTACAAAAAATTCATACTACACGAAGAAGGTCAGCCCGGACACATAGGTTGTAACAAAGTTAAAACAAATTGTGCAAATTTTTTGTGGAAAGAGAGAGGAATTTTTAACTTTTAAGAGGTGTTTTTATCATTTTTCGTATGAAAATACTCTTATCTCCGGTTCCGAACACAAAAACAATCAGAAAGTTCTGTAGCACATGTTCACATCGACATTCTACAACATTGCACCAAATTTAAAGCAGAAATAATGTTAATAAAAACAGTTATGGAAACTAAATTCTAAAAAATTCTAAAAATATGACGAAAGCTTGACCAAAAGTTGAAAAACGTCAACTAAAAGTGTTCCAAAAATTTCGACTTTTTTGTTTTCGGTTGTATGTTTTGCGTTTTTTCCAATGGTTCATTCGAGAATCCGGTATCGGCAACGGTTTTGGAGTAAAACCAAAAAAATCTCTCCTTTCAAATTTTCCAGAAATTCGTGCTTTCGTCTCAATTTTTTCTCCTAAGAAAATGGAATGATTTCTTTGGGTATTTGTGATTAGATACAGTCCTTGCAAGTGGTTGAAGACAAAAAAAAGCATCACAGAGGCTAAAACGTAGGCGTGAGAACTGTTTCCTTAAAACGACTAAAAACTTGCCAAAACGGAAAAAAAGTCAATTTTCTGACAAATTTGCAAACACACTCTTTTGTTGGACTCATGTGAAACCTTTCTTGCAATGTTTTACTTGTCGACGCACCTACAGTGGTTCGCAAGTTGTGGCCGAAAATACCTAAAAAACGATGAATCGGCTTCTGTCGTCCCTAAAGGGTGCGGAACACAGATGCTGCTGGATCACACTTGCAACGTCAAGATTTACAGTGCAAACGTTTTCGCGCAACGGAAATCAGCTGAGTAAACAATTTGATAGCAAGGACATTGTGTGCAATAACAGATAAAATAGGAACTTATTTGTAAAAAACAGCGATTCAATTAAGATCAGACACTATTTCATGATTTGGTGTTTTAGGAATGGAAAATAGTAAAATGTTTGCTCTCCAAAATTATACGTAGGTTCAATTCTCAGAATTATGCAAGTGACAGTGTTCTCTCTGAGGAAATTTCACACTGAGCAAATGTTGTTTTAGTTCGCATGCAATTGCTCGACCGTGTAGACACACCACCACTGAAACGTTTGAAGCGTTATGAGGGCTATGTGATATATTAACGATATTAAATTTGGAATGTTGCAAATACGTAAGGTTGAGACTTTGCTGTGCAAGTTGTCTCGTGGTGCTGCGCACTTGCGCAGTTGCACACCTCAGAAGGAACACTGGTTAATGACATTGCATTGATAATGGTAACAAAAGTCATTAAATGTCTTTTGCTACATTTGAATATTTCCAACCTTAAACAAGCTCGATAAACAAGATTAAGGACCGTGAATGCACTTGACAGAGATAATCGTTTTAAACAGAATGTCAATGAAAACACATGTAATGACTGACTTCGGCAGAAGAGGAGGAATATATTCTAATGTAATCCCATCTGCAGTCACGAATTTTCTCGATGTAACGCCGAAAATCGTATCGCCACAAACTGCAAAACACATTCGTGAAATGTACATGACCCTAAAGCACATGAGTGTTTTCCTGATATATTCAGCGCCAAAAGTGGAACAGTAAATGGACTGCTTTTTTCATCGTGATATAAAACATTAGAAATTTAAAATTAACCAAGCCAGACAACTAAACGTCATTGGTTAAATTTAAAATAAATTCTTATGCAAAAACCTGCATTTAACTAAAATTAATTTGGCCAAGTTAAAAAATATGCTGCAATAAATTTGTTCAAGGGCATACGGTGGTGAATAGCAAATAGCAAATCAGTATTTAGGAGAAGTATATCAGTAAAGCTAACCTCATCTGCATTCGCGGAAATTTTCCACTGGCAGTCATGACTGTTGTTGTAGTTGCTTGGATAATTTGGAGAACTGATTGTACCATTTGAACTGTCTAAGGTTCCTCCGCAATTATTACCTGAAAAACGAGCGGTGCTCAATGAATGAAATAATTGAAATAAAGCAAGAATTGTTGCAAGTTCACATTTTGTGTACCTTAAAACAAAAAAATAGCATTAGCTTCGTTAGACATACTTTCAGAGTAAGTAGCATTGGGCATCATATATCGTCTAGTCATTGGTGATTTTCAGCGATAAACTGATTGTTGATAAATGTTGTTGACTAGTTAATAATGATAAAACCTGTTAAGGTTTCATTACTTTCATCTATCAAATCGATACCAAATGAAAACTGCAAACTACCAAACTTGTTTTTGATCTAAACCACGTTTAGATCATTTTCTGCAGTGAACTTTAATGTTGAACGATAGTACTAATTGTATAAAGCAAGGGTCTCCAAACGTTTTTGTCCGAGGGCCACACAAGCTTTTCACCCACCCCTGTTGCGAAATCCTGGCGACAGGTCTGGCCGGGCATCTGACGTTATGTGATTGTTTCGAGATATGTTACATTCTACCAAACCAACGGGTTTTTCTTATGCCGGTATATATTATTTTTTCATTATTGACGAAATAGCTTCGCGGGCTGGATTTGGCCCGCTGGCCGTCCTCTAGAGACCCCTGGCATTAAGAACCATTTTCAATCTTCAGTTTGAAAATATGTGGTTTGAAGAAACGTGTAACAACCTCATATTAAATCAACCACAAATGTTCAAAAAAATTCTTCCAAGAACTTCGAAACAATGTATTTCTGCTTGATTCCGAAGCACTTACTAGTTACAGGAGACGACGTCACGTTATGAGGTTCTGCAAAAAAGTGAACGAAATTTGAAACGTAACCACTTTGTTTGTTCCAATTTCAAAGACATATTTTTAAATAAAAAGTACTGTTCATTTACTGCTTGGAAATATGGAAATTATCTATTTCAATGCCGTTAAAACGAGTGATTGATTCGCTCTCTTTCCAAATTTTATAAACTGTTTTGTAAGGTGAGGAGAGTGAAATAGACACGCGCAAATCTTTAAGAAAGCATATTTGAATTCAAGTCATGAAATATATTTTTTGAAATGATTACACCAGATTGAGTGATGACGAAAACGTTTGTTTTTCTCATTGTAAAGACTTTCTTGAGAAATAGGTAACGTTTGAATACGTAGCGCTGAGCATCAACAAAACAACTAATTTGCTTTAAATGTACTCAAGCAATTCACCATTTTCCTTCCAAGAGGCCTTAAAGCTATCTTCACATGAATTCGTCTCTGAGGCCAAGTACGAATGCATGTGATAAATGATCTCGAGTTGAGACGATGAGCTGGTAAAATTCTTTGGAATGTCTGTCCCTGTGAGACTGCCGCAAAACTGCAAACAAGCAAATACCCTTTCGTTTGATGCGCTGTGAATCACCGAAATATAACGTTTGAACGGCTGCAAACAAAAAGGTGAGCCTGTCACATAGCATTGCTTATATTTGACCAACAAGTGATTATGTTACACTAATGGAATGTTTGAACACAGTTCGGGTCATTGGATGTTTTGGTTTTGCACCAGCAGGTTCTCAGTCCTTGAAACAGCTTCTGTTTACTTTCATTGCCGCGATGTGATTGTCTGAAATTCATTCGTGGCTAAAGTTCACCATTGTATGAGCCGCTTGCCTACCAATACAGCACGTCTTCTAAGAGGCGGAGTGGGGAATGTACAGGAAGCCAACTTAATCTTTCCGGCAAAAGCAGAGATGCGATTTCTTGTCGCACTGTGATTCGGCATGAGCGATAAGCGGCACATTATTATGGGGAAATGTGGTTTGACTTTAAGTTCGTTGCAAATTTTTGAAAATATGTGATAGCAGCCTTTGCAACGATTAAGGCATTTGTCATAATTTTTTCCGGATTGATCTTGCCTAAAATATTGAAATATTTGACGAGAATAAAGTCGTGCAGCGTTACGGACCAAGTTTCAAAACTAAATTAACTGCTTTTTGCTGTCATTTTACATGCACGTCTTTTAAATTTTGAAGATATATAGAACCAGAAATATATTTGAAAATTAGGAGCAGCAATACCGTCTAGCTTCAGATTGCACCGTTTCAAAAAACTTTGCTTGTCTGAAGATTTGAATAAAAAGAACAACGGCAAACACAGAAAAAAATGTTGTCTCATTGTGTAACTGAGAATAAGAATACTAAAACATCTCACAAATAAAATCCCATCCGGCACAAAATTTGCAACATCAACGGTTTTCCCCGAGGAATCACATCGATCACTTGCCAGGTTTCTAGAGTTTAAAAATTTTTGAAGGTTTCGTTGTTATCTTACATTTGAAATCACGAAAGGTGCTTTAATTGCAAAATCTGCTATTTCTTGTCATAGTTTATGTACACGAAAAACGGAAGTGCTGAATAGCCTTATAGCACTTTTGCTATGCACTGAGGATGATAACAGTAGTTATCGAAACGTTTGCAAGATGTCAGTTGTATCGTTTGCTTTGGCCGTGATATTTATTATAGTTTATGTACATATTCAAGTATGTACTTTCCATGATAGGTGTAAGCAAGGAATCGATCAGCAAATTTTTAATAGGAAATCGATTTCACGTAAAATTACGCATTCTCAGTCCTTATTCAAATAGACACAAACTTTGACGAGCAGAAGATCACACCCGGTATCCAATACAAGTCCGATCCGTATCTATACGAAGGACAATAAATGCTCCCGGCTCGCCTTTTCATAAAAATACACACATCCTTTGCAAATGCCTGAATTGCAACAACCAAAGAACATTAATGCAATTACTGTAGAGAGACCAAAAATTTTACGCTGTGAGTGGAAGTTTTAAATGTTTTCAAAAAATATGCACATATTTTTGTATATTCGAAGACCTGAAAAGTTTATATCATGTTACACAAACAGAGAAGAAAACCTTTCTGGTTTCAGATCATAGCTAAGCAAGTCTCAGAAAACTATTGAAACATAGGATCTGTGTTAAAATAAGTAAGAGGTACTGCAATGCAGAGACTGCGAAAATTTCCATCACAGCTATTCCTTATCGCGAAAACCACTGCGGTGACTTTTGATACACATTATCGGCCATAGCCCACCGACCGATTTCGCTAGATGGTCAGTTAAGACATCATCAAAAGTAGATTTTCATGCAAATTCCTTTAGAAAAAAACGATGAATTGGCATTTGAAATGTTTTCACAGGTCCCAGTAACGTGAATGTGACATCATCTTCATCATGAGGTTGCACTGCTACGAAAAATTCAAATTCCAAAGGTACCTTTTGTTTATCAGAAACTAAACGAAATTCTGCTAAATATTCTGTAACCCACTGGTGCACAACCTGCCGCCATACGGACACATTTAACTTTTGCTGAAAATTATGCAGATGTGTACATGTAATTTAAAAGACAAGATATGACATCAGCGCACTCATAAAACTCTTGGCCCTTTCAATTTCATAATAATACTTGAAGACGGCCAAACGGACGTGCGGAAGCAGGTTATGTGGGTAGAAGCACTACAGAAAAAACGTGCTAAATAAAAATATCTTGAACTCACAGATGGAATAATTCTTAAAAATAAGCGTAAAGCGTCGGCAATAGAGGAATTTTTGTACATCCCTGATCTAAACTCAAGGGTAACCGGTTGTCATTTTACTAGGAAATTGCCTGAGTGGCTTCTGCGATACTTAACCCTTTTACTACAGGATTTGCCCAAATTCGGCAAGTCATAAGTGGCCGCTAGAGAGATCGATTGCGCTAGAGAGATCCTCAAAATTTGCAAAACATCTTGTAGTTTTGTTAAAAAAATTGGAGAGATTTGGATTGGAGCTTTCTTGTGTGCTACGTCACAACAGGCGTAGGTTTACGCTTTTTTGACCCAAGTCGTCTGATCCTGTGCCTCCACCCCAAGGGGTAATTTCACGTTTCTTTGATAAAATCTGAACAAACATCCGCACCTTTAGAACCCTTCATTTACCTCCTAACGTTTGTGGTTGGCACGTTGTGACCTAAAAACCACAAAAACCGCAAAATAAACAAACAAAACATTAGTTGCATCCACTAGGGGATTGATTTTGTACTTTGCTTTTAGGCCATAACTTTTCAACCATAAACGCTTGAAAGCCTATCAAGGGCTCTAATACTCGGATTATCGCCTAGTGTTTATTAAAAACTTGAGCCAAAAAAGCCTCTTGGTTTTGAGGCCCAGGACCTGGTAACCTGGGCCAAAATGGCCTAAAACCTAATCCAATTTTGACGTCACCCACAAAAAAACTGAAATCCAAATCTTTCCAATTTTTCTTAATTTTAAACCACAAGACGTGTTGCATCTTTAGAGGATTTGAACAGCTCTCTAGCGCAATCGGTTGGCGAGATATTTTATGCAAATGTCTGCAAAAAGTGGGGCGTGAGGTAGTTAAAGGGTAGGCTCATATCCAAATACTCCTGAAAAAAATTTGAAACATTCACTGCCATTGCAGCCGCATTAAAACTGAGTTGATTTTGCAGCGGCGGAAAAACATCCCTCCTGGTGAACACCACGTAGGTCGCGGTCAGCTAGAGTTTAATGTTTGTATACCTTTCAATGTATGTACTCGCATTCTACACTCTCGAGTATAGATCTAGAGCATGTAGTTTACGTTGGTTAACAAATTGATTATGCAGCGCTAAGTCCATTCAACGGCTGATCTGACAGCGACTGATCTGACTGCTGTTACAGCTCAGTAAGCATAATGACTGGCCCAATGGATCAGTCAGTGACCTATGGTCAGCTGACTTGATGACCTCCGGGTCCTTTCGTTGGCCATGTAAAATAAACAAGCATTGTCTGTTTGTCTGTCTGTCTATCTGTCTGACTGCGCTGCAGTGATAAAGCGGCAAGGTAAGCACCGCCTGCTTGTGCCTTCTCCTGTTTGGCTTTCGCATTGCGGAATTCTTTAGAAAGTGAGCTGCTGAGCACGGAAAATGCAACTATTCTCTGTGCAATTTGTATATTACCACCAGTGTAATATTTGTACACACTTCTACAGTATACCTTCGCATTCCATGGTCTAGCACTTTCTTCACGTTATGTAATATACTGAATATGCAGCGCTATGCCACATCAGCAGATGGACAGACATGCAGCTACAGTGATGAGGTGGCGAAAGGAGGCAGCCAATACTGTATCTCTGACTCAATGAAAACGTTTCATTGTTACGACATAGTTTAGGCAATTCTATCGTACTGATACAGCATCACTGGCGTGACCCACAAGTAGGACTGGGTTCAAGTAACAAAAATTTATTGATTGAGTAATAAGCAATTTCTAACAGATTACTTAAGTAACTTAAAGCAATTCAAGCAAATCAGGAAAATCGAAATGTAGGCTTAAAAACATGCAAGCATATTAAAATCACTGCACTTTTCAAATCACGCGCTGGGTAGTTCAGATCAGACAAATTAGTGCTTGCTGGCCGCAACTCAATCTAATGTTACAATGAACTTCTAGCTCCAGATCGTGATCACAATGAGAATCAACAATTGTGACTTACAAGACGCTGTGCACAGGCAAGAAATCTATTCCCCCGGTAGCTTATATTATGTGTGATGATGCATGTCACGTACAATCTTGCTTTTACAACCACAGACGTGGCTTCTAAAATCTCTACTTTTTGAAAGCAATTTACTTGAAATATCAAGTAACGGCAAAATTACTTAATCAAATACTTAAGGAATTACTTACTTGAACCCAGCCCTACCGACAAGCCGCATTGGGAAAATTGCTATGAAAATGTGTGGTCTATAACAGGATTTGTGACATGAAAAATCCGCCAAAAAGCCTCAGCAAACATGAAAGATCAACAAATTACATTCAAAACCAAGATGCTTAAAAAAATGTTTGGATGCACAAGGATAGCTTTGGCTTTGAACGAACAGCGGAGATTAATATCAGCGTTGACAATGCTAAGGTATGGGAAAACCGAGAGATTTTAAAAGACCTCATTAATGTAACGTGTTTCCTAGCCAAACAGCAATTAGCATTTCGTAGTAACGATGAGAGTTTGAATTCTTCCAATTGTGGCAACTATGTGGAACTTTAACGTGCTCTTGCTGAGAAAGATGAAAGATAAGCTAGACATTTAGAGACATCTGCGTTCTCTGGCTTCTCAAACAGAAACCAAAATGATTTAAATGAAGCGATAGATGATGTGATTAGACATGATACAAAGAAGGAAATAAGTGCAGCCTCATTTATTGCTGTAGAAATAGACGAGACAACAGATGTCACAAAAGAAAGAGTGGTGGGAATTCCAACGTATCCATAATTTATTTCAGATTTGTCCAACATACTGTTCTCCGCATAATTTACAAGTTGCAACGTAAACTCCGTAATTGGCGCAAGTTAGCATCTGCCTTAAAGGACACAATTTCCCCTTTAGTGCATGGCAGTGACTTTAGGTACCATCTTTGCATCGTGCTTGCCAAATTTGCTGCACAACGCAGTGTCCGCATGGTCCCGAGTAACCTCTTTGCTGTTGGCTCGAGGCTTCTCTGTCCGCCAATGATCTGTAGTTTGTTAGAAGTTGGCCAACTGTGGTACGTCTTTTATATGTGATCAAAGCCTCTTCATTTAAAGCTTTTTCCTTCTTTGCGTACATCCACTCTTTCTTACCTTTAATTTACTTGGACTGAAGATGCCGTATGGCGAAATCTATTTCCATTAAATAACATCAATGCGTGCTGATTTTTGTGGCTTGTGCACAGACAGTACTTGAGTTGAAAACTCAGATCTCAGTCATTTTGAGTTATGTGGCTAAAAGCGGGGCAGCTTGTGAAGTGAAAAAAGTGTTCTTGGGATTTGATGATGTGAGTCGTTACAGACGAGCGCTGCTACATTTTTTTAGTTGACCTACCTGTTTCCATTTATTCATCTTTGTTTATTTTACACGGCGTTCAGCCAATATTATTTAGTCAGTTTGTGAAGTAAATTGTTTCCTGTTGTTGCGCACTTCTGCGCGGCTTTCACCTGCGGCGCTGTGTGCAGTCAAGCTTCCAAGTCTGAATATGTGTTTCCGGGCGAATGAAGCATCCAGCAGTGTTGCCAAATTTCAGAAAGCTCTATAGCCAAATTTCACAAAAAATTAGCCAACCAAGTTTGAAAATTAACGAAAAACATTAACATCACTGAAAAGTTCAGTTGTCAATTTCGTGGACTGTATAAAATTAGTCTCTGGCGCATTTAGGAACAATGCAATCTTTGCAAAACCAATTTGTAAAGGCAATGTACATATCATCGCATCTTACGTAAGAATATAACACGTATCCACAGCCTCTGCCATTTACAAACCTATTTGCAAATGCAGAACGAAACAACTGATTTCAGCCGTCAGACCTGTTTTGAAAACCAAAGTTTAACAAGTCACCCTGCTGCCGCATGGAGAACGGCATTTCGCTGGTGTTTCTTAGAAGTATAATGGCTATTTAAATCTGATCGATGTGTTCTGATTTCACATCGCCAAACTTGCACTACGATTTCCTCATCAGTACTATGCACTTTTCGAATGCATGGTTTAAAACCGTTCATCCGTTCACATTCTTTGAAACCTGATCCCACTTTTTCTTTTTCAATAATTACATCAGCCCCAGCAACAAAGAACATCTGAGTGTTTTGGAACAAACTAAGCTGGAGACCTGCCATCAATAAGGTGA
>Ga0210059_1012073_pt1 | contig 13124 bp, 7 predicted proteins | sample Ectturendosymbi2_FD_188042 | JGI IMG/M metagenome (GOLD analysis project Ga0210059, IMG submission 188042) | Ecteinascidia turbinata endosymbiont from Florida, USA - Sample 2 (SPAdes) (version 2) | ecosystem: Host-associated > Tunicates > Ascidians > Unclassified | place: Key West, Florida...
ACAAAATCCAAACTTAAGGCGAGTTTGGCCGTTTGGCGGAATTTTTTGCCTTACATTTTTCAGGGAGGGCTGCAGCCCGGCAGCCCCTCTAGACGAGCCACCCCTGCCTGTAAGAATACTTCCATATCCAAAAACGGTATTTTGGTGTTAGTATAAACCAAAAAAAACGTTACATTGTTGGCACCCAACGTGGTTTGTGGGAGGTTTAGAAGCTCCTGGCAAGTTTTCCTATTGCTTCTGATACCGCTCCATGTAACAACATTCTGCAATGCACTTTACTTGCTTCTGATGCTTCTGATATGCTATTTTTTTAATGACTTTTTTATTTCTTTATTCGATGAACGTAGTCTAACATTAATTCATGCTTAAATTACATATGCGAAGTTCACTTCCTTCTTACATCCTTTGATACTTCTCAGTATTTTAAAGCTATCTTACTTTCGAAACAAATATGAATTGCTATACAGCTTATACTTAAAAATATGCATCTGTGACACCTACATTGCAGCTCTACCTGGAATGGCAACATAGCGTTGCAAAAACCGAATAAAAAATTTTTGCGAAACATCGAAGTTGTTGTATGTCTTTTTATTCAGTCACTGAAAACACTTTCTTCAGCCGTTCAAGGTTTACCTTGTTCCGCTTAGCACCTTGGGAGGCCGTTTGACTAGGTGAGCACTGCTCCCTTCTCATTCCGCAGTGGACAGTTTCCACACTTGGGCAAATTTCCTTTTACAACACCTTTAGAACGCGTACACATTTTTAATGTAATTTATTGCATTATAAATGGGTGCCCGATCATGCTCGGCATGCCGGTCGCATCTCTTTGCGCCCCGCTTGTATCGAATCCTGCTTGGTATTTAGCTCCATTATAAAACTCTTTGGTCCTTCTTCGGACCAGTCCTTCACTGACTGAATTTATTTTCTTCATACAATCATACCACAGAAATTTTTCTGAAAACTATATTCAAATTTACACAGATTTGATCTGTTTTCCAAGGTGTTACAGTCTTTTATGAAAATGTTTTAATGAAAATTATTTCACAAAATACTTTGTTTAAACTACAACTTACTAAAAAGATTTTGTATCTTTTTTTACAGTTTCAACTTCTAGAAAAAAGCAACTTATCGACATTCATGCAACAAGTAACATTAAAATTTAGTTTACCTTGCATCATAACAGCCTTTTTAATCTACCATGCGTCATTGCTTTGCTTATTTTAAATGCCCTACAAGTAATTTTTTTCTTTTTATGGCTTTACTCTTAATTAAAAACTTTTTATTCAGCAATAACCACTAAATGCCGATGTTCGCCTTTCTTTTAACAATTTGGACACTATTACCTTTACTCATGGCAACAAACACGACTCATACTTACGTTGCTTCACATACTTGGGACGTATCTGCATTTTTTTCAACCTGTCAACTTCCCCGATGAGTGTATCACTCTTAATCTTACATCTCCAAGACGTAGCAAATTTATATAGTTCAAAGATTCAGACAATCGATGTGAGTTTACCACATAGATGTCCAGTCATTGTCGATGTTCAGTCATACACGATGCAGCAAATTGATATTTAACAAGTACTCAGCTAACTGACGCTACTTAACAACACCCATTTATAGTCATTGTCGAAATACAGTTTTACCCAGACTTCACGTTCATATTTATTGAAAGGACGAAGAAATTGAGTTTTATTTACAATGCGAATTGCTTGAACAGCAGATCTGACCCGTGAGAATTGTTGCTCTCTTATTCCAATTTGATACGATTCCGAATTAGAACAGGATAGTCATACATGCGTTTTGACACAGACAGGAATTATTTAATTTCAAACGGTATGTACTCATTTTTGCATATCTTCGGATGGAACAATTACTTTTTCTCTGCACATCACCAACAGATAAGTGACTACTTTTTTTCTATTCTATTGCAATTTTAATTTCTACATACGATTGTCTTGCCGCGATCACTTTCAAACAAACAGACGATCTAACCTCTATCATTCTCAACTTAAAAGAAATAAAAAATATTCTTTCACCATTGTTCGATTAGCCGTAGACAAAAGGCCCGTCAGCCTTTTGACACTTGAATTTTCCTTGTTTCCAAACTCTTTTTTGCTGCCAAGTAATGATAACGAGTAATGATGGGACGATTGCCACGCTCTGCGTAGTCCGCAGTCCCAAACATTCCTTGTGTGAAACACGTGATGTCCTTGTTTCTACCATCACCTGTAGATATGGTTTAACACTCACAATTTGTAACGTTTGCTTTTAACGGCGAGCGCAGTCACAACAAACCCTTCGGAAAAGTGATTGCTTCTCTCATGAAACGCTTTCTCACGCACGGACAGTGGAACACGATGTCTACATCACAACTCTGCCGATTGCATACAGGCGCTCAGAATACCGCACAAACCCATTACCAGCTCATAACAATCACCAGAACAGCCCCCGATTTTCAGCCATTTTATGCAATTTGCAATCACCCAAACTTTTAGTCACCCAGCACACACACTGCAGCTTGATGAAAACGGAAACAAAGCAAAACGAACGTTATCGTTTTCCACCATTCCCATTTGATATCAAGTTGTTAGCCAAGTACAAGTGAGCAGAGATCAAACAAAACTCAATTCAGCACTGTCGCACCACTACAAGTGCTCTGCAAAGAGCATTAAATCAGATTTCAAAAGTGACTTCCTCTTTGTTTTAAGTCAGATCACGCAAAGGGCTAGCAGTTGCAAAAATAAGTTACTGCGGTCTGAAAACATCTACAAACCTGTGTTTGAGTCTGTGTACTACAATCAATATGTTCTTTCAGCGTTAACTTACCTGTTAATACCAAATGTAAAAGTTTCACATATTCCTCATATCACTGGATATCAATTTGACACAAACTTCAAAATTTTCGATATGTTTTCAAATATGGTTATACCTTTTCCTGCTTTTTTCAACAACTATCCATCAGATTTCCATTGCAAATGCAGACATCATCGAAATAATCCCATATTATGCAACAAATCCAAATACAGCATCATCTTCCAGAGATGGCTGTCAACTTCTCTCTTCATGTAAGCCATGATAACACGCTAGTTTACATACAGGCAGCAGAATTTGATGATCAAAACAATAAGTTTCAGCTTACCAGCGAAAATCAGCTATACGTCGTGACACTTCAGCAATAACACATACAACAGCAGATTAAATACAACGATTTCTTCCATGTTCCACATTCATCAACAAACAACGAAGATTCTTCCACTATCATTCCACTGTGCATACAGATTGTTGCCTTACCTTTCCATTAGAGATCATATTTAGCAACCTTCTTACATTTACAAACACAATGCATTTGGTTAGCGGACAAAACAAATATAGAACAATTTCGAAATCATCCTTAATTGTCATAGCCTTTCTTGTCAACAGACATTTCTTTCTGCCTCACAGACTACTCACTGAGTCACAAATTAAAATGCCGAAATTAAAACTCTTCACGCATTTGCCAATAACACGTAAGAAACTTGCTTCTCTGCAAATAATGTCTCCTTCATTACCGGAGGGCACCAATCAGATGTTCAGTCAACATTTACCAAGTTCATCAGTTGCACAAATCACAATTTCAACAACTTCAAATCATTCATCAAGGATAACAGAAGCAATACCAACACTGACTCCAGCCGATAGAATTACCAACGACCAGACAAACACGCCTTCCACACCAACAACTGCACACGTTTCAAATGTCTCTGAGACACAAACTTTATCGTCTCAACTGGCAGACCCACAACAACCTACCAGTCCCTTAATACTTACTGACATCCCGGAATTTCTCACTGCACAAGTCAATGGCGGACCACACAAACCGGACCTTCTAACAAGATCAAACACAACAAAACGAAGACATCAATATCGCCTTTGCTATAACTGCAGACAAACGGGTCATCTTAAAAAACATTGCACACGATTCCTGGAACAAGAACATTAAGAAAACTTTGATCACCAAAGAGTTTATGAAATTCTTTCGTCGACTATAATGCGAAATACTATACAAATTTATTTTGACCTCACATGCACACTTGCATCAATTCATTTTCTCTACGTGCCAGTAACTTCCCTATTTTACATATGACGAATGACCCATCCAAGCCAGGAATACTCTTCAAACTTCATGTTTTCCAGAAGCCAGCGATATACCACATAATGACTACTCTCATATCTGATGCTGATTTTTTAAAAATCGACCAACAACTTGCTGAACCATTTACCGAGGACATGACAAACTCAAAAACGAACATTTCCCATGCACAAGATAGTGTCACGGATCCAACTCTAATGAAGCAAACACTAAAAATTGAATTATCAGCTACTCCATCCCATGAAAATAAAGGGGAAAGACATGAAGACCTCAACCCACACATGGACCCTATCCACACGATCATCACGTTGTTATATGACATCATCAAGCACTTAAAAGACGTAACAAACTCACAACATTCTCTTTCTCAGCAACTACACATCTCGTCACAACAAGTGGAACGAATGCAACAGGCCTCAACACAAGCCAACATATCACAAAGGTCAAAAGAAAAGAAACCCGAAAATCGGTTGTGCTTCAGATGCAACAAAGTGGGTCACATAGCAAAAAAATGTAGAACCCGATTATTGCAAAAGCAACAATGTCAAAACACCCGACAACACAAACCTTCAAGGAAACAAAGTTTCAATCGCAACCGGGACTGTCAAATTTCACGAAACATACGTTATAACCCTTCAACTTACCACGCCAGACATAACGGGCAAACGACATCTCAACGATCGAAACATACCTCCTCTCAAACTATTTCAATACCTCGACACAAAATCCAGTCATCCGGATTTCCAAATACGGAAACAAGCCTATTGCATAACTCCTCTCAGAAACCAAGCTTGAACGAAATGACAAACCATGAAGATTGAACACACAACTCTCTCAATTAACAAAGTAAGACGACAGTTGTCAGAAGTGGTCCTAAGAATTTACTCTGAATCGTAACAATTTTTTTTCTCGCACATGTCAATTACACCGCACTTACATAGTCAACTAATAAAAGCCACTGTTAAGTAACTTTCATCAGCAACACCACGTTCTCTGTAATTTTTCTTGTGTTTTTATATTTTTTTTCTTGACAAAACTATACCTACTCGACGATTTTCAACATAGACAATCCCGCAATATTTATGCAATTTTTAAGTAAGCATTTCTGGCAGATGGACACACATTGCTTGCGATACGAACACCTAAAGTGCATGCCAAGTAGTACTCATTTCCCGGAAGTGTTGCAACCTTGAAGAGAATATTTATTTGTCATTACAGTATTTACGTACTACTTTTGAAACGAATGCCATAAGTCCAATAATTTTTTTGAAGCTTCTCACACGTTCTTTGGTATCGATATCATCATACAGTATATGGAATATTAAGACAATTTTGTTTTGTGATACATCCTACTCAAGAAATTATTAAGACAATAGATATGAAAGATGGACTAATGAAGATGAATTTTAACACAAAAGAATATTAAGGGAATCAATATGAAAGATGTATTAATGAAGATGAAATTTTACGACAAGACCAACGCAATCAAAGTCAACCCGTTTCAGCATAGAAACACCCCGTTTTTGTGGAAAAATACTCTGTCTGCTTGTGGATGATCTCGTATCCTTGTGGACAGATTCGTATCTTTGTGGACAGTCCTGTATCTCTGTGGACAGACCAGTATCTTGTGGACGGATTCGTATCTTTGTGGACGACTTTGTATCTTTGACGACGATCTTGTATCTTGTGGAACGAATCAGTTTCTTTGGCGACAGTTTCTTTTTTCCCTTATGTTAAATAAACCTGTTCCTGTGTCGACAACTCTATTTTCATTCTATGATATTTTTTAAAAAAGTTTTATTTTACAGTGTACTATTATCATGCGCTCTTGGACCACGACTGGCACTGTCTCTTTCCATTACCGCTTATATACACCATTTCATTTCATAACAATAGGTGACATTATCACTGATGGCACCGGCCTTTCTCTAAAAACACCTCAACATATATGCGTCGTAGACACATCTAACTATTATCGTCTGATACTTTATTTGATATTAATTCAAAACCATTTTCGTTATGAACCTCCCAAGTTCATATTACAACGTTGCATTTAAGGTGATGATGGTAAGTAATCCATCATTTCATAATAACCATTATTTTCTCCATACTTACAGAAGTTTAACTAACGAAATCAAATCCGAACATATTTCACACACAGAAATGCTACAACCAACTGACACGCTTTTGGAAGATACGACCAGTAATGATATTATATCTACTTCACCATCAAAACCTTGTTCGGATACACAGAATGACAAACAAAGTCTGACAGGGGTGCTATCAGACAAATTACTGACAATAGACTTACAAGAAACGCCACTGCAAAGTGCCAGAGATGACTCAAATAATACACGACGCACATTACTCAATTTGGATCACAAAATTGACAAAATTCTCTGTGACCTAGCTCGTGTTAACTGGTCACAAAGAGGACATAAGTCTCCACAGAAAAAAGGAGTCCTAACAGAACAACAAGATTCACACATCCATGCACCTAGACATGAGTTGACCACTACCGCAGCACGGGTGGTCTTCTGTATAACCCGCATTGTATACTATGGCGTCCTAAACGCCAGCAGATCATCATCAAAGCATCACATCGATATGAAATCGAGCCATTCTGGCGCGACTCGTATGACCAAGACACACCAATGCAAGGTCGTGTTCACTACTGCAACAATCGTCTACACATCTCTGACTTGAAAGTGATTTACAACAATGAAGTGAAGTTTCACTTCACTCCAGCTCCAAACTACCGTGACTTACTAGTTAACGGCAAAATAGCCATATAAAAAGGATTTCACATCAAATTAACACACTTGGCTATGAAACACCAAACAGTCTTCCCGCGAGGTGCACAGCTTGGTACTTTACACATTATTCCCACATTACATGCAACCTCTCACTAAAATAACCCTGATACATTGAAACATATACAATACACAACACATTAGGAACCAAAATGGAAACCAACATAACCCCAGCTCAGAAATACTCATGTGGTTCCACAATATCGGGAGAATCACAAACTTTATCACCACACACTTCATTTCCAACAGACTAAGAACCTTAGTTCAACCTGCTGCTAGCAATCCTGCAGGCCCTCTTGCGACTGACCCATATCCAGTTCCCACACCTCCTACAATTGGTGATCCACAACAAAATCGGCTTTAACTCGAAACACGTACAAATGAAGAAATGCAAAAATCTTCGCTTCTACCTGAGGCCAAAACAATGGGATTCAGTGACGAAAAAATTCGAACACCTTTTCACAAACATATTGACGTTTACAACCACACGGTTACAACTTTTACTGATTTAGTGAAACGCATTCTAGATCCTAAAACACAAAGCAATGAACTCATCTTTAAGGACAAGTGCTCCGTCACCAAACAATGAACATATGCCGACATCAAATGAAACTAATAATCACTCGGCATATCTCCCAACACATGACAAGAACTCGAAGCGCTAAGGCAAATTCAGTTCTTGCAACAAGAGCCTTCAGTCGAACGCTCCAGTCGAATTTTGACATGCGGATGCTTGACAACTTGCACCATCTACACTTGCCCACTTGCAGTATCTACAGTAAATAAACCCTAATATCTTCAATTTACAAGGACAAAGTTCAACAACAACAAAAATAAAAGCTTACATAGTGCCCTCAACCAGCATCTTAATCTTCTTTCATTGAGTTATTTCAAAATATTCACAACACAAGTATACGTGAATGCCTTCATTCATGAACTGACAGCCACCGTAGTATGTATTTTCCTCAGCACTCTTAATTCCGCATTGTCTACAATGACGTTACGCGGATCAGACTATCAGCATCACCACGCTGATTTACAACCAAACTGCTCTGGTACGACTTGTGTGGCCAAGTCAAGCTGATGACTGACTCATGCCCCAAGATTATACAACAGGGCCATGCCGACACTATTTTTACATCATTCATCAGCAGGATGCATATATCATTTAATATTCACACAAATTTGGCAATACTTGTCAATCGAAGAGCGAACAACCACCGCTAACGGACTACAAAAATCCACCTCTTCATTTTTGTTTTTCAGACAAAATCTAGATATTTAAATAAGATTAAATGCCGCAATTACAACTAATTTCCACCGACGTTTCTTATCTGATAAATACACGGGATACTATCCTTATTCGTTCTCCAATGCCTATCACGAAACAACAAAAAGGTGACATTGGCATTCATAGGGTTTACGGACATCTGATGACAAGATACTGGTGAAATTCACACCAGCACCCAATATACGAGTAACCTGTCTCCAATGGATAATGAACGGAGCAATACTTTACATTGATTTCTCCAAAGGCATAGTCATCACTGCTGGACAACCTATCGGAATTCTGCAATGGCAGCCATTTGAACAACAAATTGCAGTGCAAGATACAACCTGCACTGTCACATTTTAGATAGGAATAGCTCAATATCAATGATCATTACAATTTGAACGTCTTCATTATATTTTATCATCTGGCACAGGCAAGCCTGATGCGCAGACCGATGAATCTGAGACCTGCTTCCCGACCTCTGCTCTGACACAACAACCATCACAAGGTCTATGCTACTTCGGAGCTGATACCTACACCAGCCAGAGTAGTGTTCCAGATCACCAACCCGAACAACATACAGAGGCAACCGCCTGAACAAAGAATCGAAAAATCACACATAGGACATCATTTTTTATCTTAATTTCAATTCCCTTCATCCGCCTGACATCAACAAATCATTTTTCGAACCAAATGAGTCGACATAATGAAGAATCCACAGTGCTATGGCATACAAATCAACTGGGATATCAAACTACACAGATACCAACAATAATTCCAGCAAGCAAACAAATTCCTTTCTGTTTACTCAGGCCATACGCTTGCAGCTTTTCCAAAATTGACAGTTTCACAGTGTCTAACCACTATGGATAAGAAGGTTTCCAGAGAACAACAATATACACAACGGTATTGTCCACAAGGACGTTACAATTACTCTATTTCCACAACATGGATTGTCCTCGACATTCTAACAACCACATTGTTTACAAATGACATTCTGAGAATCAGATTTTCATTCTCAAAGCACCACACCGATTAATAACTACAATGTTCTGGCGCGACTCGTGTAGCCGAATCACGCCGATGACATATACGATTTTCATATTTTTCAACAATACGCTACATGTTTTCATTCCAAAATTATCCGACCTTATTAGGACTTCCTAACACAACAGGGCATAATAGCAAAAACAGGTTGCTTCAACTACAGAAGTCTATTTAATATGTCTCCACCTAACCCCTACCAACCATGCCCATAAATATTGTTACATGAAACATGCGAAAATCCCAAATCAGTGCTTTCATTGCCTCATCCTTTGCACCAATATTCTTAACACAAAACTATATTCAAACAACACTGAAGAAATTCGGAATAATACACCGGACAGCATGTTTCTATGCCTACGTCCTACTCATTTATTCTAAGTCATTTCATCCTTTTTCAGGATTATACACCATATAACAACGAATAAGCCACTGTCCTACCCAGATTCTATAAGTAGTTTCATTTAACCGAATGACTTCTTCGTTCAGATCAGGTTAACCACTTCATATGCCTATCCAAATGCACCATCAAAAAGCATCTTCATTTAATTTGTCACACCCTCGAGTCAGGAACATATTCACACCAACCAAATTGCATCAAATGTAATCCGATTGGGAACACTCCAGAAACGGTGATACAATATTTAAAACGATTCCTGCAAACATCTCCAGGGTGGCATAAAGATAGATGCTATTGGAAGCATCTATATAAAATAAGTCTCATCAATAATCGTTATTACTATAACAAAATTTTTATGACAATTTTTAATGGATAATCTAATATTTCCCAATGGGAAATGTGATAGTTGCATGAAGTAATTAAGATATCCACTTGATATACAATCATTATCACAAATGGAACAACGAGAAAAGAAATGCAATAATTCATTTTCTTTGCTTTAGAACATTATTTACACCATTTAACAGCAATACCTGACGTAATACTGGAAAATACTTTACTACCCAATCAAACAATGCTGACTTATTACAAAGACAATAAATATTGTGAAAAGACAAGCTCAGCAAAATATATATGCACAATGCCCAATACGTGCACCAAAAGCAATATAAATATTGCTATAATTACCACAGTAATACAAATACTTATACCAAGATTCGAGAACCACAATGCAGATTTGCAGTAGGTAACAAAAAATTAGAAGACTGGGAAAGAAAATTCACACTTCAACTAAATCAAGTAGAAGAACAAGTTACAAACTTACAGATTCAACAACTTGAACTTGCTAATACCATAGTTAAAGGCCACAAGGATGGCGGCAAGTAAATCAGTCACAGTTTATTGACGGGGAAACTAGTTTCGCGTTTTCCAACGCATCATCATTCCTGTAAATGTAAGACAAATCTTACAGGCGAAATGTTGACGCTTGAAAACAAGTAAAGAAGGCAGATTCCTCAGAAGCTTGTCGCAAGGCTAGAGTTTTTTACTGTTGCTAATACCATTGTTACTCTCTCCAGAATAATGACAAATCTAGTAAACAAACAACAATGATTCAAAAACTTGGTGCTCTCATTACACGAATGACTTCTTAAATGACAGATAATCACGACCAGATGGTCTATTGAAAACAGAAAATTAATCTTAAGTCGGAATGCTCATGCAACCCAACTAGCAATCAAATAATACAATTCTAGGAAATTAATTTTACAGGCATTAAAAAAGTTAAAAAATATTCCTTCGCTGAGAAACGATGCTGTCTATCGTAATCAGATTGAGAAAGGAATCATTCATATATAGATTAAGAAAAGATGAACACCAGAATTTCATGAAATGGGTCCGAGACCATCCTTTGATTATAGAAATTCAGTCACAGCGACTGGAACAATTTGACAAAAAACGAAAAGTCTTTAATGACAATAGTCAATACCAAGAGAATATACAAATACTTCCAGAATCGGCCACAATAAAAATCACAATTATAGCTGACAACATTATTGGAAGAATCATAGCACTCCTAATCACATACAAATACCTTTATAAGGAAAAACAATAACAAGCCAACATAAATCTGGCTGCGAACATTCATTTACACCCGCACATTTGGAAAAAAACATGATGAATATTATGAAGACAAGAAGCCTATCTATTGATTGCTTCCTTTCCAGAAACTATCCCAACGGAAATTCACATTACCCTTGTCTATCATTTTAAGCGTCATCAACCTGACCACACTCCTCATCCTTATCCTGATTCTCGAAGCAAAAAGAACAAAGATGTGCCATAAAAGTCAACACCCTCAAAACAAAAGAAGAAGAAAATTAAGAAGACAGAACAAAACATAGAGAGGTCTTCGAAATATATCTCTTGACTCCAAAAACGACGAACACATTTCAAATTTTTCAAGTGATCATACTAATCATAGTAGTTAAAAAAATTTAGCTTCTGGATACGTATCATTCTGAAGTATCCTGCTCCAACATCACAAGAAGAAGAACAACTCATCTATGAAGAAAAAAGATAAAGAATCTGAAAAACTAGAAAACAATCTTCCACCGGGAAACTAAGTTACACAGAAAGAAGAAAGTCAAAAATTGATTAGCAAATCAATTTCTGTGGACCCGGGAGGAATGTAGCAGGCATGTATTGACTACTACAACTAAAATATTGAACAACAAAATAATCTACAAAGAAAATCAAAAGTACACAACAACAGACGAACGGAATCTAACATCAGAAGACTGTGGCAACTTCTTGGTGGACCTGAAATCAACCAAGCACAGAACGTGCATTGATAACGGATAAAAGCCTTGCTGCGAGCACGCATTAAGCGCGCCATCTCTCACACTTTCTGTCACGATCTAGTCAGGCAAAATGCTAGATAATTACTGGCGTAGTTGCTAAGCAATATGACACACCACTCAATAGGAAATGATACGTACTTTAACGAGGTACCCTGAACCTTTCGGGAAGTCCCCGAGAAAAAATTCAGTATAAACAAGGCAATTTTTACAGTAGAAATTCAGATTGGATGACCTCGCCTCTGGCTAACTGTTCTGACCCCTTCTGAAGTTTAAACCCTTAAGATTTTGCTTTGGAAGTAAAACAACTTTGCCTCACTGAGGTTAAGTTGATTGGAGCTGTAAGTGTAAGGGCATCTCGTTTATGCCTCCTACCTCCACAATCAAGAGTTCTTGACTGGGTAAGTCCTTGAGAAAAGACTTTATTCGGACAACACGAGTGGCATGTCCAGGCGAAGCTGTGACACTCAAGGCCGTAAAAATGGAAACTCAAAAAATAGTTTCCTCCAGCTAACAAACGAGGCGGTTCAACACAAAACCCCCTTGTTGACATCAAACGCATTTCAACGAACTGCCTGAAAAATGTGACAGTTGCATAGGAAACCGGTTAGTTATGTGATTAATGACTAAAGACGTTGTTAAAAAGACTTTAACACGATCAGACTTATGCACAAGTTGATCTGAATGTGAACAATTCACAATAATCAGATGTATCTCTTAAACTATATTAAAGATCTAGGATACTTTTAGGAAATAAGAAAGATTTTGCTGGTTGCTGAAGTGGTTGCATGATTTGTTCTTGTCTGTGAATTTGATTCGAGAGAATTCTTTTATGGGTCATTTATTTTATATTGGTGAGTACCCAGAGCCGGATTAAAGGGTAGGGGGGCCCGGGGCAATTTTTACTGGAGCGCCCTATGACGTAATTCATGACGCCATCGTTTCTAAAAGGTATGTTTTCGCTGATTAGCAAGTTTCCCGTTTGTTTTTTCCGGTAGTCGAGAATGTGCTTACTCAAATTCACATACAGTTAGCCAAGAACGTATGCAAGTGGGGGTTAACCCCCCATTGAGCTTGATATTTTACAAAAACTTTGTTACCT
>Ga0210059_1012075_pt1 | contig 13124 bp, 7 predicted proteins | sample Ectturendosymbi2_FD_188042 | JGI IMG/M metagenome (GOLD analysis project Ga0210059, IMG submission 188042) | Ecteinascidia turbinata endosymbiont from Florida, USA - Sample 2 (SPAdes) (version 2) | ecosystem: Host-associated > Tunicates > Ascidians > Unclassified | place: Key West, Florida...
TTGCCGTTTTAAAAGCCGGGCAACAGGGGCGAATTCGCGCACACAAAAAATTCAGAATGGTTTTCTATAATTTCTGCTATGATTTTTGAGGTTAACGTTGTTGCTATGCAAAAACAAGCATAATTGGTTACGATTTTTTTTGTTTTTTTGCAAGATTCCATTGCCCTCAACTCTTCACTGCCCCCCTTCCCCACCGCTGTTCCGCCGTCCCTGGTGGTAACGTTGAAAATCTGCAACTCCGGTTTAGATCGCCTCTGCGCGACTCATTTTTTGACCCTTCTCCAACCTTTTTTGGGTTTTGATTCAAGCTTTGGGAACCACTGGGCTAGATCAACTAACCAACTGTTGTGTAAAGCTGTGGCGACAAGTAGGCCTGTTTCTTAACTTCTTGCAGAGCCGTGTTATAATTGATTGTGGCTTCGTTTTCGCAAATACACAGCCGCTTTCACACTTTGCGTAGCCGTAGACTGAGTGGGCCAAACATATATGCAGGTTTGTTTAGGGGCATGTGCAACTTCCCCAAATAAAAAATTGTGTTTATGATATTTGTGAATCCTGTTGTTAACTCTCAAAAGCTAGATAGATAAATTCCTAATCGTTAATGGGAAGCGGCCTTCGTGCAAGTAGCGTGCTAAAATGCTACTGCAGTCGCATGTCATTGCGTTCAATGATACAAAATCCAAATATTTTTAAAACTCGTTGAGAGACACTAGCGTTTACATTATCAGTTGCATACGTCAACCAGTCGCTCAAGAATTAGACAAGATCAACGTCTTAGTCTACATGCGCAAGTTTTGTAGACCTACTTCGGGAGTTGGTGTCTTAGAGCAAAATCGCTAGTGGGATTCGAGTGAACGCGTGTTTTTATACATCGTAAAAGTGTAAATATAAAAAGCGCAGTCATAATGACGGCCACGATGACTCCTTGCTGAACTGCAATATTGGCTGAAAAAAGCATACTGCAGATCTTGCACTTGCAGCATCGAGGTTTTCAGAAACGCTTTTGTCAGAAAGTTTCACGAGAAAATGTTGGCTTTCATTCAAAGTAGAAATTTGGAAATTTACTAAAAACAAACTTTGGAAACTTGTTAATTCAATGAAAGCAGACTTTCTATTTGCCAGCTTAAATCAGAACAGAACTATTCAGAAAAATGTGCCAGAACAAGGCACATTTTATGGATGATGTTTTTTTGCAAACAAGGGGCATTATATATTTAAATGTTGAGAGTTGGTTCTTGTTTGCCCCCCCTATCAAAATTTCTTGCTACGTGCCTGCCCCCCACCTGTCCCTATCGGATCCGTTTTTAACTTTGTTCAAGATTCAGTTTCCAATAAATCGGCCTTGACAGTCCACGTTTCAAGGCATTCTTTGCATCACAACATTTTTGATAGGCCAGAAGTGCATTGTTTGCCTTTCCACTAAAGGTTGGGTGATCAATCGACAGTCCCAGTGTGATTCGCACTGGCTTCTCTGTAGAAAAATCTTCAACTAGACCGCCCAGTAAAAGACACGTTTCAGGCAGGGGCGGTCCAGCCAGTAAGTATAGGGGGGAGATCTCAGCAATATTTGGCAGTCAAGTCTCATTACGGGTTCACTACTGTAAGAGAGATGGAGTATACTTCACAACACTGCTATGACAAAACAATGGACGGCAAACTGGCCTAATATCGCGAATGCTGTTTTCCGAATTGTACAAAATCATGGTGACAACAGTTACTTTTATAGGTTTTAGGGGGAGCGATCACCCCAATCGCCCCCCCCCTGGATCCGCCCCTGATTTCAGGTTTGGGTGTGCTGTCAGTTGGCACCTACCAAACGCCTAAAATCATTTCAAAAAGTGTTTTTGCTCCGTAAATATTTTCTGACTACTCCACTGGACTCACACAGCAAAAAAACGACAAACCAATCAAAATCCTGCAATTTTGTTTCGAATCACATTTTGACGTTTTTATTGATGCTGTGTCAGAAAACAGTTGCCTTCTAACCTCATGACTGCGCCATTGCATCATCTACATAGTTTTGAAAAAATAGAAAGAATCAATTTGCAACTTTTATCCGCTTTACTAGTGGAATCAAACGAATCGTTCAATCTGTGCTTAAATTGACAAACAATCTACAGCAAAATTATGTAACAGGTAAAATTATTTACACTTACTAATTCTATGTTTGGAGATTTACGAAAATCAATGATTGTATTCGATCGTCAAATTCGTTCAAATTTCAAAAAGCAACAAACTATGAACACTTTCTGTTGTCCAAAACAGGTTTGGCAGTGGAGGAAGCAGCAATACTTCGTATAAATTGCAAAAACGGCTAGAAAACTGATAGCTGTCAAAGTTCGGTGCAATGTTGATCATTTGGGGATGTCGGCTCATTATCGGTTCATAATAAAATCTGATAAAGGGTTAGTTTGCTTTGTCAGGCAAGACTGAAATCGTGTGAAGGCGCTCAGCAGAAGGTGAGGTATAGACAAAAAATTATAAAGTTTATCCGTCGTATTTTGTCTCCAAAAGCGCGTATGCTACAAGAGCACACTGGCAAACATCAAAGGCGTAATTACAAGAAGACAACACACTCAATAATTACAAGACGTTGGCAAGCGTTTATCAAACTGTTGTTTCTGGTTACCATCACATCCAGTCCACAAAATTTGTATGGTCGATGGCGTTATAAGGTTCTGCACGGCTTCACGCATCTCAACTTAGCACAACAGTAAAAATCAATGTCCCGGTTCTCGCTTGGCGCCAGCTCTCGGTTTGCAACAAATGTTCCTGCTTCTTTTTTAGATGAGCAGATCAGCCTTACTCACTGTGAAGCTGAGGGTTGATACAACAGACTGTTCTTGAAGAAGAGGCGAGCATCTGCATTTAAACAAGCCACTTATCCCGTGCAGATCAAGCTGCTTACACAAAGACAATGTTGGTCTGATGCACAACCTCCTAGCGGGAAAGAACAACCAAGAGATAACCATATTTTTATATGTTTTAGAGAAGTTGGATTGGGAAAACGTTTTTCTATCAAACGCTTTTTGTAGTTAAATTACTAAGAAGTTCATGCATTTTGTAACAAAATCGCTCTTCATCGTCAATCCTAATGTCAACAGCATTATAGGTGACTTTTCGGTTACCTACTGTATTTCAGAGAGAGCCAAACTAATAGCAGTACAGATTAAGCTTTACGAACCTTGCAACGCCAGGTGTTCAGGACGATCTTGCCTCGCCATTCCAAGGTCAATAGCGATGTCAGTAGCTCTGCCTTCTGCAAAACAAACATCAGTTAGGTAACGTAAGCAACAATTTGATTGAAATGGATAAGAGACGTTTGCCTTTTGTAAGTACAGTATTGCCATGTTTTGAACTGCTGATTGCCAAGCCCACCTGGAATCACGTTGCGGCGAACGTAATCAGGACTTGTTGGATCGCCTGACGAGTAATTGTTGCTGTTGTTGACGTTTCCAGAACTGGACACCGCTGAACTTTCAGTTGAGGCAGAGGGTGATGACTGCTGGTTACCTACCATTCATAAATAGGAAAACAAAGCATAAAGTCATGCAGGACTTCAGATAACCACATAAATTTATCAGCATGAATAGTTTAGGCTGTACAACAGGTGTGTACACAACCAACCGATCATGTTACAGCTAATTCAAACAGAACTGTATATATTACATGGTTAAACGAGACTTCAATCAGTAGGGGAAACTTTTTACCGCTGGCATCAACTGTGGCTATTCTTGCTGAAAACAACGATCCCTCGTAAGCAGTCACTGGGGCGAAAGATGCAACTGGAGACGCACCGCTAGTGGGCGAAGGCGAACTGCTGTTCTGGTTTTCACGGGACGTTCGTGGTGAAGGGGTAGAAACTCGAGGAGAAGGATGTTGCTGTGACGAGCTGTTTTCTGTATGGAAACACAAGATTTTCTGTAGCAAATATTTGCAATTTAGTTTGCTGACTGTGAAATAAAGTGCCTGCAACTTCATTCTAAACAATTCTTAACCAAAATTCATAACTTCAGCCAGACTATTGGCCCTTCTCTTAAATTTGCCGAAATCTATTATTTCGACTATCTTTCGGTAATTACGTGCTTTTTATAAGTTTTAAGGTTGCGCTATGCCCGAAAGGATATGAAACTTCTAGGTTTGAGACCGGTAGCGACTTGGTCCGAAATACAGCCTGCCGTTTGTGGTTTGATGGAAATCAGATGTCAAACTGAAAGTTTCCAAAAAATATTGTGCAACCTGCTCCGATGTCGCTGACTTACTGGAGTGTGCAATTTTGCGACAACTGCAAAACAGTTAACATCAGCTAAAGTTAAAATAACTACTTTTGCAAACACTGGCATCTACAAAGCTCACCATTCACATTGTTGTTGACGTCGTGTTCAATTAGCCGCTGCATGGAAGCAATTTTGCTTTGTAATCTTTGATTTTCTTTTCGCTCTTGGTGCAACTCACTCTCCGTTTCCACTGTGGAAAATGTTTCAAAATTATGAAACTCTTGGTGATTAAGATGTAGAGAAAAGCGGCATAAAAGAGCAATTTCCTATTTTTCTTTGCAGTGCGTTCCACTATCATATAGTTTATACTATTAGCCTTGATCTTCATTCCCATAAACTTGAGGCGTCCACGATGAATGATGCAGTAGTTTTAGTTTTTGTTCTGTCGCTCTTTATCGAAGAACAATGTCGAGCATCAACACGTCCTTATTAACAACGGTACTTCACGCCAAAACACATTGTAGTGCTGACGTGTTGCGGGCACACTTACAAGAATAGTTGACATCATCATGGCAAAAGAAAATTTAAAAGGAGTAAAATAGTTTCAGTCGTGTACGACGCTGCTTCGCGTGCTTTGCTTGGTAGCTATCCACCGTGGTTGCTAACTGCCTCTTGTATTCGTTACCCGCAAATCATGCAATTAGGGATTTTTCGTAAAGCGACAGTTTGCCACTGCGCTCAGTGCTGGTGAATTCGCATCAGCTAAATTTGTTTCAGTGAAAATCCTGATGCGTTTGTCCTGATGCACGAGTGCATGACCTCTAGTCAAGTTCACATTAAATGCGGCCAACATTTGCGTTTACAAAATCTTAGTTCGTACTGGGTGATTTACTGATTTGATACAGATTATCCGCTAATAAAAGTTACTGGGCAAAAGCATCAGGCCTTTCTCAGCCAAAACGAATCATCACTGATGAACACACCACTTTTATTGACAAAATATGTCGGCTCTTGCATGGTGCTTGGAGCGCGAAACATCTTAAGTATTTTTCCCGTAAATACTTTAGCAATAGACACAGCCACCATACAAATTGAAGGTAAGAATTATGAATGTCAACGAAAAAAGAACGTTTTTCTTTCCATCGAAAACACCTTTGACAATCGGGCACTTTCAGATTTTTTTTTAAAAGTCACCAACACTGCTTATTGCTGGTAACTGCTTTGACCCCAAGATTGATGAAGTCTGGTACTGATTTATTTTTTTCGTGTGCGTGACAAAACGTTTGAAAGCAAGCAATCAATATAAGTAGAAATAGTTATGCAAATGTTCAACATTGCATTGAGCTGATTTTTGGAACTATATACAAGACAAACAAGGGCAGGCTTAGGGTTAAGGTCGAGAGAGAAAATTTTATCCTGTTTTGCTGAGTATTTGAGTTCATTTATTCTTGTCATGTCACATATTTTCCAACTTGAAACGTACAGCATGTAAGCATTGCACAATGTATAGTAGTTTTTATTAGTTTTTGATTTAAACTTGTTGTATGACGTTACGAGATTCCTCTTTTGAAATATGTCTCGCCGTGTTTTACAAGTATACAGCAGTCTTGCTGCACAGGTTGGCTTAGCACAGCACAGGACGTGCTTTGTTTTGAAGAACATTGCTTTTCCTTTTTTGTACCCAACTACCGAGAAGTAGGAAAACATTAAAACTAACCTAGACTCGATGTTCGCAGATACAACGATGAGCGAAATTTTTGCATGTAAATTCCAGAGTCCACTGTGTGAGATTACAGTCGTTGCGTACAACGAAAGATAAAAATCGCCAACATAAGCCTGACCTAATGAAAATGATTTTATCGGTAAAACTAAAAACTCGCCACAAGATTAGTTAAACGGTTTTGTTGCGAGTATTCTACATACTGCACCGCAAACAAGTCTCAAATTTTAATTTGCTTTTTGCTGCTTTGAAAACGTTTAGGAGTTGTGCAAATCCAGTTTTTTAGTTGTAGCATCTCGAACAGTTCAACTCAGTAAACCTTTATCAGATGATAAAAACAACAGATGCATGACATACGCAAGTTAATAATTTATTAAACGTGAATGGAGCTGTAGCCGATTGTATACACCATTTATTAAGCGCAATGCTAATTTACTTGGTGAAATTTATCCAAAATGGATATTTGAAGTTAGTAACGCAGAGATGATTATTGTAGACACATCAAAAATGTACATCTTCGTATCGCAGATGCATCCTATGCTTTCTAAATACACCGGAAACAGCTAATCAGTTGGCAGTGTGATTTTGCGATATTGGAGAGGAGAAACTTGTACGTGTTCTGTAGCGTAGCCTGAAGTATGCACGGCTCTGTGCAACGCCATCACTTCTCTCTATTTTGACAACAAACGAATAGAGCACATATCAACATCTAGATTCGCGTAGCGTGGAAAAATAAGAGGCCTTTTTTTTAGTTATATCCGCACCGTCTTTGCCAGAAAAGCATACGACTAGAACAGTCGTGGCATGATGCTATCGTTTTTACAACCCACATTCCCAATTCCAGTCCGCATTCGTTCAATTTTCCCCGATTTTTGTTGATGCATATGACAGGAGAAATGGCCATTGAACGGTTCAGCAACTCGATCATCCAGATTATCGCTGAGGAATCGTAAATAACGTTACAAAGAAACGTCATCCAATTTCATATCCGCGCTCCATCACAGTAAAAGTCGCGTTAGGCTAGTGCTGTGCACATGGCATTGTCAGCAAGTGTCGAATGCCACGTACGAGTTTTTGAAGCCTGGAAATATTGATGCCATGGGTGTACGCACGTTTTTTAGAATAAGTATTGTAACGTTGACAAAGACAAACGAAGGACGCCCTCAACAACTTTCTTTACAAATATTGAATATTTAGCAGAAACCTTTTTTAAAACAAAATTTTGAATCTACGTGTAGCAATCTTGCTCTTCCAAGCAATGCTGCTTAACACTAAATCAACCATCAATGCGTCTGTCCGTTCTTGTGTAATAATAAGTAGCTGCATGCTATGGAATGGGACTATTAATCATCAATGCAAATATCGTGATTGCTATATTTATACAATCTGCGCACCTTTTTCTCGTGGCGTCAGGCAGAGAAGAAAGAAACGCATATGTGTTAGCATTCTGTTTACCACAGAACCAACAAGCTTGCAATCTGTGCGAAAACGTGCATGTTCATGAATGCAGAAAAATATTTTCATCAAAACGAAATTTTCAAACCGTTTTTATGCAGTCGCACCCTTTTTCCATTTGCGATGCAAGGCAACCCTGAACAGTTAGTCTGTTACACGTTGCATTTGAAATCTTGTATATATATAGCCAAAGTGGAATGTGACTACCCTCCATGCGGTGTTTGCACAGCTCCCTCAAAATCTCGACAACCGGTTAAAACCCTTTCATAGCAAGTGTTTGCTGGTAAAAGTTTGCGACGTTTGCAATCTTCCGCTGAGATAGAACATCGAAAGAAAACATATTCAAATCTTTTCGTTTTAACTTACTTCAAGTTCTATTTTTCTATACGCAACAGTGTATTTTCGGATACATCTTCAAAAGGGACAATAAAAAGTGAGTGGGCGTCTAAAAACAAGGATTCTGTATGTGGTTCATCAAGTTACGCAGCGTCATTTAAAAAACTAAAGGACTTCAATTTAAAGATTGTGGTTGTGGAGGCAACCCAATTTTGGGGCACTGTGAAAATAGCTTGTCTCGAACAGATTTAAGTGAGCGAATTCAAATCGGTGTTTAAGACCACGCAAGTCACCTCTATTTAAGGTCAGATTAGTCTGACCGCTTTTGAAGAGTAACCATCTGCATTGACTGCAAAGTTGACTGATCTAATCTTGAAAACGCAAATTAAGAGCAAACAAAACTTTGAATTCCTAACGTGCGTTCGGGTGTAAATAGCAAATACTATCGTGAAGATTGCGGAAAATTGACAGAAAGTTTTGGCTGTCACTCCGCAACACGGTTCCAGTAGAGCATGCCTGTTTCTTGTTTCATCTAAAGATTTTGAGCCAAGCCAAAGACAAACACTGCGCATGTTCGCAGCTGACAATATTGCTACTTAGCTGCGACCCACAGAACTCACCTTTTTCTCGTTCGAAGTCCTCTAGTTTGCGTTCAACGCTTTCTCGAAGCTGACGCTCTTGATTGAGCTTGAGTTTCAGTTCCGCTACAAAAAATTACAATTGAAGACTTGCAACACGATCTCATAATCTGAGATTCATTAAGTCCTATGGTTATCAATCGCAAAAAGTTTAACGCATAACAGTGACAATGATTCGGCTAATAAGAGCTTCAGCGATTTTTATTCTGCTTGGCTGTAGGTCAACTTGCCGTCTAACAGCAGTTCAAAGGTATTTTTCAGGAAGACGTCATAAATTTTGCGGCTTGCCAGGCGCCTAGCAGCATTTGAAATATTTTAAATGAAGAATCATCAAAGAACGCGCACCCGTAAGTCTGAAAGATCCGATATTTTCCGGTAGGTTTTGCCTATCGGATTAAGTGCAAGTAAGTCGGAAAATTCCATGTCTTCGCTGCGAATTCTGTTCGGTTCATTAGCTCCATTACTTAATACCTATAAGCCGCCGCAGAAAATAGTGCGGCAGTTCTCCAGAAAGGTATCAAATTGTATGTTGCGCAGAAATACTTCGTACCAATTTCGAACGAAGCATGTTTTTCTTGCAGATTCGCGTTGTCCGCTGCCACTTTCAGAAGGCCCTGTATGTTCGTCAACAATGTCTGCATGGATGACATGCTGTTGCTGAGTTGAACACCGGCTTCTTCATCCGCTGGCAACTCGCAATCAGAGTTCTTTCTGATTCCATCAGACGATAAAACATTCTCGCAGTTCTTCAGCGCTGTAGCGAAAAAATAGTTTGTGAGATGAGATGGTGGCTCTGATGGTGGCTCTTCAGGTGAAATACAATATTCAGTCAAGTTGTAACTGCGTTTACTCTCTTAGACAAAACTGTATCACCTTGACTGGATACGCTTTTCTCTCTCATAGTGATGGTCAAATTGCAAACTGCCAAAAACATGTTTGTATAGTACGAGTACCATTTCGTTACTTTCGGAAGCACAGAATGTCTTAAAAGTTAAAACTTCGATTTGGCACAAACTTGGTTTCCTTTGCAACCCATATCAAATTTAGGTGACGTTTAGAAAAGAAGACAGGTCATAAGGAAACCCTATCTTTTCTCTTAAGCATTTGTATCAGCAAACTGATTTTGACTCGCTCGAAATAATCACCAAGGCAAACACCAGCAAAACATGTGTTCTTGCCATTCTTCCACAACGGGAACATTCATGCGTAGCGAAGCACGTGATACAATTATTTACGCCACGTGATTAGAGACTAAACCGAGGGTCACGCTAGGCTAATTGTCAGTTTGTTTTTGGAAATGTTATTCAACAACTTCGTGACTTTCTCGTTTTACTTCAAAGGGATAAGTTAAACGCTAATCTTCGAAGGAACGATAATAGACGAATGGAACTACATTTGTGCGCTCCTAAGTCCGGTTCAGTTTGTCTAACCCGAACAAGCAAGTTTTCAGGAACAATAAAAGACCACCATATACTTTTTCAGGGATCTGCATATGAGGTAACACTAAACGCTTCCTCCTCTTCCGGAGCTACCTTGCACCGAATGTGCTGCTGGGACAGTCTCCGCGGTCCGTGTAGTTACCAGGTACAAACAAAAGCACGCCGGCGTTGCAGTTGTGTCTTTTGTTTTCGTTAGCTGATGTGCAAGAAGAATGCAAAGGATGCCAACCGGCATAAAAATAGAAGCAACCATCAGGAAACTTCTCTGTTTTGCACAATGACTCACACATCCCGCATCTACAGTACAACTACCGAAGAACTCATTTCAAAGAATTCACCCCAAATAACAAATGAGGGTTTTTTCAATATGGTTGGTTCGCTAGAACAACGTGGCTGTTGGTCGTTGGGAAGGAAGTCGATGGGGAAATTCCTTTCTCCTTTTACCGTTCTGTTATTGTTTTCAACTCTTGTCCCAGACGTGCGTCAGTATGGTTTTGATAGGCTTGAATTGTTTCTACTACCTCTTTGTTTCTTTCACGCATTTAGAAAAACACTCTACTTGGATTAGAGACAGGTTGTCTGTTAACACCCAAAAAATACTGCAGATTATCAACATGATTAGTGCGTCTTGCAAAAGAAAAATAGGTGAAAATATGAGCTTCTAAGAGGTTTTATGCAAAAGTAAGTTTCACAGAGTTGCTGCAGTCTACTTGGCCTCACTGTCACTAGATTCTTTTTCGCAAAGGAAGAATTTTCACAAGAAAGTTGAAGTGCGAGCAACTGCAGCCGATTAAAAAATGATCTAAAACTAATTAGAGCTTATTTAAATGAGGTAGAACATGTTTGGTGAATTCAAAGTGCAATAACTTCAAACTTTTTGACTGAAAAGGTTACAGCCTACATAATTTTGGAAATTTCGCATCAGCACTTGTGGTTGAACATATAAAGCGCTCGTATAGAATTTCGCACAATTTTAAAGAAACAACAGCACTAGAATTTTTTAACAGACCGATCGAAAATTGAAGTTTGTTGTTTTCTGAATTGCTCGCTTGATTTTATTAGCCGTGTTTGAGAAAACACGATTCCTAAGCAAATACACACAAGTGCATGAGATTCATTTAATACAACCGATTTTGTGATTGACAATTACGAAACGCAAAACATACGCCCGATTGCTATTTTTCTGCTAGACAAAAAAATGCTAAATGTTTTGAGCATTTGAGAACAACGTCCTAAAGTCCCGAATCAACCTGTATGTGACACGTAAAGAGCCTTAGCGTGAATAAAACAGCAATCAGAAGAGGTGATATTTGCCTTCCACCTTTTCGAAGAAGTATTTTCTTGTCTGCAAAAAACGTTTCTTCGGTTCTAATCTCATAAAACACATAAAAGATTTTTTCCCTTTAAAGCGAACGGAGGTATACTTCTCTGGGTCGCGGATTAATGTACACGCGATGCCAGCCTTTCACTCAGTATACTATCCGATAATAGGGTGCCCAGATGCAGAACTGATGTATGAGAGATAACGCGTTATGATCGGCAAAGATGGATTTAAAACCTACATTTATGAGAGCTAATAAGCCGCTTCTCAGAAACTGACGCCACACACGGTCACTACAGTGACTGAAAAATGCTACATTCTTCGAATTCATCAAATTTCTGGTCATGGCAAGATAACGACTTTCAAAATAGATTTCGTCGCATGTGTTTGAGCGCTGGCAGCAGTGGTTTAACACTCACTAAGAGCACAAAGCTATCTTTCAGGCTCATTTTCGAATTTCCGTTCCAACTCCTTATGTCTGTAGCTCTCACTCGTAAAGCGAAAAGAAATGCGAGTGCATAGCCAGAGATTTTTCATTATGGGGTAACGAAACGCAGACGCCCACCGTAAAGTACGGTTTATCAACTTTATCTAAACATCAAGCAGCAGGATTTACATCGCTTTAGGCCTGCGGCTAAATTGGATCGAAGACACTTCAAAGACTAAATTTGCTGACATCGGGGTTGTCAAAACCAAAGCTTGAAAGCATTCCAACATTTTGATGAATTCAAGACAAGCAGACATGTTACGTTTTTATGTATGTTGCAAAATTTGTGCTAACTTTTGGTTGATAAGGGCATCAAGACCCCCAACCTTAATCACTGGCGAATTTGGGCCACACACAAAACATTTATCAGAGGCCTCATCGAGTAGAACTGAGTGGGAGGTAATTGATTCAATTTCCAAAGATATTGGAATTTTTCATTTCGTTTATCTCGTTACCTTTGTTGTGAAAAAATTTGTGAAAGTTTTCAAAGTTACGGTAGCAACAGAAGTGTTCGAGAAACAACTGGCCTGAAGTTATGCAAATTAAAAGTACATCCAGGGCGTATTACTGGCATTTTATTTAAAACGAAGCCTTCTTCGCTCACATTACTCACTTCAGGAAAAAATCTTACGATCGGTTCGCTATGTTAAACTGATGAAAAGAAACTTCTTGTTTGAATTATGATTTATGTAATTTTTCAGCTGCGATTCGGCACTGTCCACAGGGACAATTAAGCTTCGACCCAAACTTAAGTGCCTGGCTTCAGACGAAATGGTAGCCTACCAACTGGTACCAACTACAAAAATTCAAGCTCTGGTCCGAACCGAACAAACTTCATATGATTTGACCAAGCTATCCGATCCAGTCCATACAGCCGACAACGATCAACTTCATCATCACGTCAATGAAGTCGCATTATTTGAATTAAACCTAGTTAATTATCATCTCTCTCAAGCTTTATAAAGAATTGCTCTGAAATGAGGATCCTCGAACGCATGACTTGGGAAGGAATCAGTTGCCAACAATTCGATAAAATTCAGGGAAAAGTGTGTAAGCGCGACGCTGCACCGTGCAGCTAGGGCAAAACTTTTCTAAAAAAGAAATACCAAAGTGAAGTGATTTGGCGGGGGGTCGGGGGGGGCGGCCGACCCCCGGGCTTGAACAATTTCAGGGCAAACTCTGTTTTCAGGGCAAGCACAATTTGCTGAAAAATCCTGAATGTAAAACGTATATTCAATACAGTGAAAAATTTCAGGGCAAACTCTGTTTTCAGGGCAAGCGCAAGTTGTTAAAAATCCTGAATGTAAAAAGTATATTCAATACAGTGAAAAATTTCAGGGCAACTCTGTTTTTTCAGGGCAAGCGCAAGTTGCTCAAAAATCGTGAATGGTTAAAAAATTTTCAATACAATGCATATTCACTTGGGGGTGATCTGTGTAATTTGGACTAGTGTAGTTTGTAATCTGGACCAAAGTCGTGATTAGTTATAGTGACTGTGATCTGGACCAAGC
>Ga0210059_1012076_pt1 | contig 13123 bp, 6 predicted proteins | sample Ectturendosymbi2_FD_188042 | JGI IMG/M metagenome (GOLD analysis project Ga0210059, IMG submission 188042) | Ecteinascidia turbinata endosymbiont from Florida, USA - Sample 2 (SPAdes) (version 2) | ecosystem: Host-associated > Tunicates > Ascidians > Unclassified | place: Key West, Florida...
TGGCGCACTGTGATTGGTGGAAGCAGTGGTGCGCAGCGGTGCGACATGGTTGTCGTTGAGAAGAGCGGTGAAGAGCATCTTTGCGCTGAAGCGTGTTAGGGTTAGGGTTAGCTGTTCAGAGTGCCGCACGGTTAGCCCCAGAAGCTAGCCATACGGCGCCGTACGGCTAGACACTGTCAATTTTTAATACATCGCAAACATCCATGCATTAGATGTTTGGGGGAAGTGCATATTTGTTTGCAATAATAAAATATTTTTCCTTTGTTTTTTTCCATTTATTCTTTTTGCAATGCAACTTTTTTCCACTCCAGTTTCGTCATCAAACCTCCACAGCCAAGCTCCGCTATTAACGAAGCTCCGCCTTTCATACTCATAGGGCACCCTTGTTATATGCTTAACTTAAATTGATGACAGTGTCTATTTTGCCGCCAAGATGCCGGTGGCAACAGGCTTGGCAGAAACAGAGTAAACATAAAAGATAAAACCTAAGCGTAACTCTAGCCTTAACCCTAAAATAGTAACTAGAGCCCTAACCTTACGTTAACCCTAAAACTAACCCTAACGCTAGCCCTAACGCTAACCCAAACGCCAACCCTAAACATAACACTTATTAAGTGTGAACTTTGGCAAGTTTTGAACAAAGTAAAAAAAAGAAAAGGAAAGTCGCCAAGGTTAGAGTTGAACTGAAAAACAATGGCATACCAGACGAGAAGCATAACCACTATGCTACAAGCAGCACGCCAACTGCATGACAAACTGACTTTTTTATTCGAATTGCGTCATGCTACAAGACCAAATGTTAGACTGGCAGCACAATCGCTCCAGCCGATCTGTTGCCACCAGAATCTTGGCGGTAAAATACACACTACCTAAATTGATATCAAAACATACGAAGCATTGATATAGGCCAGGGGTCTCTTAACTATGGCCAGCAGGCCAAATGCAAATCCAACCCATAAACCAATTCATTCGGCCTGGTAAGACATTTATGATTTCGTCAATTATGAAATTATGATATATCAAAAAAGAACATGCTAATTTAGAATGTAACATATCCCAAAACAATGACATATAATCGATGTACAATCATCGCTGGTGAATGAGTAGCCTAAAGAAAAAAGTCTTGCCAAATGTCACTTTTTTTCCAACCAGCAGAGCATAGCCTAAGGCTTTTCTGACAGCTTTCCATCATTTAGCAGCTTAAGCACAGAGTTCTATTCTGCCATATACACTACTTGAGACTACTAGTTGGGCTACTGTATAATGCAATGTTACACTTATACACTACAGTCAAAGTGTAGCCTACCTGAACTTTTCAGCACTTCCTGAGTGAAAAAGTAGCCTTGAACAAGCATGTCTTAAAAACGCAATTCCAATGAAAGTAATGCAGGAATCTTATATGTATATTATGTACGTAGAGCGTATAAACTTCTATTGGAAAATCACAAGCATAACACAACAGCCAATCCAAAATGCATGGGATTGTTAAGGGCAGTTCGAAAACAGCATACAGTACAGTAGTTCATCTGGGTGCCCTGTAAAAGGCGGAGATCGCAAATAGCGGAGCTTGGTTGTGGAGGTTTGATGACGTAACCGGAGTCGCTAAAACCGATATTCTGCATTGAGCAATGAGAACTAAACGGTAGTAAAAATAATTGTACGGCAAAAGGTGATATTACATTACGGTAAAAAGAGTATATTCCGAAGTTTTATAATTTTTAGTTATCTGAGTTTCACAACGGTTCGAGGACAAAAATAGGTTTCAACAGTTGTGAATGCATAACATTTTTAAACATCGCAAACTTCCATGCATTCCATGCTCAAGGGAAACGCATATTAAGGTGTAATTACAAAACATTTTTCCTTCACTTTTTTTTCTTTTTTTACTTTTGCAACACAACCTTTTTCCACTCCGGTTACGTCATCAAACCTTCACAACCAAGCTCCGCGATTTACCCAGCTCTGCCTTTTACAGGGTACCTTCAATCTGTCATTGCACTGCCATATCAGAGATGATCGGATAGTGGATTTTCACTATCCGATCCTATCCTGTTTTTGAAAAATGATATCCCTATCCCATCCGCATCTTGTTTTGGATGAAATCATACTATCCGTATCCAAAAACTATCCAAAAGTGTATTGCGATGCACAACATGCATTTTTGTGCTGTGTCTATTTTGCCTCTTGAGACAAAATAACTGCTGGAGCTATTTTGCCTTTAGCTAAACACGATTGGTTGAAGTAGTCACATGACAAGTTTGGAACGCATGTCCTGCTTAGTTGACCATGACATCTGTAAAACCTCAGTCCCATGCATGGATGATGGTTGTCATGGTTTCAGGGATGGCAAGCAGTTAGCAGTTTCTTGTTTGCATCAAGTGAACTGTAGGCTAAACCCTAACACTAAACATTGAACCCCTAAACCTAAAACTTGACCATAAACCCTGATCCTAAACACTAACCATAAACTCGTAAATCCCAACCAATTGCCTCTGCATATCATGCTTGTCATATGACTACTTCAACCAATTGTGTTCAAATGAAGGCAAAATAGTACCAGCACAGATTTTGCCTCGAAGCAGAATAGACACTTGAATGCGTTGTATCACTTTGGTCCCTGTCATACTTGTAAACAGAAAGTTTGACATATCTTCTCTTGCAAGCTTGACATATTGCATAACCTAAGTACTTTTCCGAGTCAATTGCATTAAAAAGCAAGCTGAAGTTTTGCTACACAGTCCAGTCACCACGGGGGGCCTTTGGTGGGCTTAGCCCCTCTGAAACAAAGTTCCAATACCCCCTCCCAAATTGAAATATGAAGCACTATAAAACAGTGATGTTTGTTCAAATTTCAGAATGTCAAGACCCACTGCACAAATGTACAGTAAAGCTCCCATATAGAAGACTTTCTGGTGACGGTTCTATTGCCACACCAACTTTTTCATTGGCCATTTTTTGGCAACAATGGTTAGTTTTTGACACCATCCATGAGTTCACATTCAAGTTTTATATATTAATTCTACCCATTGTTGCATTTCAGTCGAATCTTACTACATAGCAATGCTATTCTACAAACCAAAACAATATTCAAAACAATACACTGGCTTAAAATTTGTCATTTATATTGAAATGACTAATTAAAAATTCAGTCTAACAAGTCAATGTCACAAATCAACAATCTTGCATATCATGTTTAAAAAGGCTATTGTAGCAGTTGACTGCATCGCCTTGAACTACTGAGGCAAGCACAAGAGAAAGATGGCGATTCGGGGCATTAACTAACAGGAAAGCAACCAGCAGCACTAGAGCTCCCTCGGCGAGTTCACTCTACTACTTCTAGGATGCACTATCATTATATAGGGATAAGAGTTACGATAATTCGCTTGTGGTGACTGTCACAGTGACTTGTTTCTCATGGGAACCATCTAGCGGTGACCATTTATTTACATGTGACGCCATTTTCTAGCCGCCACACTAACTGGCCTGGTAGGCTATCACCCAACAACCAGTCAATGCAGGATTATGTACAATAGGCTTGAAGACTGCAAGACCTGGTGTAGACTTCAGAACATATTAAAAGAGCTAGTGCTCTAGGTAGTCTAAGTCAAGACTACAGATCACGGTAGGTCTACACTAGATAGCCTCAATCCAGGTACGCAGGAAACAACGTCCTTTTAATGTACACTGAAAGAGAGCCCTATCTTGCCACACCAGGAACAGATTCATGCTGACAAACTTGGCATAACCTTACGGTTCAGAGATTACACCATAGGCAGACTCGGAGTCATGGCGCAGAAGGCTGAAAAGATGCTTCTGAAGATAATAAATGAATGATTGTGCAATGTGCAACTTTTTCCGAAAGTCTGAATCCTCGAAATATTGATAAAAGCGTTTCGGATATCCGGTTCCGTATCCAGTTCTCGTTTGAAAGCAGTTATTGGATATCCTTATCCGGTTACAAACTTACTATCCTGCCGCATATCCAACCGGCAAACCGGACAGTGATCATTTCTGTTCCATGTCATCAGCCATGAAAATAACCTGTGCGTAAATCACTCATGCATTGCATCTACGTAGTGTACTTTTCTGTCATTGCGTTGAACACTCTGGAAGACTTGCAAAACTATAGTAACTATGGCAGGTTATACATAATTAGCAATTACAGGCACAGCTCAGTCTCACAAACCATTTTTCATCAGCAAATTACAAAATCCAAATCCAGCCGGATCCGGTTCTTGTGAAGAAAACCTGAATCCGGATCCTGCAGGATGTAGCCGGAGTCCGGGTCCAAAAAATCCAAAATCCAGTCCATGCACACATCTGCTGTGAAACTACTATATTCCTGAATGGAAAATACAGTGATACAACATACATTTGAAAAATTTGACCAGAGTTAAAAAAACCCAGATTTTCAATAAAAACACTAGAACCCCAGATGAAACAGAAAAAAACAGATATAATGAAAAAAACAGCAGTGGCAGCACTGATAGCAATCAGAGGTGGTACCGGACAGAGGTGTGCATGGACTGGATTTTGGATTTTTCGAGTCCTGACTCCGGCTGCATCCTGCAGGATCCGGATTCAGGTTTTCTTAAAATTTCTTATAACAAAAGGCTGAGAAAAATAACAAAAATGTATTTACCAATATAAGCATATAATGATTTTGAAAATATTCACGGATATAGACCTATGTATAGATACGAGAAGGCTATTTCGAAATCAATAATATGTGAACATAATGTTTTTCCTTCTAATGCTAACCCTAAATGTACACTTTCAGATAAGAAAATCTATCCCTAGGGGTACATGTACCCCAGTTTGTGAAACCTTGGTTTAGGATTCAAAAGGTTAGGCTTAGGTTAGGGTTTAGGGCAGGCGTCACTAAACTTTTGAAAACCCAGAGCTATTTCTTGATACAGATGTTTCTATCGGAAGATGGCGCCACATGTAAATAAATGGTCACCGCTAGATGGTGCCCATCAGTAACAAGTCACTGTGATAGTCACCACAAGCGAATTATCGTAGTTCACTTATCCCTATATAATGATAGTGCAACCTAGTGTTACACAAGATGCGACCCCTATAGGGTGGCATCATACTGTGCTTCAGATTCAGTAGATAACATGAATACGTGGGTTCTCATTACTGAATCTGGGACCGTTTTCGCAGAAACTATGGCTGGTTAACAGACCCTACTAATTGCCCGATTACTGATTATTTCTCAACGATTCACACTAGAAATGTACACACCAGTGAAACACATAATTCCTAATAATTCCTAGTTTCATAGCTTTTATTTGTCACGACACATATGTTCAAATAAAACAAAATGGTACTCACCAAAGCATGGTACTTTGTAATAATAAAGCACTTCTTGACATGTCACAACGCTCACATAATTCTCGTATCTTAATTCTGTTCTTTAAAATATGCGATAAGGAGATCAACAATCACTTTGGATCGGTTCCCCTATTCAAGCAATTTACTCATACAAATAAAACTCAATGTTCTATGTCTCAACACATTTCAATTTATGAATAAACTCAGTAAGTACGCATTCAATCTGCTGACTCTAAACTGATATCGTCATACTCACGTTTTACTGCTAGCGAGTTGCGTTTCATTCTGCACGGCAAGGAACGTTGGTTCAGGTGAAAGTTTATCATTAATCAGAATTTCGAATGTTGCTGTTTTCAGTCGAAAGTAAGTTCAGTCACGAGGGTGATCCAGAGAATGATCAAAGTAGTTTTTAATGACCGCTGTCAAGCTGAGTTTGACCCAAGCGGACTGCAAAGAAATGCAATCGACATGCCGAGCAGGAACGGTCAAACACTAAGGTGTTTGTGCGTGATGCGATGATAAGTGACTCTCACCCAAGTGTGGTGTGACCACTGCGGCATAAAAGGGAGCATTGCTCACTTCTTATATGGCCTCCCGAGGTGGTAAGCGGAAGAAGGTAAAACCTTCAACGGCTGAAAAGAATAAACCAATTGACTGGGCTTAGACTTGTACAGCAAATTAACGGAGATAGAATTTAGTCATAAACACGTTTTAATCCTGAACAACTTGCCTGACAAAACTCGCTAATACAGTATTCATATATCAAACTGACGAGTTTCACTTTCACAATCTGGTTCTCACAAAACAGTCTGGCAAAACTTCACTTTCATAGTCTGATTTTTACGAAATAATCTGACAGAGTTTCGTTCGGACAAGCCACTTTCTGTAGTTTGACCTGTCAGGGATTAGCCCGGACAAAGCCAAATTTCACAGTCTGGTCTGACAGAGAAGCCAGCTCGGACAAGCCAGTTTTTCCCGATCGTTACTGGCGCTTAGGCTCCTGTAACAACTTAACCTTGGTCCTCTGGACCTAAAGGCGGAGTGAGTCTTGAAAAAGACTGACTTTTAACCCAAACATGGTCGTATTTATACTTGACGGTCACTTCAAGGTTTGTCAACACCCCTTTATTTCAGGTATTTTGATTGGTTCCTGTTTGTTAACGCCCCTGATGATTGGTTGACCTCATAAACCTCTGATACCTTTAGGTACTTGTCGGTGCTCGTGTTTTCCCCTTTTCGTCACCAGTTCGTGCTCGTCTCATGTGATTTGTCGTTTCCGTGATCGTGCTTGGTCTTAGCTGCTTTCAGCTAGTGTCTCGTGACTTTCGGTGACGTTTTTATCAGGGTAACTTGAGGTTAATGTTCTGGGATAGTCGTTTTCAGTTAGGTCAGCTGACTCATAGTTGACTTTGATTGGTTGAAATTTGTTATCTTTGTTTTGAAAATCTCAGGCTTGTAGGCTTTACGGCATGGTTTGCTTTGCGTATAAAATGAGTTGTTTCAGGCAAACTTGCCTATAACACTAGTAGTAGAGTGAAGTCACTGGGTGATCTCCAGTTACTGTGGTTGCGATCCCGATTGATAGTTGAAAGTGGTGACTAATGGAAGTAAAGAGTGAAGTCAGTGATGGATCTCTATTGCTGCTGGTTGCTTTCCTGTTAGTTAATGCCCCGAATTGCCATCTTTCTCTTGTGCTTGCCTCAGTAGTTCAAGGCGATGCAGTCAACTGCAACAGCTGCCAGTTTGATACACAGACTTTTGAAATCAACATTTGCACAATTTGTCTTCACATTATGTCATCATTAATAATAAAAGTATTTGTCAAAGTGAAGACACTGATATTGTTTATGCTGTTGTCAGAACAGGCCCGTGGGTCACCCACATGGTCCGTATGGGCGACTAGGTGCCTGCAGGCACCCTGTTGGTGACCCCTGATTTAGGTTTGGTACATTAATAGCACGTGCAGGGTAGCCTAGTGCACTCTTGTCATCCCTTAGTGTCATGTTGCCTGCAGGTGACGGACAAATAAGTTTTCAAAAGTGAAGGTCCCCTGGCGGACCTATAGCCACTCTGCCTTAAAGACTGCATAGTTTGGTGTCGAAAAGACAATGAACTGAAAACTTGTTGCTACTTTGCATTTGAGGTTACTTTATAGGTAATAACTATTATACTGCCAATATACTGGCAGCAACAGATCGGCTGGAGCTATTGTGCCATCAGTCGAAGATTCGATCTCATGGTATGATGCAAGTCGAATAAAAAGGTCAGTTTTTCATGCCATTGGCGTACTGCTTGTAGCGTAGCAGTTATGCTTCACGTCTGGTACGTCATTTCTTTTTGGTTCGACTCTCACCTTGGCGATGTCCCTTTTTTTCTTTTTTTCAAAACTTGCCACAGTGTACGCTTAGGTGTTAAGTTTAGGTTAGATTTAGGGTTGGCGTTAGGTTTAGCATTAGGGTTGCTGTTAGGTTGAGCGTTAGGTAAGCTAAGGGCTACAGTTAGGGTGAGCTTTGGGGTTTATCTTTTATGTTCATTTCATTTCTGCCAAGCCTGTTGCTGCCGCCATCTTGGCGGAAAAATAGACACTGCCTACTTTATATTAGTTTATATTATTTATATTCTAGCTTAGATTAAAAAAAAACATTGTTTGATTTCGGTTTGGGGTTTTCTCTTGGCGACGTTACAATGAAGGCATGTTTTTTCATCTTAGACCGCATTTACTTGGCCCTAGGCGTCAATCCAATGAGCCATTTTTTTGGCTAAAAAAATGTTTTGTAAACCAGACAATCATCCTCGTCTTCAGAGCCCATGATTGACCTTCTAGCACAGGGGTGTCAAACTCGTTTAAGTTCCAGGGCCACTTCAGGCATATTTAATCTGAAGCGGGCCGGACCAGTGAAATCATTGCATAACATGCTGTTATAAGTAATGCCAACTTCCAACTGTTTTTATAACTTTGATGCAAAAATTTCAAGCTTATCTGAAAATGATTATCAGCACATTTAAGGAGCAACCTTTCCAAACTCTGCAACAACATGACGTTTCTTGAGAAAAGTCTGTTCAATTTTACGATATATTAACAAGATTTGCCATTAATGACTTTGAAACCAACCGAAACGAAAACACAGTGACTATAAAAGCAACCGAAGCAAAATATTTCGGAAAAACCGAACCGGTTTCTGTCAAATTTCCGTTTCGAACACCTCTGCTCGTCTGCAGCTAAGTGCAGTAATCCTGACCATCCGGAACTGGCACCACATTGTGCAAACTAGTGGAAACTTGAATTTTTCTTCTTCTCTGGAAATGCATGTTTTTAGGCAAAACATACAGCTTGTGACAATGTACAAACAGTATGGTTCCGTCCAGGGATATCTAGAAACTCCTAGATATCCCTGGAGTTTCTAGATATCCCTTGTTCCATCAAATGTTTGTAATGAAACTACTGACTGACACTGCATTCACTCACTGCTCAAGCATTCATTGTCTGGAAATATTTCCTTAGTAAACACCCATTGCTGCAGAACTATATTTCAGGGCGCAACGAAGCAGTTCACATTAAATATGTTTTTTTTTAAGCCTACGCCTGAAACTTGGTACCTTTTAGCTTTCACAAGTGTATCGATATCAGGTGTCAAATCCTGTGTAGAAGTCACTTTAAGGATGTCATTTAAGTGAGCGTTGAGCGCAGCTTTGTTTTATCGATGTTCATAACAGAAAACACTTGTTCACAAAGGTATGTCGTCCGAAACATGCACAAAACTTTTGTAGCAAGGGATGTCACTCTGGAGTAGTCTGCATAGGCATAGCCAGGGGGCAAAGGGGCCATGCCCCCCAATTTTTAGAACGCAGTCATTTTGTGCTTAGAGAGGCGTTGTTCCAAATAAAATAGTGTTATTCGCCTAAAATCAAACATTTTGCCACCCCCCAATTTTTGGGCTGGCTACGCCATTGGTAGCCTGAAAAAAGATACTGATAGAATGTGTCCAAGCTCGCCAAGACAAACTTGGTCTTCAAATTTGAATCACACTACAAGTCAATTATTCCAATTATTCCAAGTCAATTATTCCAAGTTGCAAGTCCACGGGCAGATCAGAGGCGTTTAATGTGAATGGCGAGAAAAAGATTTGGAAGTCCGTCTCAAGTTGGTCAAAAATCTGAAACCGCTGCTTGAACTCCCGCAACAACTCTGTTATCTTATCTTTGTATTGATTCAAGTCAATGTTTAGTCCCGTGGTACGCATACTTTTCAGACAAACGAAATGAACAGTGTCATCACCGGAAAGTTGTGTCTTCCACAAGGACGACTTCAACTTAAATGCAACCTATGGTGTCGTAATACTGAGTGACAAGTCTTTTGCAGGCTTGCAACATTTTGTTCAGATTATTCAAGTGCTGCGAAATATCCACCATAAAGGTAAGGTTTTGCATCTATTATGAGATGAAATTCTAACACTGACTTGCATTTTTTTTTCATGAAGTTTTCAATTTCCTCACGTAAATAAAAAAAACGCTTTAGCACGGCCCTTCGGCTTAGTCATTTTAAACTTTACGTAGCAAATTTCAATTAGAGTTGCACCTAGAACTCCGAAGGTTTCGAAATCGACATCGCTGGAGCTCAAGGTATGTTTTTTCCCGGAGTTCTAGTGTTAAACTTTATCAACAGTAGTTGAACTTTTGCATGTTCATACCCGTTTGAAAGATAAAACCGGTGTGAACATGCAAAAGGAAATATGCAGAAAACGGGAAATTTGCACGTGAAAAAAACAGAGAAAAACAATAAAATATAAGCAATATCGTTAAGGTTGCACGTAATTGAAATCTATAGTTACCAGTTTTTGAAGTATAACTGGAAAGACCTCTCAAGCAAACAAAGAAGTTTTTATTTCACAAAATCATCCCGCGGGCCGGATCCAACCACGCAACGGTCCGGATTTGGCCCGTGGGCCGTATGTATGACACCCCTGTTCTAGCGTATCTGCAGGGCTGGCTTTAAGCCGATGCAGCTGCATTGGGCCCCGCGCATGGTGTTTGGGAAGGTTGTTAATTTTTTCCAGATACTCCTTGAGCTCGAGAATTGTAGAAACAGCTGATAAATCTCATTGTTAACAAATAATTATCTAGTTTGAACGAACGATGTATTTCCACTACCGAACAGTATTAAACGTGCTCAATTTTCATGCAATGTAGGGCGTTTTATGTCTGCGCTCCAAGCTGTCCCATTGTTTTTGGGTGGAGCTTGGTAATTACAAGTGCCAGTTAAGACTGCAGTAGACCTTGAGCTATTGCAAACTAAGTATGTAGTAATTCAACTCGCATTGAACAGGTCAAGACGGATGTCTGCCGTATTAACTGTTGCGGCAGCTGGCCTTTTAATCGCAATCTGTGGGAGAGCTAGTCCGCAGAAATTTGAGAAACGCGTTCTGACAATCTTTCGCCAACAACCTGACCCTTACGAATCCGCACATCAACTGGACTGCAGTCTCTTGTTCCCTACAGCAATTGCTAACGGAACCGAAAGGTTGCACAATTTCTTGTTATCAGATCCAACACACATCAGCGGCGATTGATCGTCAGCACGGCTTCTGAAACACAACAGAAAAAAACTAAAAGCATTCTGCCAGCGCAGCTAACTGAGCAGGAAAACTTCACACCGATAGTTGAGCGCGCTACAGACAATTAACGATTAGACAAGCGCACAACGCGGCTATTTCCAGTCAATTCAAACATGCATTTCAAACGCCTGATTGCGATCAAGGTATTGCACACGTTAAGAGTCGGGGTACTACATATTCGTACTTTGAAATCGGCTAAAACCAACAGTTATCAGTTGCCTTACCAACGCCCTAGCTACTCCACCGATTGCGCTAGAGTGCTGTTCAAGGGCTCAAACGAATCGGCCAGTCTTCTCGTCTGCACTCGAAAAAAATTTTTTTGGTTGGGGGTTGCGGATTTTTTGTGACTGACGTCATAAGTGAAGTAGTTTTTGGGCCATTTTAGCTCATGTTGCCTGGCCTAGGGCCCAACCGCTAGGTTAAAGTATTTCGCTAAAGTTTTCATTGGAAACTAGGCTCGAGTCCGAGTCTTTTGAGCCTTTGATCGACTTTCTAGCGTTTCTGGTCCAAAAGTTATGATCTTAAATAAACAAATTAATTAATTATCTAATTAACTAATTAGTCAAATATTTTTACTAACTTAGATCATAACGTTTGAACCCGAAACCCCAGCAGGTCATCCAAAGTATTAAAAGACTCGGATTGTAGCCTAGTTTCCAATAAAAACTTCAGCGAAATGCAACCATCTAACGGTTGGCGCCCAGGGCCTGGTGAAGTTGGCCAAGGTGGCCAAAAAGTCCTCCACTTATGACGTCGCTCACAAAAAATCCGCACCCCCCAACCAAAAAAATTTTTTTCGAGTGCAAACTACAAGACTTGCCGCTTCTTTTGACACTTCGACAAGGATGGCTGCAATTTTTGATCGGGTTTCTTTGCAATTACTTCTGTGAATCCATAAGTCAACTCGGCTAACAGTTCGTTTTGATCTGGAAAATCAAAAATGCTATCGACCCGAAAATGCTGCAAACAGTTTACATTTGCTTCAGTTTGGAAAAAGATTCAAAACTCGCCTTCTCCATGCAAAGATTCAGTAAAAGAGATTCAGGGAATGACCAAAAATGTAGAATACTGTGAAACACGTGAGCTGCGAGAGAGAGATACGATAGTCGCGACTCGCAGGGAAAAGGAAGTCTTTCACCCACATACATTAGCTCACATCGCCACTCTCAAGAAAAGCATGCCAACTGCCTTACCCGGTCGGTACTTACCGAATTAAAATAAAATGTCACCAAGTTAGTTGAAAATCAGAACGTAAATTAGCAAAGACGGAATAAGTGCATCAAAAATCAACCAACCGTGCATGCAATTAAAAATAACCATCAAGCAATTTAATGCAACTGAGATGCAAAACAAGTGTTTGACTGTGACATATTCTCTGTCACTTCTATCACCAACTCGGATCTGTCGACGGCAGACAACAGGTAGCCTTGGTGTTTTGACATCGCAACCATGGGCGCAATTTGGTGGGGGACACGGGGGACGTGTCCCCCCCAATTTTTCAGACGGGGGGACATAATATGCCATGTCCCTCCGCTTTTTTATCTTTAGGTTTTGTATGCGGAGAGGTTTCAAAAATAAAAGTGACGTTTGTCACGTTTTGTATGAAAAGCTTTTTATGTCAGATGTTAAACATAGCCAAGTTGATGTCTACACAGAGTCTGGTGTGGTATCACTGATTCTAATATTTTATAAATTTTAGTTTTGATAAAATGATTTTTAGCATCTTTCAAGTTTCTAGAGACGGCGAAAGATGGTTACCTGCTTCTGTCCGACTTTCTACCCTCTGTGGTGTACTGTTAGAAAGGTCATTGTCTTGGAACAATGAGAGTTTTACAGCTGTACGTGTGAGAGACCACAGTGCAGCCATGATTTGTTTCGTGCAGAAATGTAACTGGTCTTGCTGTAATTTATTTTTTAATTTAATTTATTTGTTTGTTAGCAGACACGAAGTCCATAGTATGAACACACACACTCTGCAGAACGCAGGTTGATAAAAACAGACAATACAGAACGTAGTACAAGACATTGAAGCCGGCGATATCACAGGGTTACAGACACTTTTTGCAACTGCATTGAAGACAGAACCATAGGGTTACAGACACATTCTTAACACTATTGTTAGCTGAAACGTAACACTTGTTACAGCACTACTGCGGAGTAGGGCGCTAATT
>Ga0210059_1012077_pt1 | contig 13123 bp, 8 predicted proteins | sample Ectturendosymbi2_FD_188042 | JGI IMG/M metagenome (GOLD analysis project Ga0210059, IMG submission 188042) | Ecteinascidia turbinata endosymbiont from Florida, USA - Sample 2 (SPAdes) (version 2) | ecosystem: Host-associated > Tunicates > Ascidians > Unclassified | place: Key West, Florida...
CTTTTTACTGCAATTCATAATAATAGGCCAATAGCGTATGGGGGGCCCCACGTGAAATTTCGGGGGGGGGCCTCACTTACCCTTGCCACGGCACTGCCTTATGGTAGGGACCTTTGGGCCACTTTTCAAAATTTTTTAAAGTGCAATCATTCAGACGTTATAATAGATTTTGGTTCTTTTTTGATACTAAAATAATGGGGACCATTTGCACATTTCTGAAACTAACTTTGAACCACTTGCGGCAAGCAGTAGGGATTGTATCGAAAAAAATGTAAATTTTGGCCTAAAGGTCCCCAATCTCCCCTACATTGCTCCTCATTCAAACTAGCATGTGTATGTGACTAAAAAATGTTTATTTTATTTTATAGCAGACTCATGGTCAATGTCACAAGCACAATCGAATAATACCAGAGTACAAACATGCGTAGCCATAGCGGATAGCACAGCCACATTACAGAATATGTGTTAGCACACAATAAACACTGGGAGGAGCAAAACACTTTAGCAACGAACCAACTACAATTCCCTTTACTCATCATCATACAGGGATTCGGCAGTGGGAGAGAAATGAAAGCCTTCCAACATCAAATTCTGGGGTAAACAGCTAAGAGAAAAAAATAACGAACAAAATAAATCGGATGAGGGTGCACATTGACGTACAGAAGCATGCAAATTGTTTCGATCAAGTTTTCTTAGGTATAAGTTTTCTTCCACAATCAATTACGTCAATGCGTAACCAGCATCTCTGTGACGTAATGATTGTTACGTTGCAGTGAAAGGAGCCTAAAACTGAACAACTTTTAAGAAAGAGAGACGTTGGATCAGAAAGATGACTAAAATAGCAAAGTTATAACATGGCAAAGACCATCACTCGCCTTTATAAACAGGTTGAAACCACTACTGTTCTAAAAAAGCTAAATAAGCTGAAATTTAAAATTTAAGCTTCGGGGACCACATAAAAAGACTTGGCGGATCACATTTGGCCCACGGGTCACCAGTTTGACACAGGTGTGCTATAGCACGCTGCGGACCAACAATGCCTGTCGAATGCAGCTCCTAAATACTTTATTTCTATCAGAGAAAGAAAAAATCTTCAATACGAAGGCAATGGTTATACGCTACCTGCAAAATATCTGCCGCAGTTGTAAAAAAACTGACAAAACAAAAAAGCAAACCGAAGTTGCTTCAGGGCTTTATTGGCCCTGTGCACTTTGTGGTTGCCACGGAAAACACATTTAATCCACGGTCCTAACTGTTTCTGAAGTAGGCCTAATAACAAAAACTAAAACTTTCCCGCTGAACCATAGCCTGGCATGTGCCAACTATGCTGTTTATGCAGCCATAACATGCATACATAGTCTATGTCAGGGGTGGGCAATTAATTTTGCCCGGGGGCCATTTTCGGAAGGCTGCGTTTAGCGGAGAGGATATCTTCTTATGGAAGCAGAAGCAAGTCTCTGTTTAAGTTAGGCTCAACACTAACATTTTCTATGGAAAGGTGGAGAATATTTCAGATTTAAAAATTTTCCTGAAACCTTCCGCGGGCCACTGAAAACGTTGTGTCGGGCCACATTTGGCCCGCGGGTACTATTTGCCCACCCCTTGTCTATGTAAAGAAGGCAGAAATAATAGGAAATGTAATGATGAAAAGGGTAGATTACAAGCATAGAAAGCAAAACTCATAATCGAGGATTAAAAATTTTGAAGCTCTGCTACGTAAATACAAGTACCTGTTTCTCGAAAGATGCAGAAAATCTAACGACGTATGGTTACGTGCTTTGATGCAGTAAGATTGTTTGTACTCGTCACTATTCTTTGAACACTATAATCGCATTTTACTCTGTGAATGAGTGATCGAACTTTGCAGTGTCCGTTTGATCGATGGTGTGTCAAGCCACAATGCTTTCACGTTTTACCTAGACTCGACCAATTTAGGAATTGGCGCCCTACTCCGCAGTAGTGCTGTAACAAGTGTTACGTGTTAGCTAACAATAGTGTTAAGAATGTGTCAGTAACCCTATGGTTTTGTCTTCAATGCAGTTGCAAAAAGTGTCTGTAACCCTGTGATTCCGCCGCCTTCAATGCCTTGTACTACGTCTGTTTTGTCTGTTTTTATCAACCTACGTTTTGCAGAGCGTGTGTGTTCATACTATGGACTTCGTGTCTGCTCATAAACAAATAAATTAGAAATTAAATTAAGAAAAGACTCTTTTCAGTTTGTGAATATTTGACTGTGATGTTCAAGATACTTTATTACTACTTATCATTGTAATAAGCATGATGCATGATTTTCTTTGCTGTAAGCAAATGTGAGGAGTGGAAAGAGGAAGCATTTGCATGATTGGCCTCGGGCGACAGTTAGTATCGCTACACCACTGCAGTGGAACATGTGGTGGAATGTTACCTCGCTGGTTGAAAGTGTAAACTTAATTCGTGCCCAAAAGTCTTTTACTCCAATAGGCCTAAATATTTTTTCTTTAGGTCAACAACAGAACCGTTACCAGAAAGTTTTCAATAGGGAGGCTTTGAGTTTTTGTGGGGGGGGCTTTGGCTTTGTGCAGTGGGTCTCGACGCTCTAAAAATTGACAAAACTCAACTGATTTAATGTATAGTGTTTCATGTTTCAATTTGGGGAGTATTGGAGCTTTGTTTGAGGGGGCTAAGCCCCCCCGTGGCGACGGGACTGGTCAACAGGGAAACCACGGGCAAAATTTTTAAAACTTGTTTTAGACTGAGTGAGCAAGTGTGAATGGACAAAGCAAATTACAATTTTGCTTTACAAATTTCAAAGTAGTGCTTTCGTTTAGTAAATCTCTGAATTTATCACCTCTTAATTCTAAATATTTGGAGAATTGTAATTCAATTTCTTGTCGTGTGTTGACAAAAAACTAGTAAAGGTGCAGGTAACGTTACAAAAAATGGCAAAGCTTTATTAATGAAAATTCGCGAAATATGTGGCGAAGAATTTGAGTGTCAGTGCAGAATATTGGCTTAGTGCACAGCGTTAAAATAAAAAGAATACAGTGAAACAGGTGAGTGATAGATAGAAAAATATTTTAAAAGATTGTTACTTCATTAGCAAGTGCTTTAAACGACGAAATACCTGTGAAAAATTGAAGGATTGAAAGCAACCTTTCCTGAGATGTTGCCACTTTGCTGTGCTGTTTTGAGTAGTGCTGCTATATGCACTCGCATACATCGAGTGTGCTTGTTTAAAATAAAAAGAAATGATTCGCCTCATTTCCAAGTTCTCAAATAACATACTTCAATACTGAGTAGCAGGCCAGAACACGGGAGCTTCATCAGGGCATCACCTTCTGCCCTTATACAGAAAGGTTGATAGTGTTTTTTAACAAACAAGACAATTTACAATTTTTTTTTAGTAAAACAAATTTATTGAAGTATAGCAACGGCAAACTCCTTTCTCTTGGTATTTGGCAACATTCCAAACATTTTTGCAGCATTTTTCAAGTAGTTAGCTTTAATTACAATCAGAGAAATGTGAGGTCTCGAGTCTCGGTCTAGGACTCGAACTTCCAGGTCTCGGTCTCGGCTTTTATGGCAAAGTCTCGGTCTCGAGGTTTGAGCCAAGTCTCAGTCTTGGAGGTTACGATCTCGACTACATCACTGAGATTTACCGTCTGGATCCAATCCAAATTTAACAAAATTTGCCATAGTCTGGATCCAGTCCAATCCATGTCCAGTTCAATGCTCATCTCTGACCAATGGAACGAACAAGTGTTTCTAATTTGAGTTTCTGATTGTTTTCTCTTCCAAATTTTTTATTGCTGCAATGTTGGCCATTACGGTATTTTCATTTCGTTGCAGAAACACTGAAGAAGAAATAAATAATTGTAAGGTTGATCGGTCTACTACAGTGGTTCCTAACCGGGGTGCCATTTACAGTGCCCAGAGGTGCTGCGGGCTAAGACGTTTTTTTACCATATCATTAAAAATACATTTTCAAACTGTAAACCTCAAAGCAAATTGCTATGGGTGCCGTAAATTATTATTCTTTTCTGTAGGTTGCCGCAAGCGTAAAAAGGTTGGGAAACACTGGTCTACTACATATGGAACAGGTCAGCAGTTTTGCAGCCCAGCCCGCCTGGAGCTAACATGAAACTGCCTGGCCCGGCCTGTTTATGCCAAACTAGAACATATTTTCTGGCCCAGATCGGCCCGTGGCCCGTAATATAAAGCAGGCAGTATCTATTTTACCACCAAGATGGCGGCAAAATAGTCAAGATGGCGGCAAAATAGACACATGACATAGGTTCGCCAGGGGGCCTTCATTAATCAATTTTGAAAACGCATTTGCCCGATGCCTTTAACATGACACTAACACATGTCAAGAGTGCCCCAGGCTGAACTACACTTGCTAGTAGCCTAATGTACTAAGCCTAAACCAGGGGCCACCAAGATGGTGCCCGCCGGAACCAGGTCGCCGGTATGGACCATGTGGGTTGCCCGTGGTCTGTTCTGACAACATGATCTGTTTCTTTACAATGATGAATATCTTTAATCTTTATTTTTAATGATAACATCATATGAAGATAAATCATGCAATTTTTTATTTTCAGAAGTGTGTGTATCAAACTGGTAGACCTTCGCATGAATCTGTACCAAGAAGCAGCTTTGAGTTTGAGGCAGGAGTTTGGTGACTCCTGCCTTAAACCCTAACTTAAGATAATATCAAACCAAGGGTTCACAACCTGGGATGCATGTACCCCTGGGGTAGGTTTTACTATCTGAAAGGGCACATTTGAAGTTAGCAATGGAAGAGAAAAATTATGTTTGCATATTATTAATTTCGAAATACTCGCATTTATACATAGTTTCAACATCAGTGAGTATTATTTTCAAAATCAATAGATACTTATTGGTACAGTAAATACATTTTTTATTTTCCTCAACCTTTTTGTCATAAGAAATTTTAGGGTATCATGCTCATATAACGAAATCCTGAAGGGGTACATGGCCGTAGAAAGTTTGGGAATACTTGTCCTAAACCTAAATCTCGGCGATAGACTATAGATGAAAATGTTGGTTGCTTTGATTGATTCCTAACATGGTTCACTGATTTGCGTGGAAACAAGTGGAACGGAACGTTGCCAGAACGGTGAAATGGAGAGAACAGCAGCAAAAAATATTCGTTGTTAGATTATGAAACTTTGCAAAAAACAAAAATTTTTGGCGAGCAGCATGCAGCGGCGCGTAGCGGCCCGGAATGACGTCATCGCTAAAAAATTTGCTATCGAACTGTTTGAAAACCTTGTCGGACGGCCCGAAGACTAGACTGTTAGCGGCCCGTGCCATCTCTAACATACAGTTCTCCGTGAGCGATGTCGTTTTCAGCCTAAAAATTCGTTGGCATGAGATTTCAGGCTTCAGCATGATCTACACTTTAACAAACCTGCAAGTGATGTAAAGGTTTTTGGGCAATGAAGTAAATAACTAAACCATTTCAAGCAAAACTGCGAACTTCGACGCAAAAATTTTGAATCTGGTGAAGTTTTTGAGATCTGGTACATCTAGGCTAATGAATTTTTTTGCGAATTTGGTTATTTTTACAGAGAAACCTGTGGCAGCATTGGCTGAATGCGAGCGTAGGCTGCTAGAGTGCTAGGCTAGCAACAAAATTACTAACGTTTTTGTGTGGCTGCTCTTGGAAGTTGGATGCAGAGCTCTGTAGTCTGTACACAACACTCAACACAGCCCTGGAATGCGAGTGTTAGTAGCCATCAGGTTCAATGTTTACATTGAATGTTACATTGAATGTAACAAACATTATTTACATTCCTACCTTAGAAACCCTGTTACGAAAAAATATGTACCTGTGCTGTTATGTTTCTCTAAAGATGCAGAAAGTCTAACAACATAAATAAACATAGCCTACGGCTGCGTGCATTGATGCAGTCAGCTTGTTTGTATTCGTCCCTATTCTTAGTTTGAACACTGCAATCGCATTTTACTTTGTGAATGAGTTCTCGAACATTGCAGTGTCTGCTTGATTGATGGCGTATCATATCATGATGCATTCGCATTTTATCTGGCCTTGACTAGCTAGCTTAGGAAGTGGCACTTACATTACTGCAGAGCAGTAGTGTAAGTGTTGTAATATTATAATGATAATTAAATGTGTCATACACATCACACAAGACAAAGCTCTGAAACAACATGATTTTTTTAATTTTAATGTTTGATTTAAATCATGATTTTTATTGCTTGATTTAAATCATTGGTTTAAATCAATCAGCCCTGTCCCTGGTTGGTAGCAGGGTTGCCAGGTTGCCATTTTTAAGGCCAAATTCCACAAATATGGCCTTTTTTAAAGTGGTTTGGTTTGGCATGAAAAAATGGTGTTTGGCCTGTACATCATGGCTTGGCTTTTTTGGCCTTTTTTGATGGTGTTGGTTTGAAAAAACATTGTTTGACCTTTTTTGGAAACCTCTGGCTAAGTTACTGCTGTTGGTGTAGAATTAACAGCTTTTTCTGAGGACAAATGTCCTCTCTTTCACACCATGTTCCCATTCTTGAAGATACAAGCGGCTTTGCCGTCTAAGTGACGTAACAGGGCGAGAGACGTAACGTGTTTTTGGGAAAAACTTTGAAAACTACGGCACATTGTACAGCAGGGGTCACAACACGTTGCCCGTGGGTACCAGGTCGCCTGCAAGGACCACGTTGGTCGCTTGTGGGCCTGTTTTGAAAATAGTATTAAGATGATGAGTATAGTCACATGGATTAACATCATTAATCAAATGATGACATAATAATAGGTAAATTGAACTAAATTTTTATTTCAGAAATGTGTATCATCAAACTTGTAGCCCTAAGCGTTAATCGGTACCCAAGAAGTAGCTTTCAGTTACAGTATATAAAGGTTGGTGGCCCCTGTTGTACAGTATCTTAAGCAGTAGACTGTGCTGTTTTTGGAAAATAAACATAAAAGTCTATGCAAATCAGGTTAGCTGTTGTGCTGTGCAGCATTGAAGTTCTTTTAAGAAACTTGAAAGGATCTACTGTATATACAATAGTGTGTGTTGTTATTTGCAGATTGGTATTCTTCATGCTTGTATGTAAGTAGGCTATATCAGTACAGCCATTACCAATATTTTAATACATAAGCACATGACAGTGCTGCCAGATTTTGCAGATTTTCATATAATTTTAAACCATGATAAAGCTAATTTAGCAGATTTCCTCAGTTGAGAACAGTGAAGTCAGTGTGAATGCAGCAGATTTTCATATAAGTGTATGCAAGAACAGACAGATTTGGTAGATTTCCTTTTTGTAGTAGATATTTTGTTGAATTATGACATGCCTATTGCTTGGTTTCAAGAATCAAGTGGTTGGAAACTAGGGCGTGGTTCATGTGTATTTTCATGAACTGTGATTTATTGTTTCCGGCATTCGTAAGTGGCTTATTTTCTATTAAGCATTTTCAAGCAAAGGGACAAAACCTTGTACAGTGGAAACCGCTTAACCCTTTAACAACCGCGCAAGCCAATAAATTGGTTCGCCCTTTTTTGACCATAAATCGCCAGCCGCTAGAGCTAGAGAGCTGTTCAAACCCTCTACGGATTCACCAAGTCTTCTAGTTGACATCAAAAAAAAAATTTTGTTTTTGGTTTGGCGTTTGCTAGGGAAAATGTCATAAGTGGGGGGTGTTTTTGCATTTTTTTTTGGCCACCTTTACCTGGCCCTGGACCGCAACCAATTGACCCATTCTTTTGGCTCAAGTTTTTTGCAGAAACTAGGCAAAAGTCTGCGTCTTTACAGCCCTTGAATGGCTTTCTAGCATATCTGTAGCCAAAATTATGGATAAAAAAACAAAAATTGGTGAAAATTTCTGTACCCACAAACTCCAATTTGGGTTGGAACACACCCCTTCTCTATATGGACAACACTTGCCAGCGGATTGAGCTAGAGAGCTATTCAAATCCGCTTTGAATTGGGAAAGACTTGTAGTTTAGACTGAAAAAAACAAATTTCACCGTGCGATTTCGGCCTTTCTGGCCATGTTTACAAAACCACAGGATGTTTTGACAGGTCTGTCAAAACAATCCATGACGTCAACGTTCCGTGGGAAATAAAAAATCAAGCGGAATCACTGGTGTGAAACCGCGCGAGATTTAAATGCATTCTAGGCTATAGTACGAGCTTTTAGAGGGTTTGATGGACATTCTAGCGCTGCTAGTTGATAATTTAGGGCAAAAATGGTAGAATATTAATTGGGGATATCCCCACTAATCCCTGCTTATCCCCTGGGAGTTTCCTGTCATATTTGGAATATTTTTGGCATAACTTTTGAACCAGAAATGCTAGAAACTCAATCAAGGGCTTTAAAAACACGTATTCTCACTTAGAAACCAAAAATATTGCGAGCCAAAATATTGGCGCGTTGGATCAGATGATGATGTTATAAGATTAACCAAAAAACATACGCCTATCATGATCCCAGTGGCCCAAAACCCCACACCCAAATTGAATTTTTTTTTTAAATTCTGAACTGCACGATGCCACCAGTCATTACAGGGTTTGAACAGCTCTCTAGCTCAATCTTCTGCTGAGTTATAGCTGGCCAAAGTTTTCCCTGAAAGGTAAAATGTCTTTTTTGAAACCTTTTGAATTTTGCCCAAAACTGGGTTTTTAACCCATAATTCTGGCTACAGATATGCTAGCAGGTCAATCAAGGGCTCTATAGACATAGATTTTGGCCTAGTTTTCAAGAAAACTTTGATTCAAAAGAATGGGTTAGGGCCCAGGGCCAGGTAAAGGTGGCCAAAAATTTTAAAACATGCCCTCATTGCGATGTCACCTCCAGAAAACGCCAAACCAAAAACAAAAAACGTTTTTTTCGATCTCAACTAGAAGACTTCCTGAATCCGTAGAGGGTTTGAACAGCTCTCTAGTTCTAGCGGCTGGCGATTTTTGGCAAAAAAAAGGCCGGCCAATCAGCCGTTAAAGGGTTAATAGAGCATCAGTTTATAGAGCAAACCGCTTATTGAGCAGTTTCAGCTGAAAAAAAACAATCCTATCTTTTTCCTCTTATTGATTCTTCGCTTATTAGAGCAGGCACACCGCTTATTGGAGCAGTTAGACATGTGGCAGTGATTATGCTGTAGACCAAGCAACCAAAAATGAAGTAAAACCATCAAACATCGACTAATACTTCTGTGCTGAAAAGGGGCAAGAGTCAACAGTGTCCACCACAACAGCTACTGTGCAACACATTATGACAAAAATACAGTAACTTTTCTTTTTGCAATACTGTGTGCAGTGCTCACAACGAGAATAAAATACAGTACCCTGACATTGACATGTGTATTGTGAACCCCTAGTGCAGGTGTTCTCAACCTTTTTCCCGTTAAGTACCCCTTAGTCATAAAACAACCGGAACCACCAGCATGCTGTTTGTGGAGTAGCCTTACACACACACTTCCACAGGTTAACTGGCAAAGCTGTGGATTTCACATTGTTGAATCACAACAATGCAAGATCAGGCAAAATCTACGCGGAGTTTTCAATCAGCACGCATTTTCCTCTAGTATAGGATATTAAAAAATAGTAGTACATGAAAACTCAACTGCCATCCAAGTACCCCTGGAAATCTTCCCATGAATCTCTGGAGGTTCGCGAACCTCAGGTTGAGAACCCTCGCCCTAGTGTGAATGACACCCTATTTTTATTGCAAAACGTTCTCATCGAATAAAAGAGCAACCGTTTATTAGAGCAGGTTTTTCTATTCCCGAGCGTGCTCTATTTAAGCAGTTTCCACTGTATATCAAAGGGTGAAAAATGTGCAAGAGTGTTTCTAGTTTCATTCTGTTTGTTTTTTCTAAAGTGCAATAGTTGTTTGTTGCTTTGTATGCTATAATTAGTGCCTTGTTCACGAGTACCACTGTGTTTTTTCCAAATTATTTATCTGGAAATGTCAAAACCAACAGCATTAGGCCTGTTTCAGCTTGTTTGGCATTTTTTGAAGCGATTTGGCATTTTTTTACAAGTGGTTTGGCATTTTTTGTTCACTTGGACCTGGCAACCCTGGTTGGTAGATCTCTGCTATAGACTTACCAGAATTGGATGGTGAGGTAGGATGTGTGATCCTTATGTCAAAGAAAGTTTTCTCACAGCTATTCCACAGTCCTTTCACAGAGATATCCAACCTTGCATTGTCAGCAGTGTTGAATTTTCTTTCAAAGTCGTTTTTGTTAATTGGCAGAAGTGTGGGTTCAGTCTGAGCATCTCTATAGACCTCTCTCATTATCTGTGCCTCAAACTCTCTCCTGAGTTGTGCCTCATTGAAGTGCAGCCACCCAGTTTACATATGAGGCTGTGATACATAGTTTGTCTTTACACAAGCACAGTGTGTGGGTATGCCTTTCACCTTCCATCCAGATCTCATGCAGACGGCATCCGTGAATTCTTGTTTGTTTAGTGCATATCCAATCTTTGATTGCAAGGCTGACAGCCAAGAAGATGCCCCTCTTTCCGTTGCTCCTTTTATGAGTTGTTGTGACTCAGGGGTCAGTTCCTCTAATAGTTCATCACTGCTATTTCAGCATTTTGCATTCTTCTCTTGTCATATTCTGTTTTTCATATGTCTGGTATATTGCTTTTCTGCTGGGTTGTAATCAAGGTCGACTTTTTGAGTGTAGATTTTGTCTGTTGGTTTATCAGTGATCTGAGTGGAATATTCATATTCTGTTCTGGCAGTTTCTTGAGGATTTGTCAGACCTAGCCCACGATGCCTATGAGGAAGAGCTAGTATTTGTCTTTCTGCATCACTTACCTCTCTTCCTATGAGAGCGGGAATAAATTAATCTCTGATGATGTTTTCCAGTGGTTTAAATAATTCACTCATGTCCGCACAGTCCAGTACTGTTCTTAGGAAATGGGTCCATCTGGAGCATAATCCTTTGGTGAATGCTGAGTATGCTGAGCATTGAAGATCATCTTTGGCATAATTTAAAAGCAACTGAAGGTCTTTTCCCCAATCCTCAACCTTATTTTCAATGTATTGTTCCCTGAATAATTCCATTCCAATTACCGATCAAAGGTGGCGTTCACCTTGGTCTTTGATTTTGTTGTCTTTGAAGAGTTTTAGTGCGGATTGCATTAAACTACTCCCTTCTATCTTGGGCATTTAGGTATTCCCACAATTTTTTTCACACCTGACAGTGATCTGATTGCAGAGCTATCGTCCGCATACGATACCTGTTTCACTTCATCATTTGCAGTTTCATTGCTCAGTGCTTGTATCAACAGTCGTGTGGATAAGGCATACATTGCCATAGCTGCATTGTCCCTTGTGTCACACCCTCCTATGACAGTATGTGGTTCCTGTTTTTCAGATAAAGTCTGGTGGGTGTGTTGTAGCTGTTGTGTAGGTATGTGTACATGGGGGACGCAGTCTTTAGATGCTTTCTAAAGCAGTTTTTTTTTAAGGAAAATGTTAAAATGTTAGATACCTAGTATGGACCTGGTAGAGACCCGATTTCACTGATTCTAGGGACCTGGTCATAATTTTCTCTGATTCTAGGGACCCGAAATGTCAATTCTAGGGACCTGAATCAGGTCTCTAAAACACCTTGAAAAACCTGTTCTAGACTGACTGTTCTGTTGAGTTTGTTGAATGCATTGTCTACATCCACTAACAGTAGACGTTCATTGTTTTCCTCTTCACCGCTTTTCCTTACAGCACGTATTGCTGCTTCTATGCCTGATTCCAGCCCCGCTCATGTCTGCAGTGTTCCCACTGCATGAATGATGTCTTCCTTTAGCAGTCCTGTGATTGTTTTGTCAATGATTTGTTGTAGGCATTCATCAACACCTACTGGCCTAATGCCGTTGTCTTTTTTCTTTAGTGGAATAAGTCTGCATATAAGGAGAGTTAATATGTGGTCGTGTGGAATGGTGTCCATCGCGAGACGCCTGGCCAGGGTGGAAATTTCATTAGTTAGCTTTTGTGAATGGGTGCCATATGATTTCGAACAAATCATTTCTCTCCAAGCTTCCATGTCAATCCCATCTGTGTTGGTCCTCCAGACCCTGATGAGTTTTAGCATTGGATGCAATTTCATCTTGAGATACATTTTCAAAGATGACCCTCTCTGTTTTGGTTTCAGGCTTATCAGTTATGGCAGATTGTTTTAGTTCCACTGCTTTTGGGTGCTTTTCTTTCAGCTTCTTTATGATGTCTGTAGTGATGTCATGTTTTCCATCAATGTCATTGGCATTGTCCCCAAATATAAGGGCCTTTTTCACCTGTCCTTGTAGCATTGATCTACAGAAGGCCTTCCGGTCTGATGTTTTTTTATTTATCTTATTTTTTGAGTCTTGTTTGAATAGCTTCACACTCTGAGATCAGTTCTAGCTTTTCGTGTTTCCACTATTCCATTGTTATATTCAAGTATTTGACATGTTCTCTGTTTTCATATTTGGGTGATGGCTTTTAGAGTAGTAGTGGTAGAAATACTTGAAGCATGTGGATTGTTACTGGCTCCCATCTTTTGCTGCAGTTAAAGGCCTATAAGATGAGACGTTTATGTAATTAGTGTTTTTCAAACTTTTCCTCTTGGGATTTGTACATACTTTTATTCCATCCTACAATTTTTTCATATGCAAAGTTTAGGTTTAGGGGTTAGGGTTAGGTTTTTTGGCTTAGGGTTTACCTTTTACATTTAGTACGTTTCTACCAAGCCTACTGCACTCTCGTTGTGCGTTATTGTCACGCTACAGGTGGGGGTTGAATATGGCTTCAAATATGAGGATCCACAGCAGTTCTGTATCCACTGCCTTTAAAAAAAAAAGATCTTGTAATGAGATTTCAAAGTCTTTGTGGTTCAGAGGCTGTTTGAAAGCATGTTTTTTTTTAATTGGTCCACCTAAGGGTGAACAGGATCCTGCAGCAGTGACTGCAATTGAAATGCTTTAATATGCTGCCAAACGCTAGGAAAGCAGGAAATATTTTATTGCAAACATTTATGCATGTACAGGGTGACCCAAAAAGATGTGTACCCATGAAAATTTCAATTGTGACTTTGATTAAAAAGCTATTTATTTCAAATTACAACCACACATTATTCAGTTTACGGAAGACCATTCACCAGAGTTTCAA
>Ga0210059_1012078_pt1 | contig 13122 bp, 10 predicted proteins | sample Ectturendosymbi2_FD_188042 | JGI IMG/M metagenome (GOLD analysis project Ga0210059, IMG submission 188042) | Ecteinascidia turbinata endosymbiont from Florida, USA - Sample 2 (SPAdes) (version 2) | ecosystem: Host-associated > Tunicates > Ascidians > Unclassified | place: Key West, Florida...
TCTAAAAAATTATGTAATTAACACTTGAAACACCAGTTGTCTGGAACTTGTCCAACCGTAGACTGCCGGCCCATGATATATTCGTGGATCGGTGCGCGATATACGCGAACTTTATTTCAAATGCCAAACATTGAGCCCCGGGTCACATGTTTTCCTCTATAAAGTACGAACATTTTTGTACAAGTCTCTAGCAACCAGAAACATATATTTATAATGTGATTTGACGTACGGTGTGGTCAGGAGAGCATTTCAAAGCAACCATAGTTTATTTTGCCTGCAGTCACGCATGCGTTTCACTGAGTGCGGAAAATAAGATCGGCCTGCTGTAACCATGTGGCTGATTGTTTCGTCACATTGCATTTCATTGGGAGCGGTTTCTAATGTAATGTAGATAAACAATCACTCGGAAAATTTCTTACTGAGTTAACATGTAAAGATTTTATGATTTTTGCTTGAGCATAAATATTTTTTTTGACAGCAAGTAAATGCTTCAGCCGTCTTTTTGACACTGCTTCACAAACATTCGTTCTTGGCAGATTTCAAATGACCTGTTACTGTAAAGCATTTGTGAACGCATGCCAGTGTGAGGTGGAACATCATGTAGAGAGTTGATGGTTTTAGCTGCTGCGAAATTGTTTTATGTTTAACAGCAAGTAACTGTTGGAGCCGCCTGTTCGGCTGCTTCAAAAGCATTTGCACTTGGCAATTAGCCCTGCTTCACAAACATTCGCACTTGGCAGTCTTCAAACGGCCCATTAGCGCAAAGCCTTGCGAGCCAGGAAGGGCATTGTGAAGATTAATACCCATTGATTTGCAAAAAAGCAGTAATTCAGTGATTGTGGCGTGTGATCTTTTCGCTGCTTGCCAACAATACACATCAATGGCGATTTAGAGTTCAACAGATAACATTAAAGGTTGCTGCCAACAATAGCTTGCATTGCACCCTTGCCGCTCGTCCTTTCCCATTGCAACAACGCCAAGAACCTGACCAGCTAATAAAGATGTTGTTGTATTTTCCTCTCATTTCATGCACTACCATCTTGACATGCGGCTGCTACGAGGTAATCACAACATGTTCTGTGATATTCACATTTTTTCTGCAACAACAACAGCAGAAGCATTACTTTTCAGCATCTAAGAGCTGACAATTGTCGAATGCTCAGGCCACGTGCAAATAAAATTTTGCATTGTTTTTTTGTGCAAAAAAAATTTTGTGACTTTTTCATGCGAAAATAAAATTTTGCGTGTTTTTTCATGGTGCAATGTGTGTAATAATTTTTTTTGTAGTTCAGTTAGTGCAACGAAAATATCTATGAAGGTTTTACATATCGAAACGAAATAGCACTGTAAATTTTAGTCAAATCGAACCTAAACTGAGTTATTTAGCGACAGGCAAAGCACAGCTTAACGCATGTGCATTTTCGGATGGAGTTGAAAGCAGAAATGCTGTCTAGGACCAGGCGATATAAAAACTATTATATATAACTTTTCTTCTCTACATTTTTTTATTTAAAACTTGGCAGGATGCTTTGTAACAGCTATAGCAACCGTTCCTGTGATTTTTACATTTTTCCCATTGTTGGAATAGGCGCAATGAACTTTCAAAGTAAAAAAAACAGCCAATCCACCTTTGTTTTAGGGTGTTTTTTCTTTCCAAAAGAAGTATATAAATTATTTGATGTCGATTTTTGTAAACTACACAATGTGACTGACGTTTTTGTGCAGAATTTGTGTTTATCGTGCATGGTTTTCCATCCAGAGCCGTTTTGAAACAACACCTTGCCCACTCAAGCGTCAGCGCAAAAACCATACCGGCGTTCTAGCATCAGACAGCAGCCACGAATATATCGTGGACTGGCGGTCAATGTGTTAAGGTTCTTTCAAACACTCAACAAAAAATCTGCACTCCCCAAGCAAAAAATTTTTTTCGAGTGCAGACTAGAAGACTTGTCGTGTCTTTTGAGCCTTCGAACAGCTCTCAATACCACTTCTGGTCCCGTAGTTATGTGCGTGCAAAGCCACGTGCGATCTGGTCGTTTTGGCGTGAAAATCCTCAAAAGCAGATGGACGCCAAAGTGTTAAGACACAGGTAAATGCTTAATTTTATATTTTGAGATGGAGGATTTTAAAAGCACAGTTAAACGTATTTCCCAATGGAATATTTAATATGATCTCCCATTATTAAAACATGCCAAGGTAAATGTTAAATCCAATTGAGGTTGAAGTTCTGGCCTCAGTAAACTGCAGTTGTTTAATATTTTGTTTGCATTTAACAATGTCTGTTAACAAAACAAGTTTTAAAGAATTCATCCTTGTGAACATTGAAGCAAATGTTAATCCCTTTTTCAAAAAAATTCAAATTGATCTATGTTTTCTGATTCTATGAAACAATTTTTCTAAGGTATTTTCAAACTATTTTGCATTCTACACCACAACACCAAAAAACAGTCAACTTACTATTGGTTTCTTTTGTAGAGTACGATAAAAATTACACGGTTTTAAAGCATAATGATACTAAGCTGCAGTTAGTTCATTGCATTTCAGCATGGTTTGTTAGGTCACGCACATGGACAAATATATTTGTAAAGTAAACATTGCCAGTGCAATTATTGAGATTTGATTTATGGCAATCATCATGATTCAGGGTTCGCATGCGGTTTCAAAGTACTGAATTGTTATATCCGTTTTCAAGACCTTGAAGAAGTATTAGATTTGGCCAAAATATACAAAAAGTATATGTTGATAAAGTATGGAAATTCTAAATTCAGCCATTCGTTTGTTTAATTTTGTGCTTTTACCGTTGATGAGAGTTTTGCAGCTGTTTTGTACATTGTGTTCCATGAATAAAATTTTGGAAAAATGAAGGTAAGTTATGGTATTGAAATTTTTCATTTAGTATTAAAAAAGTATGGAAAACGTTTTTTGAAAATGTGTGGGAAACCTGGTGATTCCAAGGTGATATATCCATGAGAGACATTAGTATATCAATCCACTCCAGAAATTTGTTTGTAACACAAATCAAGTACATTCATGCAATGCAAAATGTATTTCCTAAGTCTTCGTTCAAAATTTTTTCCCCACAAAAGCAGTAGTGTCCTAGTAACTTTCTGTGTCAACTACACTAGATACAAACTTGGTTCCAGTTCTTGTTTTATGTATTTTGTTGTTAGTTAGCATAAAAAGAATGGCTGAACACTGGTGGTGGTTTGGTTGTTAAAGAAAATTAAAAAATAGGATCATTGCCCTGGTGCTAGTACATCATTGCTTGCTACAGCAATTTAAAACCACAACTGCACTGTCTTAGTTGATGTGAGCTGGTGCATAAAAACAAGTTTTAAGGTGCAAGAACATAGTTTTGTTTAAATTATTTAATGTGTTATATTTAATTTTCAGAATAACTTATTGAACGTGTATAATTTTCTGTAATAATGGATAGTTTTGAATTGAATCCTGTGCTTCAAGGAGTGGAAATAAGTGTGGGTTATTTTAGGAATGTGCAAAATGTTAAAGAGATCAAGCAAAGAATTGTTGATGGAAGCTTATGCATGTCTATGATCAAGGCTTGCATGATTGCTGATCTGTTTCAAGTGTTGACAGCATGTTCAAAAGCTTTTCATCATGAAGCAGAAAAGACACTTAAAACACGGAATGTGTTTTCTGAGATTTTGTTGATTCTGTCGCCTTCAAATAAGATTTCCGAATGCTTCAAGTTGTTTGGCGTACAAGACACTGATACAGACATTATAGTTGTTGCTCGAAAAGAAGAGTCTGAATCATTATGTGCTGTTATAAAAGGAGATACAGTAAATCTTTCAAAGCTGCCAGAATATTGTCATGTAGATGCATTGAAAAAATTGTTTAAACTAAGTGAATCAGAATTGTCTGTTTGCTCATTAGTAAACTGCATTGTAAGTCAAATGATTGCTAAAGAATTGAAATGATTTTTGATACTCTTGTGGTTTTCAATGACATTGCATCAAAACTTACAAGCAGTGTGAAAAGTGGGCAGCAACATCTATTTTCAAAGTTGTTTGTGCAAACCATGACAATTTAACTGCCAGGCTATGTACAGATACATATCTGGCTTCTATTAGATACTGACTATAATTTTTTTCTGTTGAAAGTTTGTAGATTTACATATGAAAACTATAAAGAGAAGTAAGTGATTTAACAAGCAAGGCACTTGTTTCGTGTTCAATTACAAGGTGTTTTATGAAACTGGCATAAATGTGGTAAAGTCTGAAAAATGTCCTGGTTCAAGCCTTTAGCCAGGAAATATTACAAAAATGTTAACTTGCCAGCCTTATTTTTGATATTAACCAAGTATTTATCTAGATGGGTAGATGGACATACCATTTAGCTGTGTCAATTGGTTTTGATTTGAGCTATCAATATACTCACAAATAAAAATAACTGGCAAATAACAAAACAGTGCAACTAAACTCCTAATTTTGAATCCTTTTGTAAACACATGACAATCATTGAACATGCACATCATCAAATGTATGGTACAGAACACAAAGTGTGGCACAATTATTTTCAACATCACAGATCTGTTTTAGAGAAATTTATTATTGATTGTATGTCTATGGTTTAATGGTGAGACTTGCTCTTTGTTTATTAGAAAATAATGATTAGGTCTGAGATATGTAACCCTTTGTTTCTTTCAAGCCAAATGCACCAAAGGCTAGCACAAGGTTTTTGGTGGATTCTCAAGCTGCCTCCATGAACGTGTTAGCATTGAAAATTGTTTAGTTCTGTGTAAATGATTTCTGTGACTCCTTAGTTACCAGCACATATGTTTCTTAGCTCTATATATGACTTTGGTAAATTTTGGTAATGGAGCTAATATGTGTTAGAATTTATAGGGCCTATGTGGAATAAGGCTAAACCACTCCTTAGTTATGGTATACTGTATGTGTCACAAGTGGGGTAATCGTAATAGATTGCAATCTATCACTTTTTTGACTAATTGTAATCAATTGAATTGACTAAAAATAACACGTATATAATCGATTATATACATTGCCAATTTAACACTTTGGCGTCCGGACGCTTTTGGGGATTTAAAAAAAACATCGAAATGCACGTGGCTTTGCGCAGGAATTTCTCCCTGTTTGGTAAGTGCTACGGACCTGGTCGAAGCGTCAAAAGACGCGGCAAGTCTTCTAGTCTGCACTCGAAAAAAAGTATTTTGGTTGGGGAGTGCGGATTTTCTGTGAGTGATGTCATAAGTGGAGGGCTTTTAGATCATCTTGGCCCACTTTACCTGGCCCTAGGCGCCAAACGTTTGATGGTAGTATGGTCATTTCACATTAGCTGATCCAGAAAATTTCAAAAATGCAACCCACCCTCTCAGATTTTTATGAAATTCCATATACTTGCAGAACTTCTTTTCCTGATTCCAAATATACCATTTTTTTCAAAATTGCCCAAGTAGAACCGAAGTTATGAGTGTTTAAAGACGGCCACTTTTTGTGTTCACTGAAGTGGAGAATTCATGAAATATTTGGTGGTCTGACTTTACTAAGTTTTAGACCTTTTGGTGTAGATATATTGTAGCATCAGACATTATTCACCCAATTTAGGAAGTACAAGTTCATTGGACATGGGTTTCTATGTGTAACCCATGGATAAACTACAGGACCCCCTGTGTTCACTCATGCGTAACACTGTTGCAACCTCTCCGGTGGTGTTGCGTTGATTGTATGATTCACCACGAACGGGATGTGCGTGAAGAACAAAAATATATGTATGTGGCATGAACAAGCAATAATAGAGTGATCCCGATGGAGTGATCTTGGTGAGTGACCTCTAATAATGCTTGTGAACCTGGTGAACAGTTGATTGTGCTTGCTAACGTTGCCGATGAGAGTGATCTTGTCAGGTGATCTCTATTGTTGCTTGCTGCCACGGTGTGACGCTTTGCGCTCATGCCGCTCAGGATTTCCGATCGCAACAACACCATTTTTGATTGCTTGTAACTTTTGTTTTTCCAAACCAATTCACATGTGCCATACATCATTTGAAAGGTCTTGACAAGTTTTTTGATATATTCTGAAACTGGTAAACATTGTTTGGTTAGTTCAGTTTGGTCAGTTGTAACCCATTGCTTGAAAAAGATTTCTTCTTCGTGGTCTTCAAATTTTGCAGACAGGATTTCTTTTACAACTTCAAAATGGTCACATTTTTGGCACCGTTATAGCATGCACTCTTTTTTTGCATGTCACAGACAGCTTTCAGATTATATCAACCTGGTCACCGAAAAACTTGAAGTTAACACCACGTAACTTTAATTCCCCCCCCAATCTGCTTACCTAAAACAGTAAAAAGACAACATGGACAATGCGACTGCCTTAATTTTAATGGATTTCGCAGAAAACTATTCATTTCCTATCCAGGATGAAGCACACGGGTATCACTGGACACATCAAAGTTGTACAGTGCATCCCGTAGTTTGCTACTATAAAAGCAGTGAAAACCAGCTGTTGATTTCCAGCCTTTGTTTTCCTTCTGAAGAATTGTTACATGATGTTGTAATGGTACATTTAATCCAGGAAAAGACTTTTCAACATATGAAAAAAGCAGTTTCACAATTAGAGTTTGTGGAATATTTCAGTGATGGGTATGCAGATCAATATAAGAACAGAAAATCTTTTCACAATATTTGTGAACATGAAAAAGATTTTGGAATAAAAGCATCGTGGTCTTTGCAACAAGCCATGGGAAATCTCTATGCTATGGCATTGGTGGCACTGTGAAAAGATCCACTACTATGGAAAACCTCTGGCAGCCGTTGGAGAATCAGGTATTGAATATTAATTACATGATGGCATATTGTTCAAAAACACTTACCTACATAACTTTTCAAATTTTATCATAAGAGGAACTGAAAAACCATTAAGTTAACCTGAAGGAGCTGATAGGCCTAGTCAGTCTGTTCACATCTTCTCTAGCAATTGTGGCCAGGCTAGTAGACAAGCCTATTCAACAGGGCCGCAAAAAGCCACAATCAGCAGCGTTACTCAGCAAGAAAAAAGCCAAAATCATGGAAATGCCACAATTTTGCCACAATGAAAGTGGACATGTCAACAGACTAAGTGTGACTTTAAAACCACAAACAACAATGGAAGTGACAAACGTGTTGCTTTCTTAGTGTTTATTAATTGTTTTATTAACAAAATAAACCTATTTCCAGATAAAACTGTGCTCTAAAATTTTTATATGAAATACTCAGCAAGCCACTAATTTCTTTTGTGATCTAAATAGAACTTATCAAGACTTTTCAAATGATGTATGGCACATGTGGATTGGTTTGGTAAAACAAAAGTTATGAGCAATCAAAATGGCATTACGCATGAGTGAACACAGGGGTCCTGTAGTTTACCCATATGTTGCACATAGAAACCCATGTCCAATGAACTTGTACTACGTAAATTGGGTGAAATATGCCTGATGCTACAATATATTCAAACCACAAGGTCTGAAACAGTATTAGTCAAGCTATAGATCTATGAAGTCAGACCACCAAATTTTTCATGAATTTTCCACTTCAATAAACACAAAAAGTGGCTGTCTTTAACACTTTGGCGTCTGGGTTAATTCAAGCAGTTCGCAAAAAACAGCTGGATCGCACGTGGCTTTGCGCAGGAATATCTTTGCTCCTGTATGGGTTACAGACCTAGTCGAAGTGTCAAAAGACATTGCAAATCTTGTAGTTTGCACTCGAAGAAAATTTATTTGTTGGGAGGTGCAGGTTTATTGTGAGTGACGTCATAAGTGGAGGACTTTTTGGCCACCTTGGCCAACTTCACCTGGCCCTGGGCACCAACCGTTAGATGGTAGTATATCGTTGATGTTTTTATTGGATTCTAGGCTACAATCTGAGTCTTTTGATACTTTGGATGTCCTGCTAGGGTTTTAGGTTCAACAGTTATGATCTTAGTTAGTAAAAGTTTTTGACTAATTAGAAAATTAATTAATTTGTATATTTAAGATCATAACTTTTGAACCAGAAACGCTAGAAAGTCGATCAAAGGCTCAAAACACTCGAACTCGAGCCTAGTTCCCAATAAAAACTTCAGCGAAGTACTTTGGCCTAGTGGTTGAGCTCTAGGCCAGGCAACATGAGCCAAAATGGTCCAAAAACTACTTCACTTACGACGTCACTCACAAAAAATCTGCAACCCCCAACCAGAAAATTTTGTTTCGAGTGCAATCTAGAAGACTGTCCGATTTGGTTGAGCCCTTGAACAGCTCTCCAGCGCAATCGGCGGAGGAGCTATGGCATTGGTAAGGCAACTGGCAACTGCTGGTTTTAGGCCAAAATCGAAGTACAAATATATCGTACCCCAGCTCTCAAAGTGTTAAACACTTATGACTTCGGTTCTACTTGGCCGATTTTGAAAAATTTGGTATATTTGGAATCAGGAAAAGAAGTTTACAAGCATACCACATTTCATAAAAATCTGAGAGGGTGGGTTGCATGGCCTGGATCAGCTGACGTGAAATGACCCAGTTAGTATTTTGCTGAAGTTTTTATTGGAAACTAGGCTGCAATCCAAGTCTTTTGATACTTTGGGTGACCTGCTGGGGTTTCAGGTTCAAAAGCTATGATCTGAAGTAGTAAAAATATATGATTAATTAGCTAATTAATTTGTTTATTTTAGATCATAACTTTTGACTCAGAAGCACTAGAAAGTCGATCAAAGGCTCAAAAGATTTGGACTCAAGTCTAGTTTCCAATGAAAACTTCAGCGAAACACTTTTGCCTAGCGATTGGCCCTAGGCCAGGCAACATGAGCCATAATGACCCCAAAACTACTTCATTTATAACGCCACTCACAAAAAATCCACATCCCCAACCAAAAAAAAATTTTTTCGAGTGAAGACTGGCCAATCTATTTGAGCCCTTAATTGAACAGCTCTCGCGCAATCAGCGGAGGAACTATGGCGTTAGTAAGGCAACCGAAAATTGCTGTTTTTTAGGCCAAAATCGAAGTATGAATATATCATACCCCGGCTCTCAAAGTGTTAATCTTTATCAACGGTTACTTTAGCGACAGAGAGAGTTTGTTGGCGCAAACATTAAACAATTTCATACAATTAAGGCGCTGGGGCATCGAAAAAAACCTGTTAAACAGGTTGTCTCGTCAGGTGTCCTTCGACAGTTTCATAAATTCTTATCGTGGTTTAAAGCGATTAAATGTGAAGATCTACATCACTGCAATGTACTGTGGTCCTTGTGACTAGGTTTCTTCTTTTATCATAGTCTGTTATGGTTATGTTTCAGGGGAGGCAATTTGCCCATCTGTCTGTGTTAAATACAGATAGTCCAGTGGCAAGTACAGCGTTAGTAGCGAATTCTTGCTTTATTCCAGCTAGCCTTCCTGTTGGCAGCCAAAAGTACCATAGTGAGATGTAGCAACAAAAATAAGAGCTTTTATTTAAGAGGTTGACACTTCAGCAACTGAAGAGATGTCAGTAAATTACGAGGGAGGTGTTGGTTTTATTTATATGTATTCAGACTGAACCTATGAATGTAAGTGATTGAGAAGGCTATGCATATAATTAGTATAGTAACTTCTAAAATTAACTTTTTTCAGAGGAATAAGGTAACATAACCCAAGTCGAAAGTACCTTTCCACAAAGATGATAAACTAGCACGTCAGCAGAAATTATCCACAGATACTAGTAAAAAGAACCTTAATGCAAACAGGTTTTGTTGACCATTGACCTTTGGTCCAATGGATAGATGCACAGCTATATTGGCATCACTGTACATTTCATTTCAAATTAAAAGTTACACAATGCCATGCACTTGTAGATGATCCAAAGACCATCACACAGCTAAAAACATCGTAACATAGTTTGAAGAGATATTCAGCAATCTTGAAATTACTAACAAACGACTTTCAAATTTTGCTGGATCAATGTTCAAGCATGATAGATGTTGTTTGACTGACAAAAGATTTGAAGCGTTGATGTTATCAACTGTAACAAACGTTTTAAACATTGCTTACTTTTGTTTAATCAATATTTAAAGTGTTTGTTGCAGTGGCATAACGGACAGGGAGTCAAAGGGCTCAATTGCTACAATCATGGCAAGCTAAATGTAAAATGCGGCCCCCACTTAGCTTATATTTGGGTTTAGTATACTTTTGGTTTTCAGTAGGTTGTCATTTTTCGAAGTATTTTCTGTTGATTTAGGGCAGTGGTTTTCAACATTCCTTGAACCAGGCCCCACTTCTGTCTTCAAAAACATCTCAGGCACCACCAAACCTTTTTTGCTATAAGTAAATAAATTTCATAACTTGCTTCAAGATAAAAATTTCATAGAAATTTCATAACTTGCTTCAGGCCCCATTAAACCTTATTTTGCTATAAGCAAAGAAATTTCATAACTTGCATCTTTTGCTGGATCCGTTTTTTACTGTCGGCTAGACAACTGCCGGCTAATGTAACTTTGATCGGAATAGTCACACCTTTATGATGGCCCATAGCTGCAATCTGTTAGCTAGTTATCCTTTACTTTATTCTGTTTCCCGTCCAAACCCCAACTGCCTGCTATGGTGGCTCTCGGCCATTATATACCTCTTCCATACTCATTTTAGGTTTCCGATGCACACCTAAATTTTCTGACCTGCTCAGATATGTACACTTGTGTACTTTGATAACCTTTGTATTTCAGCCTGTTTTTCTTGCAGCATCACCAAATACCATAATTACTGTACTTTGTTTGCAATAAATTTGACATTGAGAGCAGAGTAAGTTAAGTTGACGCTAGCAGCCAGCAGCAAAAGGCAGAAGAAAACTCAAGTGTTTTGGAAAAGCATTGATCTGCAAATGGCAAGTAAAATAAAGCTCAGCAGTTTTTTTACCTTTCACAAACGGTACATAATAAGTTTTGACGTAATAAAACAACAAACATTATGTGAAAAATTCAATGAAATATGGGGCTAAACAAGTGAACCAGCTTGTTATATCTACCGATCATTTTGATTGTGAACAAGTGCATTTTCATTTTGTACCCCAATAAAATTGGATCAAAATCTCCTCTACTTCCATGTCCCACCTTGCACGTTGACAACCACTGATTTAGAGTTTTGGTGTAGCCATCAGTTCCAAGTTTTTTTCTGAGTGTTGGCTAGTGGGCCAATGGGCCTCCTTCAGCTGAGTTCCCCCCCTGGCTGAAACCTCTAGTTATGCCACTGGTTTGTTGACTGCATAAACATCTCAGTAGACAATGTGATTTTTTTTCCAGTGCTTAATACATACAGCTTGGTAAATTCATTTATTGTATTCATTCATGCATGTTGTCTGAACATGTACTTACATCAAACATGCAAATGGGTTTTGTTTTCTTTCAAAGGATGTTTAAAGACAAATGTAATCGTGATTACTTTCAATGTAATTGTAATCGATAACATGATTTTGTTTATTCGTAATCATAATCGAGCATGTGACAAGTAATTACCAATTACATTTGTGATATAATCGCCCTATATCTGGTATGTATGTGTATACTTGCTCATTTATATTGTCTTTGATAAATCATTACTGTTGTTCAAAGTAGATAACATCTTTAGAGTTTAATAAAATGACATCTACCCCTGTAGCACTTCGAAGTTTGCAACCTCAACCCTTGCTTTCACCTCAGTCAGTTTCTCAGAAGCGACTTCAGAAACGACTGAGTAATGGCATTTCTCTGGTGCAATCACCCAACTTACCTGATGTTGTTGGTGAAGAAGATGCACAAACTAGTAGACAAAGAAGGCATTCAAGAGGTTTTAGCAAAGTTCTTCACTTGAAAAATGCTGAAGTAAGTTGTTGCTTTCTGTGTGCTAATTATGCAAGATTTTGTTTTTCTATTTAAAAGGAGCATGCTTTCTGTGTATTAATGCAAGTATATCTTTCCTGTTATGAGGAACAAGAATTGTAAAGACACAAGTGTCTTACAAATATTTATTGCTTAGCACTTTGGCGTCTGGCTGGTTTTGGCAATTTTTGCAAAAAAAACAGCAGTTTTCAGTTGCCTTACCAACGCCCTAGCTCCTCCACCGATTGCGCTAGAGAGCTGTTCAACGGCTCAAACGGATCGGCCAGTCTAGTAGATTGCACTCAAAAAAATTTTTTTGCCTGGGGGGTGCGGGTTTTTTGTCAGTGACGTCATAAGTGGAGGACTTTTAGGCCACCTTGGCCCACTTTGCCTGCCCCTGGGCGCCAACCGTTAGGTGGTAGTAATTCGCTGAAGTTTTTACTGGAAACTAGGCTATAATCTGAGTCTTTTGATGCTTTGGATGACCTGCTGGGGTTTCGAGTTCAAAAGTTGTGATGTAAGTTAGTAAAAATATTTGACTAATTAGTTAATTAATTAATTTGTTTATTTTAGATCATAACTTTTGAATCAGAAACGCTAGAAAGTCGATCAAAGGCTCAAGAGACTCGGACTCAAGTCTAGTTTCCAATGAAAACTTCAGCGAAACACTTCGGCCTAGCGGTTGGGCCCTAGGCCAGACAACATGAGCCAAAATGACCCTAGAACTACTTCACTTATGACGTCAGTCACAAAAAATCTGCACCCACCAACCCAAACAAATTTTTTCGAGTGCAATCTGCTAGACTGGCTGATCCGTTTGAGCCATTGAACAGCTCTCTAGCGCAATCGGCGGAGGAGCTAGGGCGTTGGTAAGGCAACCGAAAACTGCTGTTTTTTAGGCTGAAATCGAAGTACAAATATATCATAGGCTGGCAGCCAACGAGTTAATGAGCATGTTGTTTTGTGAAACCATGGGAGCACTTAAAACATATATGTGTGAAGTTAAACCTTTTCTTCATTGTAATTGTTAACATCTTAATAAACCTCTTGCTGGCCAATCCTAAAATTTAATGTTGATTTCGTACTGTTGAGGATTTGAGGAAAGCTTTCCTGAACTAAGTGTCCTGTTGGTAAAGATAAATTTTTTGTTGTGCACACCATCTGTGCTGAGCCTGTTGTGTTTCTATCTTAGTAAACTTTTCAATATGTGTTTAACACTTTTGGCACCCAACTGCATTCCTGAACGTACTTGTTTTTTTGCACAGAGAACACATGTGCATTCCAGAACGCACTGCAGTTTTTTC
>Ga0210059_1012079_pt1 | contig 13120 bp, 5 predicted proteins | sample Ectturendosymbi2_FD_188042 | JGI IMG/M metagenome (GOLD analysis project Ga0210059, IMG submission 188042) | Ecteinascidia turbinata endosymbiont from Florida, USA - Sample 2 (SPAdes) (version 2) | ecosystem: Host-associated > Tunicates > Ascidians > Unclassified | place: Key West, Florida...
TGCTTCGGGATTTTGCAATTTTATATTTGTCTAGCAGTTTTGTATAAAATCATTTGCCTTCAGTTTTTCATATGCATTCTTGTCTGTTCTTCTCTTTTATGTATTCGTTAGTCTCCCTCACTCTCAGTCAGTCCATTATGATGTTTTATTACTCAAAACTTTAAGAGTGCATGCTCCAGAAACCCCCAGTCCCTATAGCTCGCACAGCGGTGGTTGTAACCAGATCTGACCAGGAGTGGAACAAGCGGACGCGCTGGATTCGGCATCTTCAAAAGGCTCTGACAAGCCCGTGGTTTAGACAAGTTGCAACTCTGGCCAGTTTTATCCTGTCTTATCAGAAGATTTTTATGGCCAAAAATTTGTCATTACAATTCATGCATATTTATACAGATGATCAGGGAACTTTTTGGTTAGTTTTTGCATTATATTTCACTAGTTGCTACAATTCGAGAATGTATTACTGCAATTTGGAGTGTCGTAATAAAACAGTTTGAATGTTCAATTGTGACCAAAATTTCGGAGGGAATAGCTTCACGCGAAACGATTAGATTCTTAACTCTACGATAGTTATAATAATAATATATAATAATAACGATATTTTATTGCGGACTCATGGTCCATATCACAGACACAACAGCACAAAAAGTGGTTAGCTATACATCAGCGCACATTAAAGAAACGGTATTTGCACATCACCAACACTGGGAGGAGCAAAGCTGTATCGTCATTTGCAAAAGCACAGAAAATGGATAACCATACAGTAGGGCATTACGTAACCGGTGTTAGTACGTGTCCAGCCTTGAGAGGAACAAAACACTTTCTCAACACTTCTTACTTTTTTCTTTATGCTTGGTGTGTACACAGTGTCCCCATATCTTTACTACACAAAAGCAATACTGATGAGACGCAAACTCCGAAACAATTCACGGACAACAACTGCATTTGGTCTCCACACAGGAGTGTTGAATAATTGAAGAAAAATGAAGATTTGTAAAAAGCATCAGACATTTGAAGCGATCGAATAAAAAATTTGGATGAAGATGTGCATCGCATAAAAAATCGATACAAGTTGTTTCTTAGCACGGCATCCTGACACAATGGCTAACCTGGTGTAGGCGAACACTAACATTTCTGGTAGTTAATGATTTCCAAGATTCAAATGTCTTGACGTCAATTCTGTGACTTCACAATCACAGGAAGTTTTCAGGCGGGTTTAGAAACAACTATATGCAGGCGATTGCAGGGCCCAAGTCAACGTTCGATGCCTCTTTATTCCCAACTCATTCTTCGCATCTATGCTGCCATGAACAGGCTGGGTGGGGGCGCCAAAACTGAGGTTGCCCCCGGGCGCGGAAAACCCTAGGTACGCCACTGTACGATAATAATGGTAATCTGCTTTGCCCCTAACAAAAATAATAATCAAAAGGTCGTAGAACAAGCGGTTTGACGAGGCACCAACTGCTATGTCAAGATTTCTCTTATCAGTTTGAAAGTTTGAGCAATTTGCACGGTTCAGCGGTACCCTAATGTGATAAAGTTTCACGAGGGCAAATTGAGCCCTGTCTACGACAAAATAGTACACGAACAAATAGAATAAAATGTCTTAAAAATACGAACATTTTAAACTATCTCCCAAGTTGACACTTCCAGCATATTTGTGGTTGAATAACAATCATTTACGAAATTTTCCATCAGATAACCTGTCTCAAGATAAATCTTGTAAGGAGATAATTAACGAGCAAGACAAAGAAAAATTCAAATATGATTTCTTAAAAATGAAGAGAATATGAAATTACATCTTTATTCTTTGAAAGTTTCTGCCAATGTCAAAATTGCTATGCAATGTTTTGAAAATTCGGGGGGGACATTTGCCCCAAATGCCCTGCCTGGTTGCGCGCCTGCCATGTTGCATCATAAAGTTTTGTTACACTGCATTAACAAATGTGACGTCACACGATTACGTCATATATATTAACGGTCCGTGGAAATACTAGTGACTTCATCGATCTTCCCTTACCTAGAGGTTCTGTATTCGCATATGGAGCCTCCCACCACGTCTGGGCCCGCCACCATCTAAATCCAGCGCTGGTGGGAGTCCTGGTCACATGCGGAAAAACGACTACTGCAGGAACTTGAAAGTTGAAGGAACTTGAAGGTTTGAAGATTTATTGCCGTGTTATTGTTACGCAAAAAAGACCAATTGTAGAACAATCCGCTAGCAAGTTTTGCAACTTGCCTCTGCAGGCAAAAGAGCGGAAATGAGCGAACTGCAATCTCATCTTTGCATGACATCAGAACAGTGAATCTGTTGGGCTCTTGTGCGGTGTGATACCGGCAAATAAACTGTCATTGCAACAATTGAATAAATAAATCGGAACTTAGCTGCTAACTTCCGGTTTTCTAGAAATTTTTGGTTCTTGTCGCAATTTCCAGGGAGGGAAATGACCGTTTTTCCTCCCTGCGGACGCCCATGATTGCAACTCTTTGCTAATGCAGGCTGTGACGCAAATTAAAGTGTATGTATCAGTTTGCAATCATAAACTACATCCATATTTTCATGGCAGAACAGCTATCTATGGCAGCGGCAGGGTGGTGTTGCAACCTCTCCGGTGGTGTTGCGTTGATTGTGTGATTCACCACGAACGGGATGTGCGTGAAGAACAACACCATACATACATGTGGTGCGAACAAGCAATAATAGAGTGATCGTGGCATGTGAACTCTATTGTTGCTTGCTGCCACAGTGCGAAGCTTTGCGCTCATGCCGCTCGGGATTTCCGATCGCAACAGTGGCATGCAAGCTATCATGCCCATCTCTTCAGGATATACAGTACAACCAAACTAACGCATTCGCCTAGTTGTTGCAGCGAATGACAATTGAAGATGTTTTTGAAAAACGTTCTTAAACACGTTATGCTGGGTAGTGATTTTGGATCAGCATACAGATTTAAGATGTTCCATTTTGAGTTCATAAATGAAAGTTGGTCTTGACTGTAATGCAAAATCCATACAAATGAAACTTTCCTAGCCGAGTTTTCAAATTTACCCTAAATTCAACAAACCTGTTTTTAAAGCAGCCTGTTGTTTACATAACCAAAACACATGTCGCTTGAATTAACAAAAACCAAGCTTTATTTGTCATGTCCTACTTCATGCTTTGCAGTTGTGACCAAAAAGTTACCAACAATTGATTGCCAACATTAGCAAAATGTAACGTGGACAATACTGTCAAAACCTGACTCCAGTGTGTTTCAAAAACTTGGTGAAAATAGTGTTGCCAAAAACATCATTGGTTTACACCAGCAGTGGCGTACGCAGAAAATTTTCATGGGGAGTTTCATGCAGTGGCATATGGAGGTCATTTACATTTGGTATCCGTTGTTTGTGACGTCATATTCGTGTTTCCAAACCAACGTTTTGGCGAAGTCTGTTGACATAATATGCACTTTCTTCTACACGCACTCCCCTTATTTTATGTGTCATTGCACTGAATATAAACTATCAGCGCTCCAAGTCAGGATATCGGAGGAAAATAAACTCAAAGCTACGACACAGCAGTCCATAACTGCAAAAATATCGGGCTGCGAAACAGGGGAGTAAAACACACTCATCCCTGCGTCGGAGCAATTTACAACTGCGAAACGAGGCTGCGCTATTGTCTTGTCGAATACGAGCAGTCGAGCATCGAAAGTGTGCGACTCGACTGTAACACACACCCCGGTTTGCAAGATCGAATCTTGCTAAACTACACAATTGATAATGCGCATAAGCACGCAAGAAAACTTTCAATAAATGCGCATAAGTACGCAAGAAAACTTTCAATTTTTTGTTATGTATAGCAGTCTAGCAAACTTTTCTTTTTCCCTGCTGAGACTTTATCAAATGGGTACCTCTATGTTAACAACTGCTGTTTTTGAGCTCGTGTAATACTATCATGCTACGAAATTGGTAATGTAGCCAATGCGGTTATTGCTTGCGCTGATCAGCCTCAGCAGACAAAATAAAGACAATTGTTTCGGATAAAGTGAACTATCACGGAACACAATCTTAAACATGCGTAGTGGACGAAAAGTCTGCAGATAGTGGCGAGATGGTTTCTGGACGCAGGCGATAACCCAGATTCCCACCAAAACCAAATTATTACTTTTTGGCCCACATACTATGTTCCTTGAAATTTTCATGCAAATGTATTCCGTGGTATTTGCATTACGTCGAGAAATTAACAAGCAAAAGTATGTGACAACAATTAATCTCCTTTGCGCAGGTAATAAAGTTTTTGTAAAATGGCAAGCTCAAGGAGGTTAACCCCAACCCACCCACCCCTTGCGTACACCTTTGTACACCAGAGGGTACTACAGTAAAATTCTAAGCTGTAACATGTATTCTTGAAAAAAACATTTGGTGGTTGTTTTGAAAAGCACCAAGTAATTTTTTGCCATGAGAAAAATTCCTTGGAGTTCCATACACACATGACATCTAATTTTGAGTTTCTACTGTAGCTGATTTTCACTCAATCAATGGTTTTCTTCATAAGTTTTAAAATGTGGTACTTCATTTTAAACCTGGAGAGGATATCGGATGGTAAAATATCCCATTTGGGTGCTGAAGGTCACACAAAACTGAAGCAAGACATGATATACTCATCACTGATGAACAGCAATAATCACAGTTAACATAGTGAAAGATGGCCATGTATTTTAGAACTTAACAAGTTGTAGAAGAGTACCACATCCAGACATAAGCTTCAGCTGTCCTTGATTTGAAATTTAATTTCCAGCACAATGCATGCTGTTTGAACAGCAACCATTAAAGCATGGAGCTTCGTTTCATAGCAATCATAAATTGTTTTTGAGTCACATGATAAATACTTTCCAAGTTCATCTAAGCACTTGCAAAAACTTTTTAAACACACAAGAAACTGTCCCAGAGAGCAGGGTATTTCTTGCAAACCCCTTTCAACAGAGTACTGCTTCTGCAAATATTGTGACAAATACAGTTCGCAGTTTCCACCACCAGCCAAAACCTTTTGGCAGGTCAAGGTTTTGTCAATTGCATACAGGCTTGCCCAACTTACATGCTTCAGATCCCGAAGACACTGTTCTGAGCTGCTACACACAACAAGAGAGCTCATTGCAAAAGACCTATTTTCAATTAGGACATACAGTTTATCATTTACAGGCTGCAGAGAAATGCCATCAATTTTTCCTTTACAGGCACTTACGTCTTCACCCAGGCACCCCACAACCATAGCTTGGGTGACTTTCTGCAATGCATTCATTGTCTGACCACCAATCCTATCAATAACAAGGATGTTGTGAATTCGAAATTGCCTCTTTATCCAATCATCCATTACTTTCTGGTTTAAAACAACATTTACTCCAGAGCTGATAATTTTTTGTGTGAAAGACAGCATGTAGTTCATTACTTGATCATGTAGCTTTGACTGATTCTGTTTATGTGGTAAACTACCAACCAAACTGGGCAAAGTGAGTGCAACGTCCAACAGAATAACATTCAGTTTCTTGTTTTTATCATATTGAAAACTGTCAAACAAGTCAACTAAACTGTCTTTGCTGTGATGCACCACATCAAGCAGAAGACCATAAAAAAGTTCACTACGGCCACAGTTCGTTACCTGAAAATGTAAAATTGGCCATGCGGCATTTTTACCAATAATTCCACATGAACAATGCATGAAAGCTTTTAACAATAGTATTGACAAGTTTTCAATCTGCAGCTTAGAAAAACAAACTGATGGTTTGGTCTGTAAAATTCCTTGAATGAGATCAAGAAAAGGCTGCAATTTTGCAATGTCAACTTTGGAAACAACTGGTGAATCCACAGTGTTGCTCAACTCCTGCAAAATGTCTTCTGAAAATTTTCTATAGCACTGAGCAGTCACACTGCATGGAACATCCAATTTAAGACCACTTTCAACCAAAGACAGGCAAAAAACCTTTGCAAATAAGCCAGCATCAAAATGAGTTTTAAGATGTTGAGAAACAGCTGATGTAATTAATGCTATGATTGGCTCCTTTTCACCAAGAATGGGAGCACTCAACAAAACTGAAGAAGAGCTCCCAATAACCATTTCAGAGAGAATTTCACTGCCAATAATTTTAAGTCTTCCCTTTGGGCCATAACTGCTTAATAACAGCTTCTTCTGATAGCACACTGTTTCCAGGACTTTATGATCTAACAAAGGTTGTAAAACAACTTTGCTTGCTTGCATGGTTCACACACAAATGTATCATCACTTTGATTGAAAAGATAGAGCAAAAACACTGCAACAACAAACATAGTGTGAAAACTAGTGAAAGTAGATTAATTGAATGTGGTTCTGGTATTAACAAACAAAAACTGAAGCAAAGTAATTTTTCTTAACAACATCATTGGTCAAGGTCCTGTATTTCAACAATGTAAACATAGCTTTAGCTTAAATCACTGACTTGCCAAACTTTTTCAGCTTGTGACCAACTTTTACTGACAATTTTTATGTGGGCCATCATGATGTATTGAGCTAAAATAACAATGAAAATATTGGAGAGAAAGAAACTAAATGTTATCGATACATGCAATTGACTCAATAATGGTAAACTTGAGCTTGTTTAAATATAAAATCAGATCAATATATAATTAATAAATTTTCAAGAAATATTTTGTTCAAATACTGGATAATTGTAACATTTTGAAATGCCTTGTGGTTATCCTGAAAGAACTTTGTGGGCTGCAGGCCATTGTTTAGGAAGTGCTGTCTTAGAAATGATCTTGCAAGCCTTATCAAAAAGGCACTTCAGCTTCTGTCTTTGATTAAACAGTTAATCCCATGCAGTGGTGCACAAGCAAAAAATTAAAATCTGACTTGACAGTAATATTCAACAGTTAAGTGTCTTACTTCATGCCTTTTAAACATGAATTTGTATTTGACTAGCATGAGTTAAAATTCCTGGCTGTACATAGGCAGTAATAACCAAGAGCTTGAAGTTTGGACATAAATCTTATAGGTCGCATTCTTTGTTTCTGATACTGATTGGCAAGACTACATTTACTAAGGACTATCTTGGTTCTGATTAATAAGCATTTACCTTGATTATGTTGTAATTGTTATATGCCAGCAATTACACAAGGCTAAACAGACTTGAAGTGAGTCAACTCTCTATCCCTGAGCAGGGCTGCCAAGCAGATTTTTTGAAAAAACCCATGTAGACTCATCAAAAAACCCCAGGTAGGAAGATACATAAAATTAAGTGAATCATGTACTATGTGGGCATCAGTGTGGATTCTGTTGCAAGGGCACACACAACTTTTTTTATTTGAACTTTTGAGTCAAACCGCTCGATTTTAGACATTGACCTTGTCACGCTTCTGAGTAAATCATTATGCTCCCTAATTTTTCCACATAGGAAAGCATCTTTATGTTCTACATTTTTCAGGAAGGTTTACCGTGCACAACACAATATCTATAGCACAAAAATGATGAAATTCAGCTTGGTGGGTGAGCTAGATTTGCCACAGAGTTTTATTTCTGCAATAAGTTAAATTCTCCACCTGAGGATTGCAAAGGTGCTTATATAATTTTTTTTTCCAGAATTTTGATCAAATTACACTTTCTCTCCAAAAGATTTTCACTACTGTATTTTTCTTAAAATTGGATTATTAAAATTTCAACAAGATTTTAATGTCAAAAAATTTTGCACGTAGAGTCTGACTCATCCAGCCTTTTTTGACCATGGACCCAGGCCACTAATCGCATCCCATTCCATGCATGAGCAGGCTTTGGGGTCTTATTCAACTCTCTAGTGCAGTAAGTAAAAAAGATCCAAAAGATCTCCAAAAGATTTTCACTACTGGATTTTTCTTAAAATTGGATTATTGAAATTTCAGAAGATTTTAATGTCAAAAAATTTTGCACGTAGAGTCTGACTCATCCAGCCTTTTTTGACCATGGACCCAGGTCACTAATCGCATCCCATTCCATGCGTGAGCTGGCTTTGGGGTCATATTCAACTCTCTAGCGCAGTAAGCAAACATTCCACCATTTGTTCAACTCTCTCATGACCTATCCAATATTGTAACTTAAACACATCTTAGTACCTTGGTGGGTATCTGCTGTAACTGGTGTGACGTGGACCTGGTGTCAGAACCAAATACACAAATAAACATTTTGTCATATATTCTTTTGTAAAGTTTTTCCCCATTGTGCATTACTTGAGTTCAGATGTGTTTTATAATATCTGTGATCAAAATTATCATATGTGAAAGTAAGAGGATAAATATTTTTAAATCTTTTGTTTTTCACACCCAAAATCTGCAAAATTCTTTTCAAAGTTGTTGACATTATTAGCAGGTTTTTTTAAGGTACTTTTTTAAGGCGATTCTAGGGACCTGATTCGGGTCCTTAGAATCAGCAAAAATTGTCATCGGGTCCGTAGAATTGGAGAAATCAGGTCCCTACAGGTCCATACCAGGTACCTAACATTTTCCTTAAAAAAACTGTCATTAGCATACATGCAACTTCATAACATGCAGAATAAAAGAAAGTTAAACAGCTGCTCTCTGCAAGGGATAAATTGCGACCATCGTACAGTTATCTTTAGACACCCAAATTTGCAGGTTGCTGATGTGTTTGTATGTTAGCTTTTCTTCTTTCAAAAAAACTGTTGAGCATTGATAGGTGTAGAGTTTTGCGTCAAGAAGACTGCTCACCAGTGACGGAGTCTTGAGACTTTGTCTTGGTGTCGAGACATGTCTCAAACCCCATGTTAAATGAGTCTCAGCCTTGAGGGTTTCAGACTTCATCTCGGTCTTGAGGGCTGAAAGTGTTGTTGGAACCTATTATCATGAGACTTTGAACACTCCAACATTTTGCGTAGAAAAGCTTCTGTAATTCAACGTGCTCTATCTATGTCCCTTGTATCGGCATGAACTGAAAAAACAGAGCAGGTAAGAAATATGCTATAAATTAAACAAACAAACAGCTCAAAAGTGTTGATGACATTGTATTGTTTGAAAGATACTAGAAATTTTTCAAGTCTTGAACTTTCAGGTCTCAGTCATTGTCTTCGCTTTTCGAAAGCCTTGGTCTTAAAGTTTTGAACAGGTTTTGGTCTCAGAGGTTATGGTCTAGAACAGGTTTTTTTTTAAGGAAAGCGTTAGGTACCTGGTATGGACCTGCAGGGACCTGATTTATCTGATTCTAAGGACCCGATTTTCTCGGTATCTAGCGACCAGATGATGATTTTCTCTGATTCTAAGGACCCAATTTTCAATTCTAGGGACCTGAATCAGGTCCCTAAAAAACCTTAACAAAACCTGGTCTAGACTATGAGTCTTCAAACTATGGCCCGCGAAGCCATTTCATCTGGCTGCTAAAACATCAGGGACCTGGCATAGGAAGTTCTGCCCTGGGGCGAGTCGAAAAGTGTCACCCTCCCACAGTCAGTGGCGTAACCGGAAGTTTGAGCCAGGGGGGAAAACTTTTCTGAATGGGGCTCATTAGCCATCGTGTGGGCATGCAATAACTAGTTTCTAAAAACTCACAATCATTACATATATATGGGCTTAAGTCTTCGTTTGTTCACACCACATATATACGGTTGTAAGTCTTCGAGCATACCCCATTCATGGTGAATCGCACATTCAATGACACACTAACCGAGAGGCTGGAACAAAAGGTACTCAAATAACACAAAAATGGTTATATAGTAAAGTATAAAGCAGATGTTAGATTGTAAACACAAATAACACAAGCATGGGTATCTGCAAATATTTTTCCAAGGTAGTCAAAGTCGACATTTTGCTTGTCCATTTCAGGCTGCTGACGATACAAATGCAAATAGACGTTCACATAACGTTTACCCTTGCTACACCACAAAGAAAATGACCGACGTTAATGCAATAGTCCCAAAAATGTGCTTTGTTGGCAGCAATGTTTCTTTTCACACCGTATAAACCTCGTTGGCAGCAATATTTCTTTTCAGTTTTCACATCGTATGTTTCTTAGTTGCTGAAATGTTTGACATTTCTATGATTATGGCTTTTATGGTTATTGCACATTTGACCACCAACTCTACCACCCCCGCCTTGGAAAGCAACCAAGTAATTACTAGAATGAAGACATTCTTTTATTGAATGCACCACCACTAGCCAACAATTTTTTTAAACAATATGGTATATGAAAGGCTGGTAATGTGAATTCCTAACTTGATTCTGCTTTGAAAGGTATATAATTTACTAAAGAAAGGAATTTTTACAATACCTCTTATCAGAATGACAAAATTAAACAAGGTCATCATTGCTAACAAACTGATGTACTGATGCAAGGCAAATTAGTCATAAGTGATTCAGAGAAAGCACGTTGCACACACCAGCCTGTTCATAGTGAAAAGCAGTCATGCATATATGATGTGCGTCAAAGTTTTCATGAGAGTCACGCCTAAAGATTCTTGTGACATGCACAAAATCTCACCAACAGTTGCTGTGCTTTCCAGTCTAGGGCATCAGTGAGTCACAAAATTTGCTGGTAAATATATACCTTTACTAATGAACTTTTGTGTCTGTCTGAATCTTTATGTTGCAGTAATATCAACATGGACTTGTTTGCATTTGTAAGGATGACCTGACAGCATTTACAACATAGTAAGCAACTAAATTATTCATTTCCACAATCCTGCTGGGGCCAGTCTTTGAAATCTTTATTATCTTTCAGAACCATTCTACCTTAATTGCTTTATGCCACTCAATCTTTTTCCTTGGGCTTGCATCATTTGCATCTTTGTCACTTGAACATTCCATCAGCTATGCTGAAGAATAAAGAAAGATGAAACTAGAAATAAAAAGTTTAACTCATGCCTTATCTTAAACCACCGCGACGTAGTTACAACATCTTTAAAACCCCAGATCTTTGAAAGAACAACCCAGAAAGCAGAAAAGCATTAGAAAAAAAAGAAAACAAGAAAAATCCAGCAACCCAGTTAGAGTTAACCAGAAAATCTGAAGTTTTGGCTTTTCGCTTGTTTCTTGTGGTTGTTGTATGTTTACTAATTTTATTATGTTGATTCAACGCATTTTGTTACTTTTCTTGTTTATTACATGTGAAATGTCTTCAATCAGAAATTGATTTGCTAGCAATGGGGCTGGATAAGCAGTTGACTCATATGGTTTTTCACCAAACCTTTTGTTTTTTTTATTTATTTTGGTGAAATGGCACTGTTAACTGCATGGTTTTGTAGTGGTATCTCTGGTTCCTTTAGTGTTGGTTAAAGTTTACACCAGTTTGTTTGAAATAGTGATAGTCGATGGCCATTGGATTGGGTTTGACATCCTGTAGAATTTGCATCTATAGTGGAATATAATCTTAAGTTATGTTGCTGCATGGATTGTCAGAACCTGGTTCATGCTGATGTGGATTGCACACAACAGTGTATTATAAAGTGTTCAACGGTTTCTGGTAAGTCATATTCTTCACATAGGCCATTCGGACGAAGTCTTATTCGATGTAGATGGTAATGCAGTCTGCATTGACCAGTGAGTATGGAGGCGAAAGATGAAGTGCAAACAATGCTTGCATTTTTTGGATCGTCATCTACACATGGAAATAGCTGCTTGTACAAGAAGGCTTCATTGGTTGTTATGTAAAATTCGTTCCACAATTTGAGGTAGTGATCGGAGACTAAGCAGCACGACTCAGAATAGTTAATTTGCGTGAAAGCTAATCTTTCTTAGGTGACATCGATCAACAACTTTTAATTGATGGGATTATACGGGATGGGGCCAACCCTTTTTTGTGATCCAAATATATATGAACACATCAATTTGTTAAACCTGAAGCTTTTGATGATTTTATATTCTGATAAGCTTGCAATAATTCCTGCTCTTAACTTAATGCTGCTCTTTTACATCTTGCTATGTTGCACGTTTTCAGATTTGAATCATAAAACCCAGACATTGGAAAACCCCAGGTTTGGGACCATTGCCACAGAGCAGAAGTGGCCGGAGTCACTTTTTCAGACTTGCAAATGCAAAAAAGCTGTGTCTATTTTGCCTCATGAAGCAAAAGCACAGCTGGAGCTATTTTGCCTTTATTCAATCTTATTTGACTAAAGGCAAAATAGCTTTTGCCATATGGGACAAATTAAAATACGTGATTTTACATCGGTGGACCAAGAGTGGATCGGACTCATGGTTTCCAAAAATTTACGGATAAGGACTGGATCGGATTCAACTTTTTCAGATTAGGATTGGACTCGGACCGAAAAATTTAACAGTTCATTCATCTCTGCCAAGCAGACTCCTGCTACTGCCAAAGCTAAAAAGTGACCTCTGACCCAGTTTTTGACAAGTTTTTGACTCCGGTTCCGGGTCCGAAAGAAAAACGTAGAATCCCACACCGGGTCCATGGCTACCTCTGCCACAGAGCTAAGCCTGGATGAAGATTGAAGGAAATTTTAGCCGGACAAGGACGGGATCGGACTGCAACTTTTTTGAAAACTAGCGGATCAGGACGGAAATAGACTAAAAAAAATTGTTGTTTGAATGTGGTTTTTCTAACCATGTTAAATTTTTTGGTTTTGGCACGATTTCATATTTTTGATAAATTTTGGAAAGGCCAAAGAGGATAATCCACTACTGCCAAAACCACAAATTATTGAAGAATCACTTCGAGTCATTGCTTTGCAAGCTCGAGTCAAATGGAATTTAACAATTTCCTTGTTTTTTGTACGAAAAAGTGGTGCCCAACGCAGTTCACAAACTACAAAATAGTACCCAAAGAGGAACAAAATGGTGCCCACCCGCTAAATAGTAGTGCCAAATGTTATTTTAGCACTTTTGTTACCACGCTGCTTAGATCTAAGAAATTGTTTAGGGCAGTTTTTAGCTTTCATTTTACTTCTCTTCTTTACTCTGTCAATTCCACAAATCCAACCTAACTCTGCTGCAACAAATGCACCTCACTGCCCAACAAAAATACCAAAGTAAAAATGTGAGGTCGATTGCCAAGATCATGATATATAAATACTGCATTAAACCACGATAATAGGTCCAATGTATTGGGCGCTGCTGGCCCCTCATTGAAAAACAAAGGCTCAGCTCTACCTCAGTGTTAGGTGGAACACCAGAA
>Ga0210059_1012080_pt1 | contig 13117 bp, 5 predicted proteins | sample Ectturendosymbi2_FD_188042 | JGI IMG/M metagenome (GOLD analysis project Ga0210059, IMG submission 188042) | Ecteinascidia turbinata endosymbiont from Florida, USA - Sample 2 (SPAdes) (version 2) | ecosystem: Host-associated > Tunicates > Ascidians > Unclassified | place: Key West, Florida...
AACGAGTTGGCCAGCTTTGCGTTTTTTTGTCTTTGTACGTCATACTACTCATTGTTTCTTGTTATTGGTATGCTACATGTTTTGTGGTTGAAAACATTGCCCTGAAGAAACCCACTTGAATAGGTGGGCGAAACGTTGGCTAATAATAAAATATAATCACCAGAAGAGCTTATTCATCTGTTTGTTTGAACTCATATTTGTTGAATAGGAAATTTTCACTTGATATAACGTCATTTTCAACAAACAAGGCTTAGACATTTTTGGCAGATTTATCGTTTGACTCGAAAAACTGAAAGAAAATGATGTCCTTTCTTCCATTTTGCAGTGAAAAGCGATTTGTTTTGATTTCAGGTTATACTTACAGAACGTCATTGTTTTGCTTCAGGAAGTTAATTTATACGTTATATTGGCAACACAACCAAGCCCGTCGCCAGGATTTAGCAGCAGGGGGCCCAAAAAACAGAAGGAGGGGCCAAAAACCAGAAGGGTGGCCACGTTTTCAAAATACTGTACTGATTGTATGCAGCAACCAGGGGGCCAAACGTGAAATAGGGGACACAGATTTCATTTCAAAAGGGGGTCCGAGCACCACTGCCCCCCCCCCCGCTGACGACGGCCCTGAACACAACATTGCGCAAATTCGAAAGAAGGGTTTGAAATGATTGAGATAAGTTTCAAATTATCTCATTAATCGCAGCATAGGCTGAATTACGGCATTTCAAGCCCCTAGCCATGTTTTCAGTTTTGGGGAGGAAAAACACATTTTTGAGGGGAAAGATTTTTCTTTTAATTTATGTTTAGAAAAACTTTTTCTGGGAACAAGAAAAGTTTGAGGGGACCAAAAATAGGGAGAGCACTTCCCCTGGATTCCCCACCACGGTTAGGGGTCTGCCTCATCTTGTCTCTAAATGCTAGCATTATATGAATCAAAGAAGAGATTTCAAGTTAACTATCACAGTGTAGTTAAGTGAGAAATACGAGGTTAGTTTCATAAGTTTCCACAAAAATCCATGTTTGTAAATATGGATTTTTGTTGAACCACAGATCGTTGACTTGAAATAGTCATAAAGAAATTGTTTAAATCATAAACACAAACAAGAGAAAACACCCCTGTATTGTTCTTTGTCCATGTACTCACCTTTCGGGCATTCGCTTTCACGAACGCATCGACGAAGCCTTCCATTCCAAACCAATCCACTGGGACATCCACAGCCAGGCTCGCGACAAGCCAAGGTGCAGATGGAGGATTTTCGCATGTTCGTTCACACGGTTCACATTGATGGAAGATTTTATTGCTGGGACATGCTAAAAAAATTGACCATCTATATCAGCAAAATGTTTTGGACATCAAGCAGTATTTGTAGAGAATGTTGCCATGAAGATCTAAAACCACTCATTATTTCATTGAAAGCATTTGCTCTAACAGGCTTAGAAAGAAACAACAAGCCAAAGAAACAAACCAATAAAGGATGCATGCACTTCGACCAGGTTTAAATTCGGCTTTTCGCGATTGTTTGTTTCAGAAATCAGAATATCACTTGCAGTTGTAACAAAACGAACTTACTAAGTTTGTTGATAAAAAAACAAAGCAAAGGTGATGTTTTGAAAATACATAAATTTTTTGTTGTAATTTATTCGGGCACCCCTCAGAAAAAATACATATTATGCAAGATTCATCACAGATATGAACGACTTATATCAACGCATGAAACCATATCTACGTGCATTGTAAAGCTACAACGCATTCATGTGATATCGTTGCATAACCTGTGAACAATGTCAGCGCTGATATCGAAATGCTCGGTTACAGATCGTATTCATTAATTGCATGTGAATCAACTTCCAGCATCAGTCTGTTGCTTAGAAGGTGATTGATCCATTGATTCGATTAATTGATTGATTTGGTGTTTCACACAACTCAGTTGATAAACAGAAACAATGCAAAAGACATCATGCAAAAAAACAACCAATTGTCAGTGGAAATTAGTACAAATGAAAGCACAATAGCAAGATAATTTGGCAATTCCATCAAAGATAGTCACTGTGTCGCATAGGATTTGTTAAAGTTTATGGCGGTCATATTATCAACATTAGTTACCAAACAGATTTATTAGTTAGTCGAAATAGGTGTAGAACTAGTAACACTTTGAGCTTATGGTCTGTATTTTACTGGTGTTTGTGATGAGCAGCAAGAACAGTCGGGATTTTCCCCTAGACTAGGGGAGGGCAACCTTTTTCGGTTTGAGTGCCGAAATCGGCTAAAGCAATGACAAAACTCTTCCGCGTGCCAAAGAAAATTTGTGAGAACATAGTACTTGACATCATGGGCGCAATTTTGTTGTAAAATGTGGGGGGACAACTTGGTGTGAAACCAATATAGTTATCGGATCGATGCAGAAGTGACGTTTCATATATGCAGATTCCCAATCTTATTTCTGGAGGTGTTTTGAGAGCAACACTAATCACGCTTTGGTTTGTCCTTGCAGATGATTTACATATTAATATACTTAAATTTGTTGCTGGACAAGGTACTGTAGTTCAGCCAGCTTCCATTAATATCGTAGTTGGATGCAAACAAGCACAGCAGTGTAGTAGAACACATCAATTGGGTTTCATCAGAGCTGTCAGCTGGAGTGCACAAAATGCTGAATCGCATTGGTAGCACTAGTATATCACTCTTAAAGTAGAACACGTCAGTTTTCATGCGTCTTATAAGACGTGTGGGTTACAGTGCGATTTGATGTCTTGTTCAAGTGGCATAACGTTACAAAGACGGTAATTCTTTTTTTGCACATTTCAGTTGTTTGAAAAAGCTACAAATCTTTTTAATGTTACTGGGCATCATGGATGAAGCCCTACCTCTAACAAAAATCTCCATTGATATCCTCCTACCAGCAGCAAAAACATTTAGCCTAAAATTAGCGTAGCCTACTTCACGAAATGATTTCAATATATTTTTACTGTTGGTGGGTGGAGGATGTATCCTTTCAATCTCTCCTTGTTGGCCCATGCATACATACCCACACAGAGTTGTAAAAGGGCCTCATTTTCAAGCCTGAACGCAGCCCGAACGCGGCTCGAGCCCGACGTTTATTTTTGAAACCCGATTTAGGCCCGAAAGCCAAATTTTCCGAGGGAGTTAAGACATGCGCAACTGCGGAGTAACATAAAACGCTGTGTGCAGGTGTAGTTGAAGGTAGACGGTTTATCACACCGAAAATGGCAACCACCTGGACCAAAATATTGGCATAGTGTGGCACAAACGTAGCATGTTACTCAACCATAATACTGCGCAACATAATGTTTCTCAAGAAAAAAAGAAACTATCACGAAACTATCTACAATGGCGCTATAGGCGTGAAAGAAACTTTCTGGGATAGTGCTATAGACATGAAAAGACGGCTTGTAGGCTTCTTAAAACAAGCCAAGAATCGCGTGGGTGATTTATCTTTTCAATGCTACGCCATCGCGTGCTAATTTCCTCACCGCTGTCGCCTTCTCAAAAACAGTGAGAGACTAAACCCAGCAGAGAATAAAAGAACGCAGCTGTGTTTGCAAACAGAATTAGTTTCTGAATACGTGACAACCAACGCTACAGCAAAGCCAGTTACATTTCTGCACCAAACAAATCATGGCTGTACTGTGGTCTCTCACGTGTCCAGCAGCAATACTCTCACTGTTACAAGAAAATAACCTTTCTGACAGTATACAACACAGGGTAAAATGTCGGACAGAAGCAGTTAAACATCTTTCACGGTCTCTAGAAACTTGAAAAATGCTAAAAATTATAAAATATTATCGAAGCTAAAAATTATAAACTAGCAGAATCAGTGATACCACACCAAACTCTGTTTCAACATCAACTTGGCTATGTGTGGCCTACCATCTAGCATGAAAAGCTCTTCACACACAACGTGACAAACATCACTTTTATTTTTGAAATCTCTCCAAATGCAAAACCTCAAGAGAAAAAAGTGGGGGGACATGGCATATTATGTCCCCCCGTCGGAAAAAGTGGGGGAGGACACGTCCCCCGAGTCCCACACCAAATTGCACCCACGCTTGACATTCTTAAAGGTGTATGTGAAGAGCCTTGAAGAAATGATACAAATTCACCCAAACAATGAAAACGCAATATAACCAAATTTACATTTATCCACCTTTAAAACAACGCCCAAACAAAAACAATGCTTTGCCTCTTTCAAAACAAAACATGCACAATAAACTTTTCAAACAAGCCTGAAGTTACTTTTCAAAGGAAATATCAGTCCGACAAAAAGCTTTGATTACTTTTCTTGTGATACATCAGTGAGACTTCTGCTGCATTACCGCTGACAGAGATTTGGACCCCCTATTGGGAAGTATGGAGTGCGGCTGACACGGCTCTGTTTGTAGCCATATGGCATCAAAAGCACATAAGGGTTAAATTAAATAACAGATTGTTTAACAAACGAAAATGAAGAAACGGACACCGAGTTTCATCAGATATTATTGCGACTTGTAAGTTGTTAACTTTTTCGTTTGAATTGGGGAGGGTCTCGTTTCTGTGGCCTCGCTCACGTGCCGGATAGAAGTGCTCGCGTGCCAAGTTCGGCACGCGTGCCAGGGGTCGCCCACCCCTGCCCTAGACCCATATCTTTCATATTTCATATTTTTCATATTTTTGCGTTGTGGTAATGTTTTCAATATTTTTGATATTTTTCATGTTTTTCTTGTTTGACGTTTTCAATATTCTCAAGTTTATGCGATGCAACATGCCGCGACTTTTGAAGTTAGACTTGCAATTCCTTGTGAAGGGAGAGACATGCCCGAGCTTGGCCCAGGTTTTAATCGGGTTAATCCCATTTTGACGTCATCGAACTCATTTGAGGTTTCTTTGCAGGTGATGACGAAACCGCCAACCGCATGGTTTGTTCAAAACTGTCGTTGAAACTGTGCCACGTTCATCAACTTGATTCTAAGTCAGTCAGGTTTTTTTCACCTGTAGAACAGATCTTTTCACCCAACAGTATTTCCTACACTTTATTTAACCTTGACCGGAACGCTGAACTTCATACATTCAATCATTTGTGAAGAACGTTACTTACAAACTGGGATTACGCAAAATTTTATAAATTCCGTTATCTTTATCGTATTTAAGCAAGCATGTTTTTTTAATCTTCAAAGCAGAAATTTGGACATTTGGAGCGTCTGCAAAAGGCCTTTATAAGCTTTTCTTGTATCGTCTGTTGGAAAAGGTTTGTTGAAACAATGATTTAGTTCAAAACAGTTTCGTGACAATAAAAATCTGCTTCATAGGTCCACGTGTTGTTTGATTTTTTCTGTACTAGGTTGTAAGTTGCATGACAAAACTTACAAATTTCTCTCTCAAACTTTCGAAGACCACAGATTTGTTGAATAGGAAATTTTCGCTTGACATAACGTCACTTGCAATAAACAAGGTTCAGAAACGTTTCGCAGATTTATCGTTTGACTCGAAAAAGTGAAGAAATGATGTCCTTTCTTCCAGAATGGATGAAAGTCGATTTGTCTTGATTTCAGGAAATTTTTAGTGTAAAGTACAGAACTTCATTATGTTGATTCAGGAAGTTAGTTTTTACGTCAGATCGGCAACACAACATTGCGTGAATTCGAAAGAGGGAGGGCTTAAAATGATTGAGACAATTTTCAGGTTATCTCATTAATCACAGCATTGGCAGAATTCCTGCATTTTACACCCGTAGCCAGGTTTTACAGGTTGGGAGGCAAAAGAATTTTTAGAAGGGCAAGATTTTTGTTTTTATTATGTAATAGGGAGCACTTCCCCTGAAATTCACACCGCGGCTACCGTCCAGCCGCATCTTGCCACTAAATGTTAGCATTACATGAATGAAAGAAAAGATTTCAAGTTAACTATCACAGTGTAGGTAAGTGAGAAAGACGAGGTTAGTTTCATAAGTTTCGACAAAAATCCATGTTTGCAAATACGGATTTTTTTTGAACCACGGATCGTTGACTTGAAATAGTAATAAAGAAATTATTTAAATCATAAACAAGAGAAAACATCCCTGTATTGTTCTTTGTTGACCTACTCACCTTTCGGGCATTCACTTTAACGAACGCATCGACGAAGCCTTGAACTCCAAACCAACCTACTGGGACATCCACAGCCAGGTCGGCGACAAACAAAGGTGCAGATGGGACGAGGATTTTCGCAAGTTCGTTCACAAAACAAAGAAAAGAGAAAACAGGATTTGAACACTTCTGATAAGCAACTCGTAATTGTTCTAAAAATGTATAGCAAATGCTGCTCCTTGGATGCAAGAGTTTTGTTTTTTGAATTGAAGCAAATTCGACGAATTCGTCAATATTACGAGCTTGAAGTAGCAACCGTTGCTGAACGAAGTTAACAGTATAGGCCGGTTTTGATTTAACAATTGAGGCCGATACTCGTGTGGGGTGTACGCCTGATTACAAATATCGGTGAATCACACGATGAATAAAATTAATTTGTCGATCAACAGCTCGTGTTTGGGGGATAGGAACGAAATTTCAACATGCTGCATCCAACTCCAACATTATCGTGGAGATTTTTTGACAATTGATCATAGGGATGGCAACATATTCTGCAGATAAAACAAAATCTACACTACAACTAAGTTTTGGGCCATTGAAACGATCAGTATTGCAAAAACGAAAACAGTATTTTAAATATAAAAAAGTGCTTAAACGCTTAAACGGTGCTTTCTTAACGCTGAGGCATGGAAATTTACAGAAGTGATATCAAATCGGATGAAGCAGTGATATCAAATCTTCTTTAAAAAAAAGTGGTCGTGACTAAAACGGCTGCAAGTCCAGCATGCCTTCCTCCTTCAAACATGTCCTGCTGCCCTGCCAATATTCCTGTTGATTTTCGTTTCATATGCTTGTCACTTTTTTGCAATATTATCTTCAGTGCCCTTCTTTTCTCTTATATCTTTCACCTCTCCAGTTGCTCAACCCAACCCCTATACACAGGCATGCTTTTCCCCTCTGCTTTTTGGTGTTGTGTTTAGTTATCTGATCTGATTCGATGCATTTTATTACTCTTCGTTTATTACATGTGAAACGTCTTCAATTTGAAATTAATTTATGCTAATAACAGGGCTGGCTCAACAGCTGACTCATACGGGTCTTCCTCTCCGTGCCGTCGAGAATTGAAGGCTGGTGGATGTGCTGTTGAGCTTTCGGAGTGTCATTCCGCTGTGCTCTGCTTTCATAACTGTGCGATGATTCTGGCTACGCATATCCACATTTCAGCAACAAGTCTCCACAAGGGCGACGCAGCTAAATCTGCTCTCAAATTGTTTTGCTGAGAAATCGATTTCACGTAATTTCCACATCTTCAATCCTGTAAATTGCAAGCAAAAGCTTGCGATTTAAATGATGTAAAACTCAAACAAGATTTAGAGAAAACACGCCACCTGTAATTTCAGACAATAACTGTGACCACAATGCGGTTCTGAACGAAACCTAAACAGAACTGGCGGCAATTACGGAACAACTATATAGCTTCAAGCAATCCGGCGACAAGTCAAGCAAACATTTTTTATAATAATATCGACGTTTTTCGACCTTGTCGAAAAAAACGGCGATTAGTCAGCACTACGAACAGATTTCGTCATTGAACGAACTCTGTCGCACGTTCTCGCGGTGTGGCATGCCAGATTTTCGATGCTGGACACAGTGGTGTAGTGAGGTTAAGTGCCGCCCGTGGCCGACTATAAAAGTGCCGCGATTTCCACCCCTCAAATTTGCTTACAAAAATTTAAAATGAAAGAAGATCATGTTTCGTGGTTATTTAAAGCCATAAGGATTAATAAAGCATCTTGAAAATCACAATCAAATACTCACAAACTGAAATACGCCATCTTTTTCATTGTCGATTATGAGTCTTGCTTTTTCTGTTTGTCGCCACCCTTCTTATCATTAATTTTTCTGTCTTTTGCTTTCTTTACACAGGCATAAACGAACCCGACATATTTCGTCAAATTTTCTTCCCTGTTGGTTTTTAGTCTCCGGTAAGCTCACCGCTTGGCTTTTTAACAGTTTACTCATTCCAGGGGATCAAACGAAAAATTAAGGGATGTGATGGCGTCATACCTACCTTACAGATGCAAACATTTATTTTTGTTAATATTTCGTGTAGTATCTCCATCTTTAATAACTAAAAACAGTATACATACGGAACATAGCAGGCTATAATAATCAGTATGATCTCAGTAATATAAAGAACGTTTCATTGTTCACGTTTCAGTAGTGGTTTCATCGTCTCAATATGTATAAAAGGCTTCAAACAATAATTCTGACCGCACTTGCGCGGAGCCCTTTGATGGTTCGGGGACTAATCTTGAAAAAATATCTTAAACAGCTTTAAACAGGCTATGGTTGAGAAGCACTTGCTTGCAGTCTTCATCGTGACCTGCGCACTTGGTCTAGCTGTTGTGTTGGACCTCTTCCAATTACACGTGCATAGTGTTATTCCTTGCCTTTGTTCGTTAACAACAGAACTATCGCCAGAAGGTCTTGAATTGTGAGACTTTACGTTTGTGCAGGGGATTGACATTCTAAAATTTCGCAAAAAGTCTACTGATTTTTCTAGTGTTTCATATTTCAATTTTGGGGGAATTGGAACATTGTTTGCGGGGCTAAGCCCCCTTGGCGACAGGACTGGTTATCAACAGACGTCTATTTCGAAACAATTGTATTACCAAACCATGCAAGGTGGAACATAGGCCTTTTGGATGCCCAGCAGTGATTACAACGTCTTATGTTCGACGGCAAGTGCGTTCAACAACCTTATTCAGTACAGCCATTGCCATGTTTTAACATTGTTTTGAATAACATCCCGTTATAATAAAATCCTTCACCACAATCATATCTAAACATATCGTTTACCCTTGCATCAGGTTTTCAGACTACGGTTTTTGCCTTAAATTCATCAAAATGAGAGCAACACCTTTTCTAAACTTTTCTAGTTGAAATGAATTTTTCTATGACTGCAAATGTTAAGTATACCGTTGAACAAAGGAGACTTTTACGAAACTCACGCTGCCTATCGCCTGGTTCTGATTCACTCTATTTGCAGTTCAACCCGACAATCTGAGCTCAAAGTTACCCACGAAAACACAAGAACTGCACTACCCGGCTTCAAGAACGTCATTTTCCGACACAATTACATCATGCAGAAAAATAGCCGTTGTACTGAAACTGAGCAAAGTTATCTTTGCAGAGTTCTTCACTTCAACCGCCAAAATTTTATGTTGATAAGCCCACCTAATGAATATCAGGCTACAACTTACGGCACTTATTGAAAATATCCCGCTTAACATAAAAATAGCATGAGATGTGCCAAGAAATAATTTTTTATAATCATGGCGACGCAGCTAGCGCATGCCTGAAACATGCTTCTTTCCGGAGCAGTTGAGGCGAAGGATTTTGGCCAAGGGGCGCTACGGCGATTCACCCAGTGCCGGGAATCGCGCACCCAACCTTCCAATTGTGAGTGAACACTCTACCAGTGAGCTATCGCCGCCCTAACAATATCTTCGTTGCCAATGCCTAGGAGTTAGGTGATGTTATGATGTGCCGTTAGGGCGTTACTGAGCAACCCACGATACGAGAAAAAGGATTAGCCTAAGCTAGCCTTGACTATTTAGCGTGATTTCAGGCAAACTTTTTTATCAGATTTTGAGTGGAGGGGCAATATAAACCGCGAACAAGCGGAGCCCTAATGTTTGCTAATCCGCGGTCGAATGTCACCCCGTTCCTTTCTTCAAGGGACTTTTGACCGAGATGGCGGAAATGACTTTATCTGGCGAGGAAAATGTAGGGACTGGGACACAATTGTTCCGCCAGTGAGTGTGTCAAAGCAAACTACTTTCAAGACAAAAACTGGGATACTTTAGCACATTGGATTAGATACAGACATTTCAATGAACATTTTATCAATTTGCTTACTCTACAGCCACATGTCGTGTTTTTTGGGCTAGCCTACCAGTCTAAGACTTCTAAACACAAAAATTGTAAAAAGTCAGAACGTTCGAAACATTTTAAAATTTATTTAAAAATAATAACGAAAAGCTAGAACTGTCGAATCCCTTTCAGAAATTTATTTTTTATCAGCAACGTGCCGCCTCCCTGAAAGTGCCGCCAGGGGCCCGCGACCCAGGGCCTCCCCTTGCAACGTCACTGGCTGGACACGTGTTTAGCGACGGGTTGTTAACTTAACTTTCCAAAAACTTTGCAAAGCAGGCGTGAGGCTTGTTCATTCACAATTTCATACCTCATTTTAAGAAATGCAGGAAGTATTCTTGATCAAAAGCAATAAATAATCACAGAAACAGCCAAACATTTTCGAGCCACGCCGAAAACGCATGACCTTGCGACTCAAGGTCAAGAGTTCGCCATTAAAAGCAGCGCAAAAAAGTAAAAACCTATTTATTTTTTGAAAAAGGTTTACTGTCAACAATAATTTACTTTTTAGAAAAAGATAAAATACATATTTCGTAAAGAAAATGAGCACATCAAAATCGCCAACGAAACATTGAATGGGAGCTTAGGTACGAAACAATATTCTGTAGATATTCGAACATAATTTCACAAGTTTTGTTTCCAACTATTGGTTTTGACGTCACAATAACCATAATTATTGTTTAAGTCGCGCCTGCACTACTCAGAAAACTTGAAGGGCAAAAATCGATCAACATAAATCTTCGCCTCGTTCGGGAAAAATTACCCTTCGCAATTTTCAGTCGAAAACAAAGCTCAGTCTTGTTCTGGAGCATAATCACTGCAGATTATGGCGTCTCATAGCCGTTGATGAATCGTTGCTGAAGTTTGAATGGGCTATATCTCAATTTTTGCTTTAAACAAAGAATTTATAAACTATTTTAGGCAAAACCTGTTATTTAAGAATATTCGATAAGCATGCGACAGTTATGATATGTTGAGTATTCAGGGGCACATTTGCACTCAACCTCAATGCATAACAAATCAGGTGCAGAAGTTTCGGTTTGAGCTCAATTTTATTCCGCCCCGGCCTGAAACACCTCTTACCCCTAATTAGTTTTGTTGACCTTAATTTGGCCACAACTTTGGGATTACAGCAAAACACACAACTGTTCAAGAGAACAAAAAATGAAAGATGGACTTGTTCCAATACACGTTTATCTCAACAGGGAGTAAATAGCATTTCGCATTAGTGCATTTAATTAGATCTCAGAAAAATTATATATCTCAAAAGAGAACCGCATAATAAATGTAACTGTGGCTATAAACTTCCTGTGATTGCACAGTTTTTAATATTTAGATATGTTATGTGTAAACCACAGCCAGTGGGTCACACCCGGCCAGTTTAAGCTCTCTTATCCGGCTCGTTGAACTTGCACCAATTTATATTAGCAGTAGTGCTAATTCAATTTTCATATTTCTTGCAATGTCAACATATCCTCAGCACTAGGCATGGGTGTCCGCAGAAATTTGGCAAAGTCGACATTTTGCTTATCCTTTTCAGTTTGTTGACGATGCAACGCAAATAGACTTACACAAACATTTCACCTTTCTACACCACAAAGAAAATGCCGAAAGTTATGGCAACGGTTGCATAACTACAGTGTTTCCCCTCTAAAGAAAATTTTACACTGAGCTAATGTTTGTTTTAGTGAGCATGGGCATTTTAAGACTGGTTAGCAAAGTTCTAAATAAATTACAAAGTTTGTGAATTATTAGAATAAGTACAAAATTTTATGAAAATACAAACAAACTACATATTTATTGAAATAGTTTCCCTTGTTTTCGTGTTTTCCAATGTTTTGGAATGTTGCAAGTAGATGAGATTTCACTGCGCAAATGGTCTGGTGGTACTGCGCATTTGCACACTTTAGAGCAGTAGCCTCAAACACGCGGCCCACGGGCCACATATGGCCTGCGAGTGAGTTTTGTGCGGCCCGGGATAGATTTTGGAAATTCCAAATAATCAACGTTTAGCATATTTAGTTTACACACCGGTGTTTAAAAGTGCTTAGCCACGGGCCCGCAACCAGCTTGGGTCACCAGGAGGGGCGAAGAGTTTTCTGAGAGGGGCCCAAATTTTTTGAACTATGTCCAATAATTTTGATCGATGTCCAATACATTTTTCCAGGGGGGCGAAAAATTATCTAGGGGGGGCGAGGCCCCGCTGCTCCCCCCTGGTTACGCGCCTACTCAGCCACCGAGTGAACAAGTTCCTTTCAAACGAACGTAGCGACGGCTAGAAATGATTTGCCTATAACGCCCCATACATTTCGCAAGAAATAGGATGTACAAGCTGTTTCTAGTAAGGTTCAGATACCACCATTGTTGCGTCAGCGTCATAATGCGGCCCTAGGGTTACTTCATAAGTCCTCATTTGGCCCACGGATCAATTTATATTTGAGACCCTACTTTAGAGGGAGCATTGGTTGCAAAAATACGCTTTATTGGCAGCAATGCTGCTTTTACACTCGTGTTTCTTTACACATAATAATAACCAGGGGTGGGCAAACTTGCTCAATGGAAGAGTCGTTTGCAGAAAAGCAAAAACACCGGCAAGCCGCAAAATCACTTTGTATTGTCTAGATAGACAAATACGGTAAAGAATGCAAGTTCCACATGAAATGATGTATAGTAATTGCCAATGTTAAGTTTTTGTTTGATTTTCTTGTCCCCGAAAATCTGGACATTCGTTTATAAAGCTGTACGAATTAATTCTCCCAAGTATTCATTTTTAAGGTTGCACGATGGTTTGGTTTTACGAATTTCATTGCAGAGAAAAAAGTCACAGCAATATGTCGTGCTACACACAGAAACGGGTTCTACGCTGGTCTTTTAAATTCTGGGTATTTTCTGGTGCCACCTCAGATAATTGCTCTAAGTGAAACCAAAATTAATAAAAAACAAGGTGTAAACTTTTTAACTACTTTAGAAGGTTATAATTTTCTGCACTCTGATTCTGATACATTGGCTGGGGGAGTTGGAATTTATATTAATAACAGCCTATCATATCAACTTAGGAATGATATACCAACTACATTTGGCAACTCTGAGAGTCTCTGGATTGAGGTCTGCATATGTAATAAAA
>Ga0210059_1012081_pt1 | contig 13117 bp, 9 predicted proteins | sample Ectturendosymbi2_FD_188042 | JGI IMG/M metagenome (GOLD analysis project Ga0210059, IMG submission 188042) | Ecteinascidia turbinata endosymbiont from Florida, USA - Sample 2 (SPAdes) (version 2) | ecosystem: Host-associated > Tunicates > Ascidians > Unclassified | place: Key West, Florida...
GTCTGCACCAGGCCTTACAGTCTTCACGCCTATTCTACGTGAGCCTGCATTGACTGGTTGTTGGGTGATAGCCTACCAGGCCAGATGCAGTAGCTTTTTTAAACATGATAGGCCTATGCAAAATTGTTGTTTTGTGACATTGACTTGTTAGACTGAATTTTTAGTCAGTCATTTCAATATAAATGACTAATTTTAAGCCAGTGTGGTGTTTTGAATGTTGTTTTGATTTGTAGACTAGCATTGCTATGTAGTTAGGTTTGGTTAAGTGCAACAATGGGTAGAATTAAAAAATGAAACTTGAATGTGGTTAAAATCTAACCATTGTTACAAAAACAATGGCCAATGAAAAGCTTGGTGTGGCAACAGAACTGCCACCAGAAAGTCTTCTGTAGGGGAGCTTTACATTTGTGCAATGGGTCTAGACATTCTGAAATTTGAACAAACATCACTGTTTTATAATGCTTCATATTTCAATTTCGGAGGGGGCTTGTAGCTTTGTTTCAGAGGGGATAAGCCCACTAAAGCTCCCCTGTGGCGACTGGACTGTGTGGCAAAACTTCGGCTTACTTTTTAATGCAATTGACTCGGAAAAGTACTTGGGTTATGCAATATGTCAAGCTTGCAATATATGTCAAACTTTTTGTTTATAAGCATGACAGGGCCCAAAGTGATATAACGCATTCAAGTGTCTACTCTGCTTCATGAGGCAAAATCTGTGCTGGGACTATTTTGCCTTCATTTGAACACAATTGCTTGAAGTAGTCATATGACAAGGTACACAGAGACAATCGGTTGGGATTTAAGAGTTTATGGTTAGGGTTTTGGATCAGGGTTTATGGTCAAGGTTCAGGGTCAAGTTTTAGGTGTAGGGGTTCAATGGTTGGAGTTAGGGTTTAGCTTACAGTTCACTTAATGTAAACAAGAAGCTGCTTACCGGTTGTCAGCCCTGAAACCATGAAAACCATCATCCATACATGGGACTGAGCTTTTAAAGATGTCATGGTCAACTAAGCAGGACATGCATTCCAAACTTGTCGTGTGACTACTTCAACCAATCATGTTTAGCTAAAGGCAAAATAACTCCAGCAGTTATTTTGCCTCATGAGGCAAAATAGACACAGCACAAAAATATATGTTGTGCATTGCAATACACTTTCGGATAGTTTTCGGATACGAATAGTGTGATTTCAACCAAAACAAGATTCGGATCGGATACGGATATCATTTTTCAAAAACAGGATAGGATCGGATAGTAAAAATCCACTATCCGATCATCTCTGGTTTCCCGTTCCGCATGCGTGTTTACCCATTTTTTGTGCAGAAAACAAAAGCGAAAGCAAATTCAACTGAAAGTTTTTTTTATGAAAATTAACTCAAAGTGGATTTACGAAAAAATTTTATTTTTTATTTTTGCTCCTGCTTATGAGTGAAAATTAATTTTAAATTTTGAAGCAATCATGTTTTGTCTACTGAAAGTAAGGCATGCACTGCATGCCTTGCATTCATGGACGCTACGCCCCTGCTGTACGCACTACCCATTGCACCTTCCTTATGTTTGCAGCTTGAGTAGCTTTAAATCTCGCACCTGAACTTCGCATTTCAGTGCAGGAATGCTGTTTATTTTAAGTATTAGAACTACTGCAGCTTATTACATATAAGAATGTATGCATCCTTCGTTTTTTTGATTCTCGAAGCAGTAGGGTTTATTGTGATAATGTTGCTTAAGTTATAAGGTGTGTTGCCGACGTCAATTTCGGGCAGTAAGGCCTAACCGAGCAGTTCATTCGATGCGCTTTTTCTATAACAGCATTTTCTCTTTACAATACAGTCCTCGTCTCCAAGTGACCTCTCCGCTTTCAACGCGTTCTTTCTGTGAGAGCATTCTCTTTTTGCACCTGAAGGCGCTGAGAGGCGGTGAGCTGCGCCTGGTGAGAACAGCTGGAATGGTCAGACTTAACAGTTGACAAGACCCTGTTTGAAACTTTGAGCAAAAAATGTCACTAGCACTGAGACCACCATCACACGTTTCTTGTAGTCCTTCGTCTACACAAACCCACATTATAATCAGGGATGTGGAAGCGGTTATTTCGTCAACCGCTTCCGTTTCCACACCTATAGCTTCTGCTTCCACCGCTTCCACTTCGTCCAACAAAAAACGAGAAAACGACCGTTGACCTTAGCAGACTAGGCCTTCTGTGAAGAACACCATGGATGCTAGTTAAAGGAAGGTCGGCTCCTGTGATCATAGCCAAACCTTTGAATCACACAGATTTTTTGAAAACTACACAGGTTTAGCACCACTTATCAATACTAGATATTCCTCATGCTTCCTTATTTTTCCCATGTTAACGGATGCAAGCAAGTACAGCGTTTAGGTTTTTGTCACTGGTTATTACTTTTCTGGTGGTTGCTAAGTTGTTTGCGGCATCTTTTATGTGTTTAACTAAGTACAACATAATATGCATTTTAGCAAGAGAAATAAAGCAACGACTCGCCGGGTTTGAGGATGTGATTTTGATTCAAAATGGCGTAGAAGTGACCCATGAGCCGCAATATGTGGGGTTCAATGAACAGTGTCTCAATGGTCCCGCCTAACTTATTAGACATACAGACCCTTGGGAAAAAGCATGATTGCTATACTTTGTAATTCTACTATTTATTTCGTAGTATTTTTTGTGAAAGGGCTTAAGCTATTGGCATAAATGCCGCGGATAAAGCTGCGTAAATTTCAAGAGGGTGGTTTCCAACCCCAGATCCAATATGCGACTTGCCTGCTTCAACTCTTTCCATAGGTTTAGCCTATTCCATCCAACACTTTGGCTAGTTTTGAAAAAACGAAAATATTCCCGTTTGATTAACACACAAACGAAAATATTCCCGATAACAACAATCTGAAGCAGTAGCACAACCTATAATTTTGTTTGGACAGTCAATAGGGCTTTTTACATGGCGCTTTAAGTGATCTCATCAGTTCACTTTCCTGGTCACGTGACACGATTACTGCTGAATCACCAACTGCTTGAGTGATCGAATGAGCTCTCGGGAAAGTGAGCACAGTAGAGATGGCACGGGCCGCTAACAGTCCAGTCTTCGGGCCGTCCGCTAAGGTTTTGAAACAGTCCGTTAGCAATTTTTTTAGCGATGACGTCATTCCGGGCCGCTGCAGTCTGCTCGCCAAAAATTTTTGTTTTTTGCAAAGTTTCATAATCTAACAACGAATATTTTTTGCTGCTGTTCTCTCCATTTTACCGTTCTGCCAACGTTCCATTTCACTTGTTTCCACGCAAATCAGTGAACCATGTTAGGAATCAATCAAAGCAACCAACGTTTTCATTTATAGTCTGTCGCCGATGTTTAGGTTTAGGACAAATATTCCCAAACTTTCTACGGCCATGTACCCCTTCAGCATTTCGTTATATGAGCATGTTCCCCTGAAAGTTCTTATGATAAAAAGGCTGAGGAAAATAAAAAAATATATATTTACTGTACCAATAAGCATCTACTGATTTTGAAAATAATATTCACTGGTGTTGACCTATGTATAAATGCGAGTATTTCGAAATGAATAATATGCAAACATAGCTTTTCTCTTTCATTGCTAACCTCAAATGTGCCCTTTCAGATAGGAAAATCTACCCCTAGGGGTACATGCACCCCAGGTTGTGAACCCTTGGTTTGATATTAGGGGTTAGTCTTAGGATAGGGTTTAAGGCAGGAGTCACCAAACTCCTGGCTTAAACTCAGAGCTGCTTCTTGGTACAGATTCATGCGAAGGTCTACCAGTTTGATACACACACTTCTGAAAACAAACATTTGCATGGTTTATCTTCATATGATGTTATCATTAAAAATAAAAATTAAAGATATTCATCATTGTAAAGAAGCTGATCATGTCTATGCTATTGTCAGAACAAGCCATGGGCAACCCACGTGGTCCATACCGGCGACCTGGTTCCGGCGGGCACCATGATGGTGACCCCTGGTTTAGGTTTAGTACGTTAGGCTACTAGCAAGTGTAGTGCAGCCTGGGGCACTCTTGTCATGTGTTAGTGTCATGTTACAGGCATCAGGCGAATAAGTTTTCAAAAGTGATTAGGGAAGGCCCCCTGGCTAACCTATGTCATGTGTCTATTTTGTCGCCATCTTGACGGCAAAATAGATACTGCCTACTTTATATTACAGGCCATGGGCCGGTCCGGGCCAGAAAATAAGTTGTAGTTTAGCATAAACAGGCTGGGCCGGGCAGTTTCGTGTTAGCTCCGGGTGGGCCGGGCTGCAAAAGTGCTGGCCAGTGTCATCTCTAGTGTGCGGTGCTTGGAGAATGGAATGATGTGGATTATGGTTTGCCAAAAAAACTATAAATCCCTCAAAGCTCTACAGCCTAGACCTGATAGGGTCTAACTGATGACAAAATCACTGCATACGTGGGCATGCATGGTTTGTACAAAATTTAGGAACCTGAATCTTTTGGTGTTGGACGACTCGGACGAAGATTGCATCCGCATTGGAGAATTTCCCTGCTACAGTCATTATGCTGAGTACTTGGCCAGACTGAAGCAAGTTCCAATTTTTAAGGTCAGGTCTTGGCACGACCCGGCCGAGATTCGAACTACACGAACAACGACCTACTAGACATGAAGCGAGCGCTCTAACCACTAGGCCACACGTCCGGTTTCATGATAGCAATAATGTCATCAAAATTGTAAGAAAGACTGCGCCCGCAAAATGTGACAAGGTATAGATGACATACAGGCTTGGGCTACGTTATTCCCTCACCTGTTAACTCCATCAAAGAAAAAAATTAAATACCAAGGCAGTGATCACCTACAAAATACAACCGCACGACTGGACAAAAGTAAGTAACTACAACCACCTTGCCTTAAATAAGACAAAGCCTCAAACAGAAGGTTCGCCAGGGTCTTGCAAGCACCGTGCACTTTGTGGTTGCCATGGAAAACATAACAAATATATTGTCCCAACTGTTTCACATATCCGGCAAAATATAAACCTTTCCCGATGAACCAAAACCTGACATGTGTGCAAACTATGGTGTTTATGTGACGTTTTGTGTGACATGCACTCAACAATATATTGGCCAAACAGCAAGCAAATTTTTCACCAGATGGTCAGCGCACCATAGAACTTGGAACAAACCTGATACTGGAAATGACAGCGACAAAATGACCTTATCCCGGTACTAAACAGTGTTTCCTGGCACCCTAAAAAACAATTTATGGCTCTTAGATTGTTACGTTTGTAGAGCAACCTAGTGTTGACCCTTTGGATACATGCGAAGATGTACTCGGTCTTCACCACTGAAGACCGAGTGAACCGCGTGTAGAACTTCCCTGGTGAAAACGTCTCAACAAACTAAAGGCACAAAATTCATATTCTAAGCATGATCCTTCCTCTTTTGGCATAATTCTTGTCAATTGGTTTTGGCCACCTTGCGATATTCATTGATATAGTTTTCTTTGCCATTCCACGTGACCAGCTCTTTGACGCCCTTGGTCCGTTTGAACCTGGAAAGCCGGATATTATTTCTGATGGTTCTCTGTGAACCCACGGAAAGATATTTTGTGGAATTGTGACATAACACATATCTAACATATGAGATGCTTATGCACCAGATTCAGAGTGATTCAAAACTATGGCATGCACGAAAACATTCTGCTATCTTGCCAATATTCCTGTTAATATTCGGTTCATTTGCTTGTCACTTTTTTGTAATATTGTTTTTCAGTGCCTCTATTTGCTCTTATTTCTTTTGCCTCTCCAGTTGCCTACATCCTGTATATATGCATGCTTTCCCCTGTTTTTGTGTTGGTTTTGTTGTTTTGTTTACTTATTTTGTCTGACGTTGATTCGACGCATTTTGTTATTCTTTTATTACTGTACATGTGAAATGTCTTCAATTAAAAATTGATTTGTGCTATTAACAGGGCTGGCTAAGTAGTTGATCCATGACGTCTTTCGCCAACTCTTTGTGATACAAATATGTTAGAAAACATCAATTTGCCAAACCTAAAGTTTTTTATGTTTATATAGTTGCAATTAAGTTCTGCTATTTGATGTTATTCTTTTTTCTTCCTGTTACATTACTGTTATTTCGTAATTTGAGTCACACAAATGCATGAAAATACCGTACCATGCATGGTGCATACATGTATCTTTATAACCTGTATTTTATTGTTTCAAGCCTTTAAAGGCATTTTATTAAGTGTTTGCTGTAGGAAAAGATGTTACTTTTTGAGATTAACAACTATTTGTTTATTCACATGCAATAATCCTAGGCTTGGCAGCCCACTGCAATTTTCGGTTGAAGCTGTGGTTTTCGCCCTGGTGGTCGCGACCCCCCCATCTCTCTCCCCCAGAGAGGTCGTGAACCATTTTTGGAGGCGTCGCGAGTAGATATTTTTTGTACGCAGCTGTATTACATTTGCTTCATTCGAGTTTTAGATTGGGGCGTTGGCTTATAGTGGGTTGCTATAATGGGTCGCGGTACAAAAAAGATGGAAAACCACTGGTAAAGATTATTTTCCGCCCTGTTACTAAGTATTTACTCAAGCTTGCTGCCTGTGTTCAACAACAAAAATATAAAAAAAACTTTGAGGGTTTTTCCAGTCAACCCCTGTGTGTTTGTGACAGTTTTGTCAACACCTCTTTTACCGGAAAAAAAAGTATAAAACAGATCAGCCGGGAAACATAAAACAATTTCGATTTTCAGGGAAGGCCTTATCGAGGAGTAACTGCTGACGTTTGGAGCATTGGAGTTATTCTATTTATCATGAACTGCGCGATCATGCCGTTCCGCGACACCACGATGAAGCACTTGATGATTGATCAGAAGTCGCCTCTCCGATACAACCCAAAAGTGGAGAAGAACTTGTCAGTTAGCGTCAAAGACCTGATGGCCAGCATTTTGCGGTACGAGGCCGAAAGGCGGCTGAACCTGAACCAGATCCACGATCACACTTGGTTAGAAAAGGCTCTACCATGCCCGAGCGACGAACTACCCGAAACACCAAGCGCAACAACTCTGGCTCAAAGGCGACATACCACTTAACTAGCACCGGTTCAAGCGCATGCTGGAAACATAATACACCACTGAAGACCGAGTGAACCGCGTGTAGAACTTCCCTGGTGAAAAGTGCCGAAGTGCACATTGCAAATATTAGTTGAAACGTCTAAAACAAAGTGTAGATGTATGCTACTGAACGAAAACCACTGATGCTGATTTGAACATTAAGGTGATGTCGTCCATAAGACATGCAAGCTTTGTGGTGTTTTTAATAAAAAGCATGTCTTTTCAGATGTGCAAGAAAGGGATAAACATATGGAAGCGAAAAAGGTAAAAATGAAGAAGACTTCATGACCTAAAGTTCTGGGTCGGCTTCGTGTTTTAATAGTTTTGAACGAGTTTTTTTAACTGAAAACTAGCTGCAAAAATTTTGCTGCCAACTCCAAAGGAGATAACTTCAGAAAGTGCAGGCTGAACGTAACCTGTCTGCAATATCCAACGTCCGTTTAGAAAGGAGTTCATCTGTAAAATGCATTGCTGGTAATGTATACCATTTGTGTCAATGTCGTAGGGTTAATTTAATTTGACAAAATATTAAAATAAGTAATTTGGGTTAAAATCTGCTATAACGAAAAACTGCAGGCAGTGGTGTAACTTAAGGGGGCAAGGGGGTCTGCCGCCCCCTGCCAAGCTAAATGTAAAAACTGGACCCCCTTCAGCTGAAATTTTGATATTTAGTATTCTTTTGGTTTTCAGTAGGTTGTTGCTTTTTTGCGTTTTTCGGGGTGTTTTTGTTTTTTAAGCAAGTATAGACATCCACAACATCCGGGTTCATTATCATTTCTTAACTTTTTTCTGAGTGTTGGCAAGTGGCCCCCTCCACGGTGGCCAATGGGCCCCCTTCAGCTAATTATTGTTCCCCCTGGACCAAATCTCTAGCTATGCCACTGACTGCAGCCTTTGTTATAATGCAGATGATCCGCAACCAACCATAAACTTTTCAAAACAGGATCTTTCGAGAACTGAACAACGTTACGTTAGCGGAACTGCCGGCAAAGTTAATAAGACAGAAACTTGTCTCAACTTGTTCATTGCGAGTTAAATCACTACACGCAATGGCTGTATTTCTACTGCAGTCTTAACTGGCACTACTAACAACCAAACTCCGTCCATAACAGGGGCGGATCCAGCCACTGAGGTTAAGGGGGCCCGATTTCATGAATATTTGGTAGTCAAGTCTCATAACGGCTTTGCCACTGTAAGAGAGATGAGGTATACTTCACAACACAACACTTCTGTAACAAAACAATGGACGAAGAAAGAACCCTGTATGGCGAAAGTTGTTTTCCGAATTGTTCAAAATTATGGTGAAAAAGGTTACTTTAATAGGTTTTAGTGGGGCAATCGCCCGATGGATCCGCCCTTGGTCAATCAAGAGTGGGACATGGTAGAGCGCAGGCATTACGCCCTATCACGAGTTTGTTGAGCACGTTTGATAAAGTTCGATAATAATAATCGTTTGTCCGAACGAGCGTATTGTTTGCTAACAATGAGATTTATAATCCGCTTCTACTGAATTCTCGAGCACAAGGAGTACCTTGCAAAAATCAACAACCAACGCAACCACTATGGCGCAGAGCCCAATGCAGCTGCATCGGCTTAAGGCAGCTGCATCGGCTTAAGGCAGCTGCATCGGCTATACCAGTCTAGTGCTTCTAAACACAGAAAATGAAGAGTTAGAACTTTTAAAAATAATTTAAATTTAATAAAAAAGAATTGGAACTTTTATATCACTTTCAGAAGTTGATTTTTAATCAACAAATGGTGCGCCACAGAAAGTGCTGCCCGGGATTCGGAGCCCCGAGGCCCTTGCCTTGCTACGACACTGCGTTTCAGACATTGTTTTCTGTGATGTACGGATAGCTAAACACTTCAAACACTATCGCGCAGCACGCTTTAAGTTAGAGTATATCTTTTAAATACTTTTTGTACATATAAGAGATTGTATGGGACACCAACAGCGTTCTCAGTCATGTGTAGCTTTTGAAAAACGAGGTCCACCATTTGGGACCCGCTTCAAAAGTTTTCTAAATTCATGATATAAAGCGCTCTTAAAGTGTAGTTATTCCCTGAAAGATCGCAAAGTTCGAACAAAAGCTATAATGGCCACTTTCTTGTCCTACAAAAAGTAACGACGTTTGTGTGATACCCGATGATTTTTGCAAAAAAATTGGGTATTTAAACAGGCGAAGACCTCATTGGCGCCCCCTATTCGACTGCTCCCAAACGCCTGGTCTGGATCAGCCACTGACGAGGACGGACTTGTTTAGCCTCGTCAATATGCATTTTATCCAACTCACAGGCCTTATAAAAACCCAAAACTTCAGTTAAAGTGAGGTTTTTCTTTCATCAACTTTCATTTTGGGGTATTACGTCCCTTATGACTCGAAATCGCGGTGATATGGCGCACTTTTGTCAATAAAACACAAAGAAAAATCCTGAGAAGAAAACACGATTTAATTAATGCGCAAACCGTAATAGAATTGTACCTTTTGAAGTTTGAGCAACAACACAGAAATCACAAGTTGATAATTTCACAAATCAAAACACAATTACAATTACAGCACAATTGCGTCTTAAAATGATTTTCCCTGGTTTTTCAAGTTTAGGTAAATTTGGTTAGGGTTTTATTTATGAGTAAATATTACCAAGAGCTCGGACCTTTGGCTCGCACGCAAATCGATGTACAAAATTTCCCAAAGTTTTCGCATGTAACCGAAGGTCAGTTTCTCAGCTTCACTGCAGTGTCAAACTTGTTTTTCGAATCAACTTATTCCTCCGGGCGTCACACACGTCTCAATAAATGTTCTTTTTATTTTGTTCATTTTCTTGCAATCGTTTCTCTGGCAACACACACAAAAATCATTTTTTTCTGGCGACGCAAAGTTCCCGCGTTGGAACAAGGCCCCCTAGAGAGAAAAAACATTTATTAAAAAAATAAAAAACTCTTCCCGGAGGCTTGGTTGGAGTGGGCAGCTCATTGGCGCGACCCAGGTCATCCATTTTGCTCATTACGGCGGCTGCGCGAAGAAGGGTCGTGTGATGCCACATGTATAAGATTCAAAGTGCTAGTTTTAAAGTCCTTGCTTGCTTAGATCGCCCAAGTTGTTTTGGGTTCAGTCCTACTACAACTTTTGTGGGCTTATGCCCATTGCTATGCGAACGGGCTTGGCTGGTTTTTCTTTTTTTACAACTCGATGCATTTATTTGCAACATAACCCAAGTTATTACGTGGATTGAAAGTCCGAAGCGTCATTGTTGAGAATCTGCAATTTTAGGCAAACACTTGTTTTCTGCGCGTACGTTGCAGTGTACAGGAAATGCGCAATTACAACTTTACATTCGGCTTTTGCAATTCCGCGTGCATTAATGCGATTTGCGGCGTTATGTTGTACACCTTGAACAATTTTCAAAATCGGTCAAGCGACGCGCATGACGTAACTACAGTACGGTGCAAATATTTGACAGCATTTTAACCTGCGCGTAATTCGGTCTTCCCTGTCTGCGCGCAAACACTTTTTACAAATTAAACAATACAGAACGCGACGAAATAAAATAAAATAAAAACACACGGCACAATGCGCGCAATTCGCGTTACAAATTATGAATTCAAAAGAGCATTGCCAGCGATTGCACCGTCAGAAATATCCTCGTCAGATTTATTTGGCGTGTAACAGTAGCAGCATGAATGGTAATGTTGATATGTCTAGGAACAGTTAAATGCTCTTTCGAGGGAGGAATCAGCCGTCGAGGAACTGAACAATATTTCAGATCACAAAATTGATGGTAAAGTTAGTAAGTCAGGTGGCGAAATGCAGACATGGTGTAATCGTCAATCGTAATCGATTACAATCGATCACAACAGGGCTGCACAACCTTTTTGTTATTGTCGGCCGAATTACATTTATTTTTATGGATTACGGCGGCCAGTCAGTTCAAGATAATTTTATTTTTTGCATTTCTTCAGTTCTGCTTCAAAACATTGAACCTAGCCCACTTCCACACGTCTGTTTGGCGGTATTTCTACGAAGTCCCTTCATACAGCAAAAAGTAATGCACAGCCAGTTTAATTAATACGGTTTGAATTAGTTTAATTTGAATTAATGCGCATAACGTACACTATGAATTATATGTGCACGGCCGCACAAGTATTTACTGAAGACCACATGCGGCTGCAAGGCCGCAGGTTGTGCACCCCTGGATTATAGTTTTTTGAGTAATCGTAATCGATTGAACTGACCAAAAATGACATGCAATCGTAGTCATAATCGACTACATTGCCAATTTAATCGTAATTGGTGATTACTTTCACGCTTAATCTTGGAAATCTTCACCGGTTAAGGTGGCTGGATTTCCTCTTTTCCCATCCTTTATTATGGTTATGCTTCAAGGGAGGCCATCTGCTCGCCTGTGTGCGCAAAAACAAGATCATGGTCTCAAACTCAAATTCCTCCGTGGGCCAAATTAGGTCTTCTAAAGCAGTGCTTCTCAACCTTTTTGATGTCGCGGCCCACTTTTCTCCGAGGCTTTGATTTTGGGCCCACTTCACGAAAAATTTGTTTCAGAACTCATGACTAGGCGTATTCATTGCGTTATCTCGGAACATTTCGCGGCCCACCTGAAGGAGCTGCGCGGCCCACCAGTTGAGAAGCGCCGTTCTAAAGTAACTCAAGGACCGCATTAATGCAGTATTTTATATGAACTAAGTTTATTTTCAGAAGAATAAGATAATTTAACCCAAGTCAAAAATACCTTTCCGCAACGCTGAAAACCAGCACATCAACAGAAATCATTCACGGATACTTGTAAAAAAACTTAACAAAACCAGTGAGGTTCTATTGACCATTGACTTTTGGTCCAAAAGGCAGACGCGCAGTTATATTGGCATCACTGTTCATTTCATTTCAGAATAAAAGCTATACACAATGCTAGGCTTTCTTGCACACAACCCAAAGGCCATCAGGTCACCTAGCTGAAAGCATCGTAAACGGCAGTTTGAGGAAATAATAAGCAATTTTTGAAATTACTAACACACGACTTTTCAGCATTGCTGGACGAAAGTTCAAGCCTGATAGATGTCGTTTGACTGACAAACGATTTGAAGCGTTGACGTTCATCAACTAAATAAACAGTTGATAGTTTGTTAAATGTAACAAACATTTTAAACATTGATTATTTTGTTTAATCCATATTCCAAGTGTTTGCTGCAGCGGCGTAGCTGACAGGGGGAGTGGGCGTTTTCCCCCTTGCTAAGCTAAAATGTAAAAACCGGGTCCCGGCGTGGCCTTTTCCAGCTTTAGTATTTTTTGGTTTTCAGTAGATTTTCGTTTTTTTGCGTTTTGCGGAGTATTTTCCGATTGGAATTTTAGTATAGCCATCCACATCCGGACTCGCTGTCATTTCTCAAGCATTTTTCTGGATGTCGGCTAGTCGGCCCCCTACAGTAAAAAGTAGGCCTCTTTCAACGAAGTTTTTCCACTTGGCTCAAACCTCCAGTCATACCACTAGTTTGTTGTCTGCACAAAAATCTCAGTAAACAATTCATCTTATTTTTTTGGGGGTGACTAATCCCTACAGATTGTAATTTCGTTTTCAGATAGTAACTTTATACGTGGCAAATTATTTGATTGCAAATTTACAGGACCCAAATGCGTTGCAAGACGTAGTAAGTAAAAATTGATAAAACATCGTGCAATAGAAATCTGGTCAAGAATTCCTTTAGAAACAAAAATAAAACGTGTTTGGCACTTTTTTCGGAGGAGTATAAGAAACAAGAAATATGTATAACTCCGATAATAGAAATATACTATGTGATTTTATTGATTGGTGTACATAAACCAAGTGGTTTGATTTATTTACGTAACGTTGTTACAGTGGAAACTGTCCAATAATGAAGTATCTCTGTTAAATATTACATTGTCTGGTTGTTCACAAAATTTAGTCGCATCAAACCAGTGTATGAAGTAGTGGGATGCTGTAGCCTGTAGACACAGAGTGGCGAATTTCCGTTCTCAGCAATCAGCATGCATTGACAAC
>Ga0210059_1012082_pt1 | contig 13117 bp, 4 predicted proteins | sample Ectturendosymbi2_FD_188042 | JGI IMG/M metagenome (GOLD analysis project Ga0210059, IMG submission 188042) | Ecteinascidia turbinata endosymbiont from Florida, USA - Sample 2 (SPAdes) (version 2) | ecosystem: Host-associated > Tunicates > Ascidians > Unclassified | place: Key West, Florida...
AAGTCGCATTGAGCGAACACTTACATTTCTGGGTGTGTAATCCATGATTCGGCAGGTATTAATGTACGCAACACCTCAACACATAAGCGCTTCATTACGTGTATTTGCTCCACGATTGGCAAGAATACGATGGCATGCAATAGGCACGAAATAAAGTGTTTTTACCGCAGGAGAGGATTGAACGAAAGTGCCTCCAAACTTGTTTGCTGCACAGTACAGTGATTTCACTTGTCTCTGAATATCATCATTATCCTTCAGTGAGGCATGTAGCAATACACCAAGAAATTTCACTTAGTCAGAAAATTGCACCCATACATCATTCAGAAACACATTTAACGGAGCAGGTGGTATACACTTTTTGGGGTAAAAAAACAACACCATTTGTTTAGGTGCAACTAACGGCGATTTTGGGTTCAGGAGCATAATAACCACAAATATTCAGAAGAGGTTGGAGTCCACAAATACTGGGGCTGAACACACATATTATCAGCAAGCATTAGATGATTCACAACCACATTTCCCACAGCGTATCCCAATTTTGCTGAATCCAGCTGGTATAAGAGTTCATCAAGGTAAGGAGCAAATAAATATGGGGTCAGAACTCCCCTTTGTCTTATCCCATTGGTTACAGTAAACGGGGTGAAAAATTGGTACCCCAACACACAAATATCATCAGCAATCATCAGATAATTCATAACCATATTTTCCACAGTGCACCCCGCTTTGGCTGAACCCAGCTGGTTTGCGTGTTGATCAAGCTAAACATCGAGTAATATTGGCTCAGAACTTTACTACATTATCTTCATCGCAGCACATACACTACTGCCATTATTCAACTTGTGTTTATCATGCTAGTGTCATTTCTTCAGAATTATAAAAAAAACAAAATATTGCAAATCTCTTTGTAATCAACTGTAGTATTCCTTTGTTTTCAATACAAGTAGAATAGTTGTGTTTTGTGTGGTGCTTGACTTTGCAAATCCCATTGTGCCAAATTTTCCTGAGTTTATTTTTCAGTCTGCAGCAGTGCCTATGTTTCCTTAAAAAAATCTGAGCTCAGCAGCTCCTGCAAACCAGAAGATGCGTATCAGTGAATATCTGTGCTACGTCCTCTATGAGTGTCTGTAAGTTCATTGTTCTCAACTGAAGAGATAGACTAGATTCCGGATGTGTAGGCAATGGTCTGGTTGTGGAGGAAGTCGTATAAACATTTGTGCAACGCAACTGCAAGCATCATGCTTGATGAAATGAGCAGTGACATGAGTGGACTGTTGCGTGATAGATGCTTGGAGTTGGAGGCTACTTAACATGCTGTATAATATAATTCTATGGCCATCACACCAGAGATGTACGTCAGGCCGCGCTTTTCGGGTCGTGCAGGTTTGGAACAGTTTCGTGTATAAATTTATCAAAAAATTTCTGTGACGACTTACATCTCCAGATAATACTCAGAGTAACGATTTTTTTCCTTCGTGGTGTAGATTGATTGTGCTCACTGCGGTGACTTCTGTGAGTGAAGTGATGGTAATTTTTCTTCAGATAATTTTATTTTCAAGCACAGCTGCTTTCTTTTGTTCTCTGTTAGGATTAGTCTCACGCGCTTTTTGAGAAGGTGACAGCGGTGACGATATTAGCACGCAATGGAGTTTCGTCCAAAATAGTTTTGCCATATCTGAAGAGGCAAAATTCCTGACCATCTCAACAGCTACTTTTGCAGCAACAAACAAGCGCTACACGGCATTTTCCAGTATGTTCTCACAACTACCAATCCACTGCAAAAGACGTCACCATCACAGAAGGAAAATATAACAGAATAGTTACACAGTGACAATAGGCATGAGGCGATAAAATACAAAAAAGGTATGTTTTTCTCTCCCAATCATCACTATTTATATTTTTCATAGGATCTAATGATTAGATACTTTGAAACTGTCAAAAACCCGGACATTAGAATTTTAACACCGAAATTCCGGTCGTGTCCGGACGTACGGCAACCCTAGTCTAAACGATCAATCACTTACACGATTATGAAAAACGATTTCGCTGTATTTAGCAATAGGCAAGAATTGTGATTTCCTTTCAAGTGATAAAATAACAAATGTTTTGATTTCGACGATCTCTGTGTTCAGGCGCTGGTCGTGAGAAAAACTAGGTGCAAATTTCAAACGAATACTTTTTCCCAGAAGTATCAAGAAACGTTTTTACAGCCTCTTATGCGCGGAGCGACGTATATGTGAGATTTTACCACAAACGTCTCTTACTCCAGTTACTGGTTAGCTTGAAGGAAGCTTTATTTAGTTACTTTGTGTAACGTTTAACATTAGCAATTCAAATTAGATCGTCGCGTCGAGTTGATTGAATCTTCAATAAAAATACTCCGGTATTCCATATAGACGCACTCGGCAAGTTTGGCTTTCGGTGCTAAATCCCACTTCAAAATGAGCCCCGTAATTCTACATCACAAGCTAATGCATAAGATCATTTAGGTTACGAGTCCAGTTAATGGTGATTTCTCTTGTCTATGTTCACGTTTAGGATGGTTGTCTGTGCTAGCAGTTGATTGTTGCTGATTGGCTGTTCAGCTTGTCTATTGTGCAATAAAAACGGTAGAGCGGTTACTGAAAACTGCTGCTGCTATCACTCCTCTCTCGGAAAAGAAAACCAACCTAAAGAAAACAAACCTTGAAAAAGCCAACCAAAATTTAGTTCACCATAACAAAATTTGGAATCACGCGAAAATAAAAGAAATAGATACGGGGATATTTGAATAAAACAATACGTAATTGACAATAGTTTTAAACTAAAGGAGATAGGAAATGGTAAATACTAAGCAAAAGTTCTGCTGCAGCAATCCTAAAGAGTTGCTGTCGATAATAACACACTGCCTCCAACTCAGCTATACAACTGCAGCAAAGCTATGGCGTTGAAAATGAAAACACAGTTTGGCCAAAAGCAAGTGATAGACTGGTGCACCAAAGCTAACGCGGCACAACTGTCTTTAGACAAAAACGCACTATCGTAGATAAGAGCAGAAACGTGGTCCCTGGACAGCTTGCAAAACCTGCAGTTAACTGTTGAAAAACTGCAAAAGCCCAAACCTAGTGAAGTTACGCATATCTACAAAATGTTCATCATGCACGGAAATAGCAGATAAAAAACAGCAACTCTTTAGGATTTAATTTGTCTTGAAGTGATGTAAAGGTCGCCTACTTCGCAACAATTCCGGCTCAACCTGCGTTAGTCGTTAATTGCAGCATTGTAAATAATAAAATTTTCGTTTTCTGTTGTAAAACTTTGAAAGACGCCGAGGATTCAATTGGCCGTTAACAGCAGGCTTTCAATGGGGCGATGGTGAGTAAAAACAAAGTAAATATGACTAAAGCAGAAAGAGCGCAAGTACTGCGACGTAGAGATAACAGTGAGAAGTAACAGGAAACAATACAACGTGTAGAGACGTCGACGTAGTTTTCAGTCTCACAACAGGTAAGCATACAAAAACTTTAGTTTTGACGTTGCCCCTTAGCTTGTTCAACAGCAGCACAAGATCAAGCACTGGACACCAAGTGCCACAAGTCTGAAATACTCCATAACGGCAAATGATTCAAAGTGCAAGAAGAGCAAAGAGAATATAGAGACAGTTGCCCACACATTGAGTACATGCTACAAGATAGCAGGAAGCTTGCGCAAGGCATGACAACATAAGAACAGCAGAATTCCGCCATGACGTTTGCCAGCACCACGTGATCAACGCAACACCAAACATCTGCTTCCACAAACTCAAACCAGAAAGAAACATAGTTCAGGTATTGTGGGATTTTGACATGAAGACAGACAGATACAATACGCAGGCAAGACCTAATAGTACCAGACGAACATACCAACAAAGTATTGAGAATAGCAGTAGTAAATGATACACACACAACAGAAAACGGAAGTGTGAAAATCGAAAAATGATAGGAAGTGAGATCAGAAGTACAGATAATGTGAACATCAAAGGAAGTGTAGCAGCAAAAGTAACAGGGGCTCTACGAGCAATCTGGAAAAAAAACTTCAAGCAAATGCTAGATGACGGAGAGGTACCACAAATGACAGAAACGACAATCCTTGGCAGTTCACACATTCTATGAAAGGTACTCAATTTCCAAATCCGGGTATGTTTTCGATATCAATGAGAAACACCTACCTGAGCATAGGAGTTATGTTAAACCAAATTTAGAATAATCGTATTCTCTCAGATCAAGGAGGCTCGATAGTCTTTTACGAAATCATAGTATCACGTTTCAAGAAAGCTGTACTGAACACAGCACAACGTTTTCACGTCTGTGTATGAGAGTAAATGTGGCCAAATACGAAGGCTGGATGGAGTTTGTCATCTCTGTATGCAACAATGTCCAAAGCGAGTAATTAGATCTCATGCTTTATAATTTTGATGAATCAGGTACTTATAGAAAGAGAAAAAAGACATTTCTAAAGCATATGGCATACACGTTCTAAACGTAAAACGTTTTGTTTACTGGTTTATGACGCCAGCTGGATAATATCTTTTTCAGCAAACAAAAACATTCAGCAATGCTGTGAAATATTACCATAAAGTTTTGATCATTCAAATGAAACATGATTGTGGCTTGCAGACAGCATTTAGACAATTTTTAAATCATCGTCAACTTGATCTATGTCATTTCAATTGCAAACATTTGATGTCACCAAATGGTGTTTTACCCCATCAGCTAAAGTGATGAACAAATGAACGGTTCACAGAAGTCTCAAAAGATATTCACTGAAGAATTTTAAGTTTTAAATTCTGTGATTGCAGTTCAGATTTTTCATGCAAAAAGATAAAAACGTGCTAGTGTTTGAGAACTGCAAATTCAGATGATTTTTCGTCATTTATGCTGCTCTGCCTGGTTATTTGCTGGATTCAGTTTCGAAATATCGCCTTCGAAATAACGCATTGGTGGCTGAAGCGAACATTGATGTTAAAATGCAGTAATATTATAATAATAGATGACAATTGAATAAATTACGTTTCTTAGAGTTTCTGAAAAGCACTGAACTTAATGGTAAATTGTTTTGATTTAAGAATAAATTGTTTAATTACGTACAAAATGCATATACTTTTGTCTCAAAAAGGTGAAGGCCTTGCTATCTGTGGCGTGATTTACAAGCTCGTCCATGGGAATGTCATTCCTATGGGAATCCCATGGGAAACGTCCCATGGGATGAGACAGGCATAAATTGCTATGGGGTGGGAATGGGACCGATATGTCCCTTGGACAACCTGGTGATTTATAATCACAGTATGATCATGAAACTACTGTAGAACACATAGATCTCCCTCAAGTTGCGTTGAAAGAGTCTTCATCGAGAATTATAGCACCGATATCGATATCAACTTTTTTATTGAGTTTTACCTCGTTATACTGAAATGTTTTTTTAGCTAACCCCCGCCCCTAAAACTCGCGGTTTTCGAAAGTTCGAAAGTTAGTTCCGTAGCTTAATTTGAACTTAATAAGTCGGTCGAGTGCAGTGACCGGTTTAAAACCATTTGCTTTTGGCATTCGAGAACTGATCACAGTGGTGAGAATTTCTGAATTTTTTGAAATCACGCACAACATAAAATGTAACGGTAGTGGCTTCTATGAGGCAAAGCCATTTGGTCAATTTTTGCAAAACATTTGGCGATCTTTTGCTGACAGTAGTTCAGAGAATTGCAGAAGTCTAACCACACACAGCGGGGTTAATCTGGTTTTCATCAAGCTGCGTTTCCTAAAGTGCAAGAATTTTGCAGCAGCTACTTCGAATAAAACATTTCCACCTGTGACAATGCTCCCCAAATTTTGTGTTTACTTTGCACAGCTAGAAGAGCAGCTCAAGAATAATCCTTGAGTTTCGCCAGATATTTTCAATATTTGCGTAAACATTTAACTGCAATCTATTTCTCTTATTTACGAGTTTGTAGTAGTTTTTGCTTGAATGAACCAGATGTTAACATTGTTTTTTGTGAGGTGATAATTGCTTTTATGGACAATTGTAGGATAGTCTGGGCGTAGCATATAAGCGAGTGGATTCTGCATTTCATCATTCTTAGTAAATAGTTTTTAGGTGAATCGATCGTAGAAGAATGGAGTGGTATGTACTGCCTTTCACGTTTGAAAGATAGTCCTTGATTACAACTTGCTGCTGTGCAAGTCAGAGCAAATTTTTTTTTGGGGACCGTGAGAAAGAGGTTAGAATCCCCAAAATTTCCTTATTGCTATTTCATACACACCGCTCACTATTACGTAATACAGCACGAATGACTTCAGAATGCATCTTTACTTTTCTGTGCTACTGCTGTATTTTATTAATGTTCCGGATGATTGCTTACGACGAAGCTGCAACGTTAAATAAAATAACGTTTTCGAAATCTGTGGCTGTATGTTTCAGAAATTGGTTGATTATACTTGCTTTGCATTAGCAAGAATTATGAACACCGAGAAAAAAAGCATGTATGCTCATAATTTATGTAATTTCATAAACTTTTCTCGAATTACATTTGAAGGTCTTCAGCATTTCTTATTTTAGATCTTATGTAAAAGTAAGCTACTTGGTACACAAAAACTTGAAAAATTTGAAGCGTTTTTTGTAATGTTTCCCGGAACATTAAAATGATTGTTTGCTTTATTACTTAACAAATCAAATAGTTGGGCTAAATATTTCACCTGCAATACAATTATAAAAAACTGTGGCAATTTGAATTTTTAATTACGCTGACGCTTTTATTTGTTTTATTAAAGCAATTTCAGATTTTAGCCTCTGTGCTTTTATTGTTACATATTTGTACTGTATTATGAAGTTAATGAATTTCTACATTATACGTTGAAAACACCCGTAGTTAGCAAATACGCGATGAAAGTTTTCATTGTTCAATCGAATATGAGAAACGTAACAATGAAGTAGACTTTCTTCAAAAAAACTCTGCAGCTGTATCCAATACCGATCTGAAATACTTGACAATATTGAATTTACAAGAGTTCATTCGGTAGTAAAAACTTTTTACGAGATCCATAGCTACAGTATGTGCTCTGGCGTTGATATGCGAAAAATTGTTGATGCTATTTATGAAAAAAGGAAAACAGCACAAGACGTTGGATGTGTGTTAAATTTGCTCGAGTTGTTGTTGTCTCTGAAGTTGAGACGTTTATGCAACAAAGAAGGAAAAGAAAGCTTTCCCAAGAATTCAGCGGAGGTGCTCCATGCTCTCGGAAAAACGTATCGACAACGCAGTCCAGAAAGGTTGGCGTTAATTAAAAGCGCGATTTTGTTCAATGCAGCGTTGGTCAGAAACCCTGAAATTAAACAAATGGTTCAAAGGGATCTCGATGAACTTTGTCAACACGTTCTTAAAAGAAGTGGTTCAAATTTCAGTCAAATTAGTTTATCAGACAAGGCAATTTCCTTAAGAGCAAAAATAAAAGAATTTCGAAATTACGTGGAGGTACAACTCAAACCTCGTAACCAACCTGACGAAAAAGAACATAACAGAAACAAATACGGTTCCAAAGCAACAGAAGTTGTGGAAAATTTGCAACAAAACATATACGACTGGTATTGTTCTTTAATGCAAGACTTGATGCATTACTCTGTTGCTGTCGTCGGACCTGCGCCTTGTAGGTATGCTCTTGTTGGAATGGGTTCCCTCGCTAGAAAGGAAATTACGCCATACTCTGATTTTGAACACATCATTCTTCTTGAAGAAGAAGTTCAAAAGCGAAAGGATTACAATTCCATTCTTGAATACTTTCGTTGGGCTTCTACAATCTTCAACATTGTTTTAGTGAACCTCGGCGAAACTATTGTTCCATGTGCAGCTCTTCCTTATTTGAACAGTTCCTGTGACAAAGACTATGATTGGTTCTATGACGATTTCACCAAACGAGGAATTACGATTGATGGAATGTTTCCACATGCTTCCAAGTTTCCATTGGGAAGATCTGGTACTTCAGCAAAACCATGGAAAACTGAGCTCATCAAACCTGTAACAAGAATGTTAAAGTATCTTTCAGGAAACGAGTCTCTCAAAAATGGCTATCATCTTTCAGATATTTTGACATGCACTTGTTTTGTTTCAGGCGATGAATCAATATACGAAAAGTTTCAGACAGGAGTCAAAAAAGTTATGGGCAAACCTTCGTCAAAACTGTTCTTGCAAGAGCAGTTGAAGATCGACTTGCAAGCTTTCAGCGCGATCAACAATCTCGATAGCGTGCTTAAAAAGGAAAAATGGAATGTGAAACGAGTTGTCTATCGAACTACGACTTTGTTCATTGCTGCTCTTGGAAAACATCATGGTTTATGCGAGGGATCTTCATTCCAGACCATAAGAGAACTTGCAAACCATCGTGTCATAAGTGAAACTTTAGCTTGTGAACTATTAGAAGCTGTAGCTATTGCTTGCCACGTGCGATTGTCAACCTACAGTGAAAGCAATCGTCAAGAAGACTGGATTGAAAGTTTTCAAAGCTCTCAAGCCTCCATTCAATTCAAAAATCTCCCATCAGGAACACCTTTGAGATACTTTCATACAACACTGAAACTTCAACGAAAAACATGTGAAATCATTGGTCTTTACAACTTTAGCTTTGTGCAATGGTCTCCCCAACTTGACAAGGTTCTTTCTCTTTTCTGGCTTCATGAATATGAAGAAGTGCTGTGGGAAGCTGATAGGATATTGGAAGACAGTAAAACTACGGCAAATACTTTGAATATATTGAATCAAATTTTACTTGAAATTGGCTTTTCTTATTGGACCCGAGGCAACCATTATCGTTCTGTCTTATTTTTCCAACGTGCATACTCATGCATCGATTTGAATCTTTTCGCAACAAAAGAAGACAAAGAATACTGTTTGGAGTATTTGAGACCCTGCTGTTTAGCTTCCGAAAGGTTCAAAGAAGGGCTAATGTGGTATCGCGACTTGCTAGAGTCGGCTGTACATCTAGAAGAACGCGGTAAGCTTTCAAATGATGTAAAGCACGAAGTGCTGTATTTAGCAAACGCGTTGGCGGGAAGAAGCGAACACCACGAAGCAGTAAGTCTTCTGAAACTGGCTTTTTCTTTTGAAGAATTTCTATCCAAAGAAAGAAAGAGCAGCAGCTATTCAAGTAAGCGATTGCTTTACCTAGCTCAGGTCTTTCTTGGTCAAAATTTGTTAGAAAACAAAAAATATGCTCAAGCAGTATGGTACCTCAGGAAAGTCGTTGAGGCACTTGAAGAACTCGTGAGTTGCAAACAGGGAAATGATTACAGAAAACATAAAGCAGATAACGACAATGAACCTGGAGATTGCGGATCATATGTTGACGAAATCGATGTTAAGCTAATCCTGGCAAACGCTTGTAGTGAGTTGGGCGCATCGTTGTTAAAACTTGAAGATCTCGACAATGCAAGATACTATCTTGAACTTTCGGAATTATTTTTCAAAGGCTTCGAAACAATGGATCTTGCAAAGGAAAGGTTGCATTTGTACAGCAATCTTGGCCAATGTTTGTACCAACAAAACAATTACACAGAAGCTTTGCAGTATTTCCGACAAGCAGCGAACATGGCTTGTGACACAGAAAACAACAGTTCGCAAACTTCTTCATCTTCATCAGAAATTTCTTACAAAATGAAAAAATGTCTCATCTGCAGAGAAAGCAAATCTGAACCTGGCGAATTATCAAAGCTTGCGATGGAAGTAAGTTCCAAGGATGTTGCTGATTATTTATTTGAACAACGTGCATACGAAGAAGCAGGGGAGTTTTATCAGAGAGCTATTAGTGTTAGAAAAACAACTGAAGAAAGAGAAGGAAATGGGCACGTTCTATCAAAATATTATTATAGTCAAGGCATTTGTTTGCTGAAAACGAGCAATTACGCTGAAGCTTTGACATGTTTTGTTCAAGTACAAAAGTTACGAAAAAAATCCGAAACAGGTGCTTCAAACGCGGAATATATTAGCACGTCACTTCTCCTTGCCAAATGCTTCTCTTCTCTAAAAAAGTATGACAATGCTTTGAAGCTTTTCGAGAAGGTAATTTCATGGCAAGCAAAGGTGAGCCAAACAAAGAAAACTAATGAAACAATGGCGTTTCTGCTCAAAGAAGCTGGATTTTGTTGCTTTCAATTGAAAAACTATGACGTCGCAATGGTGCATTGCAAAAAGTCCAAAAAAATTCTGGACGAATTGGAAGACAGCGATTCTGTCTCGAATCTCATTGATGCCACAGAAATGATTGGCGATTGTTTTTTCAAACTGAACAACTGTGTCGAGGCTTCGAAATATTACAAAGAAGCTTTGTTTACTGCAGAGGAACGCAATGAGTTGTGTGACAAAAAATCAATTTTGCGATCTTTGTGTCGCAAACTAGGCATTTGTCACTTCAAGATAGAGTTGTTCGAGTTTGCAAAAAGATGGTTTGAGCTCGCAGTGGAGTTGTTGCCATGAAGAAATGGAGTCAGCACCTTCGCGCAACTTTCTCAAGTATCACCCTCAAGCTATCATGAAAATAAGAAAATATGCATACTTACGAGCGAAACTGTTTTCCACATGAGTTTGAAACGTTCCCAAATTTAGACGTTGTTATGAGTCTTGTAGTTCCAATAAAATTTCCATGTTTTGCAATCAACTGCGACAACCATTTGAACTATCTGCAACGACGCCGCAATAGCTTATAACATATCTGTAGAAATAATTGCAGAATAATTATTGTGAAATGCATTGTTTCCAGAGACTGTGAAGTATTAGAAAAATCTTGCTTTTTGTGAAGGGCCATTGTTTTTCTGTGCATGGAAGCAACCTTTGATTTGCTGCATTTACAACTCACTCACCACTGCACAGAACGAATGTTTGACATTTTATTAACAAGTGCTTTATCCCATAAGCTGTTCTGAGCAAGTCAAGAACGCGTTACAGTTCTGTTTCAACCACATCTGATGTAAAACGTTGTTGCTTTTAACGTTTTTATGTTTCACCGAGGAGCACAAGAAAAAGACCGTAAGAACGTTGTTTTTCAAAATGTCGCATGCTTCTGCGGTAATGTGCTTTCAAGACTTTCAAACCTGTGCAGAACGATCAATGACTTTAACCCTTTGGCTTGACACGAGGAAGAACATTAAAAAAACTCGCTGTAGCTTCTTGGCCAGCTTGTGAGGAATTTGCCTGCTTGGCTTCGTTTTCATCCTTTTGCGACGATTCAAATTTGCACATGTCTGTCTTTCAGTAGTGCAAGCCATAGTAGTGACTAGATTCCCTGCGAAATAAATTGCAATATATACACTTGCGTACGTCACTACTGTGGCTTACAACTATTGAGGAAGAAGAACATTCTTTACTTTTCTTGAATGGTTTTCAGCAAAAACCAGATTTATCTGATCTACGCTGGATATATTGTTTTGAATCAATTTGTGAGTGTAGCACTCCTTGTTGAGGCATTTGTCAAAAAAAAGCTTTTACAAACTCTTCAAAAAGCGCGAATTTCAACCATTTCACTGATACTATTGATGACGCAAAATTTTATTGCATAAGCAAAAATGTTTCAGAGCAAACAAGCAAAATAGAAAAGAGTCAAAGTGTTGATTTTCCACACGGTTAAGAAAACTGCATTCACATAACGTGATCTAATGTTATAAACGTTTTCAGCTCACTGCCAACAGGCTAGGATTCGTTTGCATTACTGCATGACTAGTTTTGACATTCGAGTGAGAGAAACAAGAGAGAAACAACATTGTTCATTGAAGCGCCTTTGGTTTTTGTCCTGGTGTTCATTGCAATCATCACATGTGCGATTCATTACATCTTTTACATCACGAATCTGTGGAAGGATAATGTTTAAGGATCTGTGTCATTTGATAACGAAAATGAAAATCTGACGCTTTCCAAGTATCTCAAAGACATGTGTTTCTGCAAAATGCACAATTTTTGGTGAAATTAAAGATTTTAGTTTCTTGCCTCCCCAAATTAATTTGGTCTCTCTCAGTTCCTTTAAGTTTTGCAATGATGATACGGAGTGTTGTCATTTTGTGTAATGTGATAACAACGAAACTGATTGTAGAAACTGATGATAACAACGAAACTGGTTGCCAACAACGAAACTGATTGTAGTCATTATCATTTATGCTCCGTGACATCTTTATGTTTATCAAAGCTTGTGGTAGTTCTGCCGCACACTGTCCCAACGTGATATGCTATAACGATAACATTCAGTTTTGCCCGAACAGTACGTGCAGTTAGATATACATCATGCGGTTGTCAACATATGAATCATTACATGACCATTTATCACCTGAACCACGGGTCTCCAACCTTTATTGTCCGAGGGCCACATACATAAGATAATATAGAACATGACGAGGGTCGGAAGTCTTACGCAATGTGATTGTTGCGGGATATGTTATGTTCTACCAATTCAACAAATTTTTCTTAAATACTGCATATTATTTTTTCATAATTGACAAAATGGCTTCGCGGGCCGGATGAAATGGCTTCCCGGGCCCCATCTGGCCCGTGGGCCGTAGTTTGGAGACTCCTGGCCTAAACTATAGACGCTGCGTAGTCTTGCAAAGAAAGTGTAAACGTTTGTAACGTGTTTAACAATGGGACGTTTTTGTGACCTTCTTTTAATCAAAGTTATTCTACGCACACTCTTTTTCAGGTTTTCGTTTTTTTTTCTTTTGACATTACAATTGAAACATTAGGATTCTGCATTTGTTGTTATTAACCAATATATAACCTGATGCAAATATTTATGGCCTCTAATACTAATCATGTTTGTTAATATATCATGGACAACATTTGTTACAACATCGCATGTTATCTCATTGCTTTGTTTATTTACAAATGTTACAATTGATATAAGTATTATTGTTTTTTTGTTTGATTCTTGAACTTGTATCGTTCTTATCTCGCCTACAGGGGGTTATCTCGCGTGCAAGGCATCGAAACTCATGCGTTTGGAAATATACTACATTTGCAAAATTGAGTTTTTCTGTTTCTTAATGTCGTCATAAAGTTTTCTACCAGCGTCAGACCTTTGTAACGTCAAAGTTATAATTTAATGAGGAGCATTTCAGGAATTTAATAAAGCAAATATCGAAC
>Ga0210059_1012083_pt1 | contig 13117 bp, 6 predicted proteins | sample Ectturendosymbi2_FD_188042 | JGI IMG/M metagenome (GOLD analysis project Ga0210059, IMG submission 188042) | Ecteinascidia turbinata endosymbiont from Florida, USA - Sample 2 (SPAdes) (version 2) | ecosystem: Host-associated > Tunicates > Ascidians > Unclassified | place: Key West, Florida...
GGGGGGGGGGGGGGGCGGCCGCCCCGCCCCCGTCTTGAAAGATTTCAGAGCAAACTCTGTTTTCAGGGCAAGCGCAGGTTGCTCATAAATACTGAATGATAAAAAATATTTCAATACAGTGAACAATTTCAGGGCAACTCTGTTTTTCAGGGCAAGCGCAAGTGGCTCGAAAATACTGAATGATAAAAAATATATATTCAATACAGTTAATTCAGGGCACACTCTGTTTTTCAGGGCAAGCGCAAGTTGCTCAAAAATGCTGAATGATGAAAACTATTTCAATACAGTGAGAGATTTCTGGGCAACTCTGTTTTTCAAGCCAATTGCAAGTTGTTCAAAAATCCTGAATGATAAAAAATTTATATTCAATACATTTAATTCAGGGCACAGTCTGGTTTTCAGGGCAAGCGCAAGTTGCTCAAAAATCCTGAATGATAAAAAATATATTCAATACAGTAGAAAATTTCACGGCAAACTCTGTTTTTCAGGACAATGTGATAAAAATTTTAATACAGTATATTCAGCCAGCAAAGGCAATTACCGTAAAGTTTCTTGTCAGAGAGAACACACCACGTAAGGAACTTCACCGCCTTGAGTTAACAAGCAAGGTAACTACAGGATTTGCCTATGACGGCACTTCTAGCGATACCTCAAAACTAAATCAAAACTAGGCCATACCAGTGTGCTCCAACTACAGGCCCGCGGGCTTTATGTAGCCCGCGGACCGAATTTGTAAGGCCTGCGAGCTTTGTTGGTAATATTTTGCGTATGTGTTGGAACAGGTAATTTTAATTAGATATGTTGCAACGGGTAATTGAAATAGAGTAAGCGTAGCATCTTTAATAAAAATGTACATTATTAACGGCGTTATAATAGACTTTAAAGAGCTCTGGAAATTAGTCAGCAAAGATAGATTTCCCAAACTGGAAGATTTCGCAATAAAAATATGTTTGGAAATATATACGTTTGAGAATACATTTTCTACGATAAACCAAGTAAAATGTAAAAACAGAAATCGAATGGCAGGCGAAACACTGTTTGATAGTCTCCGACTTTCTATTGGTATTGATAAAGGAACGATAGTGTCAGAGAAGCCTCGATCACAGGCATCACACTGATAGGGCTTTGTAATAAATTGCTATTGTGCAATAATTTCAGTGACGCACTCACCTTCTTTTTTTAGTTTTAAATCTTGTGAACCCTGCTGTTTTATACATCAATTTGTCGACGTGGCCCGCAAGTTGTAACGTTTTTGTCAAATGGCCCGTAGGTCGAAAGCAGTTGGACCACGCTGGACTACAGATTTAACCTCATTTCTTGTAATATCGCGACAATGGAGACCAACCAATCCAAGACATTTATTTCGTGACTCTTTCACTTTGCGACTTTATGCCTGTGCTGAATGCATGGGTTCGCAAGCCATTTGACTTGCCTGAGTTTACCCAAACCCACAATGCATCAATGTTTTTATCCACGGGCAAAACATTTGCTTTACAGGTACGCATCGCCTCGTTTAGTTGGACATCCTTTTCGTGTTAATGCAGGTTAAACTTGGTATTTTTTTGCCAATATTTTCGTGTCCTTATACAAATATAACTCTTAGAATGGAACTTTTGACATTAATTTCATCTATTAAAATCTGACGTTAAACCTATTAAAATTTGATGTTAAAAAGATAAAGCAAAACGTGATTAGTGCTGCTTTCTAAACACTAAAAACAAGATTGGGAAATTGTATTTATAAAACTTCACTTCTGCATCGACCGGATGAACATATTCGTTTCACACCCAGCTGTCCCCCCCACATTTTGCAACAAGATTGCGCCCATGGTTGTACTTGCTAACTACTAAACTGAACCTTTCTTGTTGTGATTTATCGCCTTACAGTTTCCATTACATGGTAGTTTTATTACTGTGTAGTTACTTTCGTGGATTGTGTGCATTTGTACGATTTCGCCATTGACAAAAATGCATCTTGAGATTTGTGATGAGACGTTCACACGTATCACAGGGGCGCAACCAGCTCTTCATTTCGGGGGGGGCAATTTTCATGAAATTTCATGCGATGACGTCATCGTGCTTATTCAACCGTGGTACAACTTTTTCGCAAACGGTCACATATAATAATAATGTTTTGCTAAATCTTAGGCGCAGAAGTAAATATTTGACGGATCAATTTCAATTGCGTTTCTGCTTTTGCATTGGCAACACTAAACACCTATATTCATTTATGCATTGCAACACAATTGGCATCCTTGCATTCCAGTACCTAATGCAGTTGTAGAATGGGTATTCAGTCATGTTACTTCTGTGTTCAAGATGTGGAAAAGCTGTGATTTTGAATGTGTTTAAGACAGGTGTCAATGCTGTGTAAATTTGCCTGTTTTTTAAGCTGTTCTTGCTTTTTTAACAGCCCAGTGGCGACTCCGGCACATGGGCTCCTCGGGTTTAGCCGGTCTTTGATTACGATCTATATCGGAGAACGCGAGCTTACTTGCTTTGAAGCCTATATTTGTGCCACCATCCACAGTCCCACTTCACTAAGTTTTTAACTCGGGCTCTTTTTTTGGGCCTTGTCACTGTTAATACATGTTCGTTCCATGTCTGGCCTTTCGCGTTCATGTTGCAGGTGACCTGAATAAAACAATATCGTTCCTTGAAGGTGTCCTTTCGACTTCGTTCGCTCGCGCTTTACTCGGTCTCATCCATTAGAGCCCGAGCTACACTATGCAATTACGTATTTTTTAAAACATAATTCATATCGGACTGAATGCTTTTTGAAGAAATGGAATTGTATAGAACAGGATTGCGGATCGCGAGCCACATGCCACACCTTTGCATGTGGCTCTTTTAGCTTTCCGAAAAATTATATGTGAATATTTTTTCATTTTTTGTTTCTACTGCAAAGTGCAGAAATATTGTAAAGTGGTACTGTGATAGCTAGTGTGCCACGCAGTATTACTTTTGCAAGTCGCTGCAAAAAGAATTATGTCACAGAAATGGAGACTGCAAATAAATTCGTGTTTTTGGATTTTTATTTTGCGGCTTTTTGTAACTTGGGTTTTACGATATGCGGCTCATACATAGAGCAGGTTTGGCCACCCCTGGTATAGAACATTGAATTTGAGGTCCAATCCAATTGGCAGTTTCCATTTCGAGAATAATTTCAATCGAACGATAAACTGTCCATCAACTCGGGCTAATATGAATGAACGTAGCAAGTTGACGACTTGCTGGCGTTATCACTGGTCTGTGAGGTACGTTACTCAACAATGGAGAAGTTATATCATGAAACCTCAGGCGCGCAACCAGGAGGGGGGCATTTGGGGCATTTGCCTTCCCCGAAATTTTCAAAACATTGCATAGCAATTTTGGCATTTGCAGAAACTTTCAAAGATTAAAGATGAAATTTTGTAATCAAATAATTTTTCAGAAAAGTCTTATTTGAGTTTTTCTTTGTCCTATTGGTAAACTATCTCCTTACAAGATTCATCTTGAGACAGGTCATCTGATCGAAAATTTCGTAAATGTTTGGTATTTAACCACAAATACCGTATGCTGGAATTGTGAAAACTTCGGAGATCGTTTAAAATGTTGGTATTCCTAGGACATTTTTTTATCCTTTAGTTCGTGTACCACTCTGAAAGTATTCAGAAATGGAGTGTGTGTGTATGCTTTCATTTTGTTTCTTGCCTATTTTCTGAGGAATAGAGTTTGCATGCACTCTCGAAACGTTAACAATAAATATTGTTATCACACCAGTGGAGCAAAGTTTCAAAGTTTACAGCCAGTGGACTATGCCTGGTGACAGAAATAGCATGCTATGTTCACACTGTGTTAACTTTGCCTTTGCCTGGGGTTACTGTAGGTTAGGCCTACTGTTTAAGAATTTTTGCATTTTATGTTCAGTGCTCAACCGTTGCTGGAGTTTCACAGCCAAGCTCTCATGTTCGAATTTCACAAGAGCCTCACAGTTATTAGGTGTTGTTTAAGTATACAGTAGTCCTGGCAAAAAGCGGCGAGCCCACCCACATGTGGCGAGCCTGGCCCACCCATTCGTAATAAAGTTAAAGTTGCATTCCTTGCATTTCTTTCAAGGGTGTTTCAGTTGGCAGACGAAGTCTCGTATCTACGACTGATACAATCGTATCAGTGATTAAATATATGCTAACATTCATACCAGTCTCTTGTATCTGACAACTTCACCACTCGCAATATCGTTTGCAGAAATTATCTCACAGCAAATACATTCAACTGAAGTTTCCAAAATCTAGATCGGTGGTCCTCAACCTTTTTTGTTCAATCGCCCCGGCCATCTTCTGGCCTCGTCTGAAGTTGGTTGGTCGTAAAAGATTCGTTTGGCCTTTGCCTAAAAAATTTACTATTCCATTTTTTCGGAAACCCTTTGCAAAATGTTTGTGATAAATGCTATATTAGACCGACGCCCGCGTTCTCATGTTGATACGATTTGAGGGATGAGAGATTGAAAATAAGTTTTTTACGCTATCACTGGAAATGCGTGAACTGTGTTGGAAGCAGTGGTGAGATTCAAATTTTTCAACAACAGGTTCTCTCACTACAGGACTCACTAACAACAGGTTCTCTCATTATCACAGTCTCCAGAGGCAAACCATGCTGGTTGTCCCAATATCAGTGCAAGGTTGATATTTGTGTTGCCAACTGGTACAGTCTAACCAGGGAAATTCTCGATTTTAGTTATTTTCCCAAATTTTAGTCTCGTTTTTCACTATTAAAAGTTAGTAACAGGTCTGTGAGAGGTTTACCAAAATAAGCCGGAAGTCAAAGGTGTTCATGGGGAAAATTGAGAACCCCTGACTTAAGCCAAGAACCGGTTCTAGGGATTAAAGAAATTCCAAGAACAGGTTCTTGCGAACCGGTCGAATGTCATCACTGCTTGTAAGCATTATGCAGGCCCAACACTTGCAGCCCAACACTTTACAAGTACAAGCACAGGCAAGACTTAATCCAAATTTTGAAGTTTTAGTCATATATTTATAATTTAGGTGTATTTTTGTACCAAAGGAAAACGAATACCACCCACAAAGTTTGGTTCTTTTCTGACTTTGGAATAATCGGATTGGCCTTTTTCAAGCACTGTTTGGCTTTTTATTACAATTTTCATCCAGCAGCCCTGTTGGATAGTAATGCAGTTTTAAGCGTTACACAGGGCAATGTTAGTTTGAATTTTAGATCACGAGTCTTACCGTATATACTCGCTTATTAGCCGCATTCGCAGATAAGCCGCAGCAGAAATTTTAGCCATATACCGAGAATCAAGGGTAATTCACGAATTTTTTTTTCACGAAGCAGCAGGTCAATTGACTTTTCACCGGTGAATTGACCCTGAGCGATCAATCAACCACAAAATATTGATTTTTACATGCAAATGTAATGAAAGTCAATTTCATTGTTCAAAACCTAAGAAACCTTCTTCGTCGGATGAAGGAAGTTCGTCTATAAATACATGACAGCGCCCTGCTTTCGCCGATAGCGCCTTACTTTCGCCCATTGCCAAATGGCATTTGCGGTTCTACTGGATGACTGAAATTCGGTGATAGCTCATGCGAAAACTTTGTCCCTCTGGGTATATTGCGCGTATAAGCCGCAGGCAAAATACAGGCCATATTCCAGGTAAAAAAAGTGCGGCTAATAAGCGAGTATATACGGTATATCTTGTGCTTTATAACCTTTGTTACGAACCATGGAGTCAGAAATGCATCAGATGATTTGGTTCCAAAGTGGCAAATCTAGTTTTTATTTTTGGAATCAATTCAGAATTTTAGTATATCACCCCCTTGGAAACTGAAATCGCCCCCAAATCTGGTAAATCACAAAATCGCCCCCCTGGGGGCGATTTCGCCCACGTTGAATACCACTGATGTAAATAAAAGATTTGATGAATTTGCTAAAACAAGACGAAAGGTTAGGCAGGTTTACTAGTAGCCTATACATCTGCCACACTAAAGCCATGACTGCACCAGTTCAGTACACAACCAGGGTTTGTATTAGGCTCAGAACCGTCGCCACAAAGTCTTCAATAGGGTGGCTTTATGTTTGCGCAGGGGGGCTTGAACGTTTGTGCAGGGAGGCTTGAGAGCAATAACTCTATTTATTTATAGTGTTTCATATATCAATTTGGGGGGCTTGGAGCTTTGTTTGGGGGTCTAAGCCCACCAAAGCCCCTCCGTGGCCACGGGACTGATCAGGCTACTACTTTTTACTCTGTCCTAATCGCTCGGTCTGCCTCTTGATCAAAAGTGAAAAGTTCTCATTTTCGGAAATGTTGCGAAAAGAACTTTATCTGTGAACGCTTGCGCAAAAGTTGTATTGCGGTTGAATGAGCACGATGACGTCATCGAATGAAAGTTCATGAAAACTGCCCCCCCCGAAATGAAGAGCTGGTTGCGCCCCTGTGAGAACTTCTATTTATTGTTACGTAACTAACGTCAGAGAGCAACAATAATGCCAGCAAGAATGAAAGCAAATGGGAGTTTCAGTGGCGCAAGCATCGAACGGTTTTATTCAGTCAGAATAAATCGTATGAGCCCGAGTGACGCTGTTGACCTGAAGTCGCCCCTGTAACAGCCTTTTTTAATTTCAAGTGGTTCACCGATAGGTTTTCATAATAGTGTACTTTTATCTAAAATAGTGCAATTTAGACCTTCATATGGTGTATAGGTAATGACGTCATATTTCAATGATTGTGACGTCATAGTCGCCAATTCAAACCACAAAGAATTTTCTAGAGTTTTTTTAAGTGCGCTTGTGCCCCTCCCACTTTGAAAAAGGTACCGTCACCCATGATGTCTTGTATGGGCGCAAGTTTTGTAGACCAACTTCGGGAGACGTTGTCTTCAAGCAAAAGTCGCTACTTGGCTTCGATTACAAGTGTGTTGGTATACATCAGCAGGTGTGTAAATATAAAAAAACGTAATCATACAGGCGGCAACGACTTCTTGTTCAACTTCAATATTGGCTGTAAAAGGCATACTGCAGAGCTTGCACTTATAGCATCGAGATTTTCACAAGCGCTTTCGCAAGAAAGTTTTACGATCAAATGGTGACTTTGATCCAAAGTAAAAGCTTGGAACCTTACTAAAAGAAACTTTTAAAACTTGTCAATTCAATAAAGATAGACTTCTATTTGCCAGCTTAAATCTGAACGTAATTATTCAGAAAAAAAGCACCAGAAAAATGCACCTTTTATTGATGATGCTTTAAAAACAAGGGGCATTAAATATTCACATGTTGAGACGTGGTAGTTGTTTACTCCCCTATCAAAATTTCTGGCTATGCATCTGCCCCTTTGCCCCCCTTCTTAACGACCTTGGGTACCTGACGTTCACATTAGCCAAAATGAAAGTTGCCGAAAATTTAACTATAGTTTGAATTATAACGTTGACAAAGGAATGTAAACAAAAATGCAACTTCGCTTTGAAAGTTCTGAAAGAGAATAAAAAGTGTTGCTTGCGCTTCCATGACATGCGCCGTGAAAATATAAAACACTTGCAAAAAGTTTGCATTGCTATTCATGTATCGCAGTTGGGTTCTTGTTGCAGAACATTTTCACACAGTACTTTCGTAGTTGAGACAGTACTGTTTTACCAAAATTAGTTTGCGAAAGTTGCCATTGTGTAAGTACGCTGACTTGTTGAAACACCTCTTTCGAAAAAGTGGAGCGAAAAACAATTACGAAATTATTTCTATCGGCGTTTTTAGGGTAATTTATGAAATTTTCTTGATGCTTGCACCAAGGCGCCAAAAGACCTTTAAAAAATGTTTGTGACTAGATCTCCAATGACGCGAAGCCAAGTACTCTCAAGTGAACCAAAAATCGATGTTGGTGGTGTGTTTCTGCTGGTTCCGCATGCTTCTGTGGAGGTAACAGCTGCGCTACACTCCCCGTTATCCAGCAACGAACTGTGGATGTAAAAGCCGACACAATACAACAAAGCATTGAAGCCTTGCCCGCCTGTACTTTGCTTCAGCGTGCAGGAATGTAATGACCTGCTTGTGTACACACACTCCGCTAGATTAGCGGTTTATTTAACAATACATGTCAACAGCGCTTTAAAGGGCGGCAGTGTAGCAACGCGAATTCAATCACCAGCTCGATAAGATCTGATTTTCACGAGGCAAGAGTACCGTGTTGTGTAATCAATGCAACAAGTTCTCATCAGTTTATCATTTATGAGGTCTAGGGCATTTTGTTGTTGTAGTTGAAATCATGACGTCATTTTTACTTACAAACAGAGAATTCGAAGTTATTTGCTTTCGAAGGTGTCTTCATGAGTTGAAAAACACCTACAAAATCGGATGCTACGGGATTATAGCAAAAGAGCTACTTGAGGGAAAAGTGCAACACTGGCAAGTGATAAACATAGATTACATACATCCAGGACCCCCAAAGTGCAAGACTGTAGCACACCTGTAGCGCACGATATAGCCTAGTAATAGAAATAAGAACGATTCTTTCTTGGTGTAAGCCAACGCAGAAAAAAATGCTTGACGCAATTTCATTTCGATAAACAGTAAGACCAACTTTAAGTACAAGTCAGACATTTTCAAGCCAATCAAAGCCCAAGCAGTGGCATGCAGAGGTCTGGTGAGTGGTGATGCCCGGGGCGACTTCTTGATTGTATGTATGCTCCCTACCAAATTCTGGTATTGAGCAATCGCGTACAGTGGGCATTGTCACCAAATAAAGGCTGTTTGCGACGTCACTATATGACGTCATGTTCGTGTTTGCAAACTAACGTTTTGGTGAAGTTTGTTGACACAACATGCATATTATTTTACACGCACTCTCCTTAATCGTTGTTGTACAATGTGCCACTGTAATGAACATAAATTATTATCAGCACTCCAAGTTAGGATACTGGAGCAAAGCACAGCATTCAACGCTAAGACAGAGCGGTTCATGAGTGCAAAAATATCCGGCAACGCGTTAACAGGGGAGTAGAACACACTCAGTGCTACGTCAGCGCAGTTCACAACTGCAAAAATATAAGGCTGCGCATTAAAACAGCAGAGTAAAGCGCACTCAACGGAAAAACATCAGGCTGCGCGACCAGTGATAGAGTCTCGAGACTTGGTCTCGGCCGCGACACTCGTCTCCAGACCAGTTTTTGCGAGTCTCGGTCTCGAAGGTTTCAGGTCTCGTCTTGGTCTCGTGGTTACAGGTCTCGAGACTTTGAATATTACAAAAGAATGGTTTAGTAAAACTTCTATATTTCAACGACTTTTTGTTTCTTGTATTTGCAGATAAGAAATAACGAAAACAGGTCGGAAAATGCCAGAAATTTGAAGAAAATCGACTTAGAAGCGATGACCACATTAAAAGAAAATTCGGAAAAATGCACAAATTTTGTAGTCTCAGTCTCAGTCTCGAATTTATAATCTCGATTCTCGGCCTCGGAATTTTTGATGAAGTCTCAGTCTCGTCTCGAAGTTTTAACCAGGTCTCGGTCTTGAAGGTTACGGTCTCGACTGCATCACTGTGTGCGAGTCATAGGTGTAGCGGCAGGCAAATTTTTGGAGGTGCGAAGGATTTTTGCCCAAATTCTCCCAAACTTGCCCGAAAAAAGCTCAAAAAAGTGACCTCCAAAAACAAGCTCTGCATGTGCTTTTGGGAGCCATTTTTTCAAATCAAAGAAGGTTGGGCGCCATTTGCTCATATATTCAGGGGTTTGCTCAGATTTTCAAGGATTTTGCGAAGATTTTCAGCAATTTTGCTCGGATTTATGGAATGTAGCTCAGATTTTTACCAAATCAAAACTTTGGGGGTGCTCTTGCATACCCTGCACCCCAGCCTCCTACACCACTGGTGCGAGTGTCATCGAGTAGCAGTCAAGCAGAGAAGGTATGCAGCTGCGGTGGCGGACAGGGTTGCCTGTTGAAACTTGCTATTGCACAAGAATTGTTCACAAGAAACTACGCAAAAATTGAGAATGTGCATCAAATACGCAAGAAAACTTTCGTTTTTATTATGTGGCGGTTGTATGTACAACTACTGGGTGCAGAACAGATACGGGTTTGTGATCAATACACCTGAACTGCCAATTAATGACGAAGCTCGGAATGATGCACCTATTGCAAGCACGAGTGCGGGGTGTATCAGCGCACACCCATGGTCACCACATCAAAAAACGAAACGGGAAACTATAGTGATGTTTAAAAAGTCAGCTACATCAAGCAAGTTGAAATAGTACAGTTTTGAAATTTGGCTAGGTCCATAATTATCTTTCAATCATTTTTTGTGACTTTCCCATAATCGCACGATCTGGAAAAGTCATGTCACTATGACTTCGATTGGGTGTGCGCCGCACACCTATGGTGATAGGTCCTTGGTATTGAAGAATATGAGAATTACTGGCATTTCAATATGTAGAAACACGCGTTGACAAAAAAACAAGTTTTAAAAATTAAATCCATGCAGCATGTGTTGGTAGCCTTACAATAGGAGAAATAATTTAGTTACAACATTTTAATTTTTGTAATTTCACTCTTTGGATACCTCCTGCCTTGGATGCCCGGGGCTGTCGCCCCGTTCGCCCCGCCCCACTCTGCACGCCACTGAGCCCAAGTCATGCACTTTTTGAGTCTAAGGCAAGCTCAGATCAACAAAGCACTTCAAAGGCGAGTTATTAGGTAAGACAACTGGATATGTCACATGTCACACGAGTCGCACAACTTAATTTCTCAAAAGCTTTGCTCAAAAATTAGGTAAATCAAAAGATTCTGTTATAATACTGAAAACTCAGTTTATAATATTGTTGTAGTGTCAAAAACAGATGTGAGTAGCTGCAGTATGTTGAAATCAAGACGTGTCATGCTTTCGAGGCAGGTGAGAAGTTTTTTCTGAAGAAAAAGTACACAAAGAAGGTACTACCTAATTTCCATAATTTGTGCCACTATATTTTAGTGCAGAAACACCGTTCTCCTTCACAAAAGGTGGTGCCTCAATTACAGAACTGGTTGCGAATCTAGGAAGGATGCAACTTTAATTTAAATTTTACTGCCGCCTATACTTTTTGCCAATCGGTTAGTTGTAGCATCAAAAGTGAAAGTGTGTGCTTCTTCAAGCTACATCTTTAACAATCAGCAATCAACTTTCTATGTATAGTTAAGCAGGAAAAGTGTGAATAACAACGCTCTTCTTTTTAGTTTTTTTTTGCTATTTTGCTTGAGCTGACGTTCATTGATGTCGAAGAAATGAATGTTATAACAGCATTTGTCCTTACGTACATCAAACAATTTCCCTTTGCTGAGGGTCGATTGCATCCTTAGTTTTTCAAATGTCTCCCCGCAGGCTGCTCGGTAAAGGCATATGTGACCTTAGAAAATCCCATATATGAATTGAAAAAATGGTTGTCTCCCTTGATAGAAATAGCATTGAATGAAGTTGAAAATGTCAAAGAATTTCATTCATTCCTCTTACTAAAATTTGCCCTATGATCTGTTTTTAGATATTTTACTGTGCTGTTACTCTAGAACACCCGGTTTCATTGCAGTATGCTTTAGCTAAAAAACGTGCTGACAACATTTTTCATTAGATGTGAATTGTTTGTCATCCATCATTTTAGTTATTCATGTACGCCTAAGTCCGTTTTCCACGTATTGCATTAACTACAGGTAAAGTTACAAATTTTACGCTAAAATTTAAATTAATTAATTTAACTAATTGTCTTGTTTAACTCTGATGGAAAAAATAAAACCTGTAGTTTGATTTGTTTGCTTACATTCTTTTGTATCAAGCAGCTACTGGCAAAAATAACATGTATGAAAACTGGAAATTGACTCCAAACAAAGTAGAACTTCTCTTATAAATTCCAATTCTTTATAAATTCCAAACTTTCTCTTATAAATTCCAAATATAGATCGATTAGGTCGAAAGCAATATTTAGTCAATACCATGAAAGCAGTAGTAGCCAATACCTGCTAGTACAGTGTTTCCCAATCAATCAGCCATGGTTCTGCGGTAGGCTACGCAAATTTTATTGAAAAAGTGTTTGCAAAAGCAACAGTGCTTTGAAAACAAAAGTGACAGTCAAAGACAATATCACCCAAACTCGAAACAAACTGCCGTTCCAAAAGAATGTGCGTCGCCATGGTACTAACTTATAATCGAAATGAAGTAACCAACACTAAGTATACAGTGGGCCATGACATTCTTATTAAAAAAACATCAGAACAACGTGAAAAAAACGAAACATTGTTCTAGCTAGAGCAAGTGTTTCTCAACCTTTCAAGATTCGTGTCCCCTTTTCAGAAACACTCAAAACCCATGGCCCCCTATTACACCAAAAAGCGTACGTTTGTCTTAACGTATATTTGAGTAAAGGTCTGCTCGTGGTTTTCAGAAAACGCCAAAGGGGCCACAGGGCCCCGGTTGAGAAACCCTGTTTCTAGGGCAATCAGCACACATCATACTTCTGGTGACAGTGATTATGGTTAGGTCTATAGTTAAGCTTGCAGACGGTTGTAGAGCATTAACGTACTAAACTTAGCCAATTACTTTAGAGCTGTTGAATGTGCAAAAACATGAATGTTGTAGAGTGTAGACCAATATCAAATTAAAAATTCTAACTTAGGATCAGATTTCTCTTGATAAGATACTGTTAAAAATCACAAAAAAAGCAACGGCGATAGCATATTTGCGCAACCCAGCAACACTTCGATCTAACTGTTCTAACGCCATCTATTGTTTAATGTCAGTAGTCAGGCCCGTAGCCAGGATTTGTCAGCATGGGGGCCAAAAACCAAGAGGGGCCAAAAACCAGAAGGGGGGCCACATTTTTAAAATACAGTATTGGATGTATGCAACAACTGGGGGGCCAAACGTGAAATGGGGGGCACCGATTTCAAATGGGGGGGCCGGGCACCACTGGCCCCCCCGCTGGCGACAACCCTGTCAGTAGTGTCTGAAACACAACATTACCTAGTTGTATTTTGGACGCGCAGCAGTGGTCTTATAATCACTGCTTCATTTTTACACGCTTTTCGATAGTTGGCTTTAAGATAGAGCAAGACACTATTGATGAGTTCCGATCCAATTAAAACCCTTTAACGACCGCGCGAGCCACTATAGTGGCTCC
>Ga0210059_1012085_pt1 | contig 13116 bp, 6 predicted proteins | sample Ectturendosymbi2_FD_188042 | JGI IMG/M metagenome (GOLD analysis project Ga0210059, IMG submission 188042) | Ecteinascidia turbinata endosymbiont from Florida, USA - Sample 2 (SPAdes) (version 2) | ecosystem: Host-associated > Tunicates > Ascidians > Unclassified | place: Key West, Florida...
GCTTTCGCCGTTCAGGAAAGTCCGGCCGTTGTAGAAACAAGATCGTCCGGGCTTAGCTGTGGAAAGCAAATGGATTTCATTGTGACTTCGGTCGGCAAAGAAAGCAGTAACCTTGTCAAAGTGCCAGTGGAAGTGTGGCAGGATCATATTTCATGCCGTCTATGGATGGGCCTGTGTTCAGGTGAAACAACTACCGTAATTGAAACCAGGAAAAATGGTTTCTATGCAGGTATGAAGTCGGAAAGACCGATACATGTAGCAACGGGCAGCTCGCATTACCGAGCACTTACAAAGAGTTTCCTAGTTTTCGCGCAGCTTGCTTTCACAGGAGTCAAAGATTGATTTTCCTTTATTGCTGTAAAAACGCAACCAAATAGCAAGACTCGCGACAGCGTGACATCACAAGCCCGCACACTTGGGCACGCGCGTAACCTAATACTTTAATTATTGAATTCTCGTGAATGAAGGCACGTTCGGTACATGAAATCTACAAAACCACTTATAAACGGCCTAAATGTGCGTAAATTTATCCCGGCAACAACTTACTAACGTCAGTGTGCTCACCTACGCAAATGCCGCCCTCTTCGTCAACGTCCTGATAGCTGCAGTACAAATTCTTGTGATGGTCGCATTTGTGCTCCTCATTGCAGTTTTGACCGAGTTGTCGAGCACATGTTTTGCAACAGCCACATTCATCCGTAACCAGGCTTACGCCAGGTGGACAAGTTGGGGTTTTCGGGCAGTTTTCACATCTTCTTCGGCATTTTGGCGACGGTGTAGTGATGGAACTGATTCGGCCAAAAGCTGACACCTATAAAGAAAAAGCACGCAGTGTTACACGGATATAATGCAAGATTTTTCTCAGAAAATTATTAACCGGATCAAGCCTAACGATAAAATTTTGAAGTAGGTCTGGCGTCCATGAAACGACTGGGTGGCTTGGCCGTTATAAACCTAATCTAAGCTACAAGTTCGCCATCAGGGAATTCGGCACCCCGCCGAGTTTTTCGACCGCGTGACCATGTAATCAGCATTAACGAGATGCGTCAGATGAAGCCATTTCGTCGAACACGTTCCAGTGCGGCTTGGGAAATAACTCGCATGGTCACGATCAAACTAACAACGTCCGGAGACAATGAACGCACGCTCGAAGATAATTTCCACGGACTATCGCCTGACAGGCCGGCGGCCGTACGCGGGTAACGTTGGATTACAGGTACCTGGGCTCAACCAGTGACTTCCTGTCTGGACACGAAAACTGTCTCGGCAGGTCAACTTCGTCTGCTTGTGCGCAACGTAGATTAGCGCTGCCAGCCAACAATGCGCACGAACCTGTATGGTATTTTTAAATCCGCACCGCGAAACGCTTGTTTGCGTACAAATGCATCAGACGTTATTGTACACCCTAAGGCGTTTCACCGAATGACGTCCGCGCCACAGCATCGCTCAGTGATATCCTCTCAATGAGCGTGAATTGGGGCCTTAGACTTTAGTTAACTGATTTTAATAGATGTAGCGTCTGTGACGATTAACTGATGCGACTTACTGCTATTTTTCTTTGTATTTCAGGACAAATAAATTGCGATACTCGAATCAAAAACCAACGCCAGCACTTACAAATCAACAGATTACGTGTGTTGTACTTCGAACAAATTTTCAGGAATTTTCTATTTGTTTAGGAGACGACAAGCAGATCAGAAACCGTGGATCGTTGAGGAATGTTAACAGCCAGCACGTTTAACTTTATATGGTGAATTGGCGGAGCACGTAATTGCTACCGCAGCGAAGGCGCTAACGATGCGTCGGTGCAAATTACATAGTCTCCGATCAATGCCGACCCGCCCCCGGCAATGGAATGTCGTGACAACGCTGGCTGACTTCAATGTTTCTTACGAGACAAAGTTATCTCTGAAAATCACCACCAACCAATCTCGCTAAAGAGTGCAAATAATCCCCACCAGCTAACTTAACTCGTCGAAAAAAGCTCAAGGTGGCTTTTGAAATTCGGGATATAATTTGCAAGATGCAACTACAGCGACGTCGGGCGCTAGTACGGGATCACGTGTCAACGCTAGAAGGTATTTTGTTTTCCCCGTTTTGCTAAATATTTTCGCGCTGCTAAGCGTCACCGCTGCACCTGGCACCCATTGGCAAACAACCGCCGCAGGCCAGGCACGGGACAGTTTCCCAGAATAGGACCTACTTGTCATTTTTTGACACAAGCTTGATGTACCGGTTCGATTGCCCGTCACAGCAATTTATTTCTGAAAACTCGAACATGCGTAAGTTCCCAGCGTGGGCCTCATGACTTAGTAGTTGCTGGTCGAGCTTGCTGGCAATCTGCCTCTTCAGGGAATTTATTCAACTACTCATACCAAAACAACTAACAGATAACAGAAGCTGTTCATTATAATTCACAATACCTACCGTCGACAGATAGGCAATGGTGACGCAGGCAATCAGAAAGATGGCTCTGAAACTTGACATCTTGTTCGCTTTTCTTCAAAATTGCGCAAACAAAATATACTACGATGCTGACTGTTCTTGACAGGAGTCGCAAACTAAGATCTCAGTAGTAAGATATATCCTTTGGCACGCCACTAAGGTTCTTCGGTAGTTTTTCGCCGTACGGCAGTCAATCACGAATGATAAACGCCTTGCTCGCGCTGCTGACTAGCGCACTGTCGTTTTTGAACCAGTGTATGCCCGACATCGGCCGTTTCACCCTTATAAACCACCTCGCATACTTTCGCCGAAGACAAGAGAAAAAGGCGGAAGGCTTCTACCCGGTAGAGCGGAGGTGATTGTCAGCTGAAGAATTCACGGTGGACACTTGTGATTGTGAACATATTGCGCCTGATCCGGAGTCCAACAAACTTTTTACCTACGCCTGTCCCCTACTGATGGTTAGTGTTTCAAGTCGGTCTAAACTGGTTTTAAAAATGCTTACCTGCCAGAATTTAAAGTAGTAAAAATCTTTTGTTTGCAACTAATCTTTTTTTCAGCTTGTCAAATACGACATGCTGAGTACTACGACTGGCCATAGGAATTTTCAATATCGATACTTATCGTTTAGAAGAGGGTCAGTCCGATCAAGAAAGTTTGACCTTCAGTGGACACTCTCTGTTAGTAAAATATTGAAAAAGCGACGTACTGACGAAATTACACTTTCACCAACTGCTTGTGCTTAGCTGAGCAACGCTCATTTTTAGCTAAAGCTGCAGTAAGTTCAAGCGTGGAACGTTTCGAGTTTATCAAATTCAAAACAAACGTTTTCACGTCAAAATTTATTTAGGAAACCAATGGAGTCGAGTTATAATAAGTACAACGAACGTTTTATAGATATCGATGATATTTTCGATAAACGTAAGGCAAAGTTATTGCAGCAGTAGCTGCAATTGCAGCTGAAGCTGTATGCTATCTAACCGAAAAATGGCGCTTTCTAAACTTGTAGCTTGATGACAAAATTCTCAGTTGCATGCTTGTTTTCAAAATCTTTTATAAATCTTTGAATATTGGATAACTGCGCTACTAAACTGCAACAGCGACAATAGGAGACAGTTAACAGGAATTGTAGTCCACAAATATTGTGTTTTACATCAGCATCGAGCGAGATAAGCGATTGAGGGCGTCACTGATCAAGTTTTAAAGGCCACACTGATCAAATTTCATCAATAATACTCCCAACACTTTTTTATCAAAAGCTACTTTTATTCAGAAATGACTTATTTGTAAATGGCAAGACCCAAACTGACGACACATCCACAAGATGAGCATGGTGAGAGAAAGTAACGCTTTTGCTCCACCTAACGGCAAAAATGGTGTTTATAATCAAAATTTCAAATCACTCTTTCCACGAAGCTCAGCTGCAACTGCAGGATAACTGCGTCCGTTAAAAACCCGTTTTGGCGTTGGTAATAAGTTACGGGCAAGGATTGACTTTTCAAAAGCGTGTATTTAGTTACTGCGGTCCAATAAGCTGATCTTACACAGGACGTGACAGGTTTTAAACTTTAATAGTTAACGATATTTATATTTCAGAACCTAATCGGAAAGATTTATGTTCCAGCTGTGATACGGTTTATTCAAAAAACAAAAATTTTACCTTCAACAGCCATTTTTAGAGCGATCGAACAAAGTGTCTCTCACAGTTTTAAGTAAAATTTGCTAGCGTGAAATACTGCTCTCCAGCGAATTTTTTCACATTTCTCCGCGGGTTATGCAACGATCATATTTCTCCGTTATGTAACGATCATGCCTAGTGAAGTTGAGAAACACCAGTGAGCACAGAGCAGGCCTGCACAACATAGAGTCCGCGGGCCGCATGTGGCCCCCGAGATCTTTCTCAGTTGTAGAAAATGTTGCAAAAGCCCGACTTCACATAATTGATTGCCTTTAAGAATTTCTTCCACGCGACAACGAAATAGACTTTTGCTGCCCGCGGGCGAATTTATGTTGATCAATTTGGCCCTTCAAGATTTCTGAGTTGTGCAGGCTTGGCATAGAGCACACAAAACGATTCATCATGCATCGAATTGTTCAACATGTGGTGTTGTTAACTTAGTACAACGTCTCTGATGATATTTGCATTTATTTTTTTTTTCGCTGTGGTATTTCATTTGTATTTTGTTGTTTTGCATGAACTTGTGGGGGCAGTGACTTAAATGACAGCAACGGCCGTCGCTTCCTGTCCCTGTATTCCTGATTAAGTATTCTGTGCTTGGTCGGGATGGAGAAATAAACTGAACTGAGCCAGGTGATTTGAGAAACATTCATTAGTATATTTCGGAAGATACCGAGCTTGGATTACTTGTCAGCTTGTAGTAAGAGGTACCTAGCAATTAGTAAATTTAACTTTTTGCCTATGATACATCGCTGTAGAATATAGATAATGAGAACATTTTATCTTCTATAAAAAGATTTAAATATCAAAGATTTGTGAAAATTTATTGCACTGATTCTTTACCCTTCGTTTTTTTTTACGATATTTCAGTGAACAGCGTGGGTGACTTTTCTTCATCAAGCAAACATATTGTGATGCGTGACACCTGGCCGGTTCTATGAGACTGTAATGAAAAAATAAGTGAAAATGAGGATTAACCACATACAACTCTTGAATTTTATATCATAGTATTCATTATTCAAATGTGTGCATTTTTGCGAGTGATTAATGGTGCATAAAAGCAAAAATTTATTTACAGCTTTCCATTCATATCAACTGCATCAGAGAACATGCTTTGGCACAGCTCAGTGATGACTGTTGTTTCTATGGTTTTAACACTTAAGAATCCACAGCTTTGAAAGAAATGGGTTTGTAACTTACTCTGCTTCATTGGCGTAGCCCGTCCAAAGATTTGAGAGGGCCAGATATTTTGACTTGAAACGAGCAACAGGATTTGGTTTGGAACACAGCCTCTCCAAGCACAAAACGACAAGATATTGTAGAAATGTCAAGTGTCATGGGTTCTTTGGCTTCCCTTGGCTACGCCTATGCTCTGCGTTCAATTTGCGTGAATGAAGAAAACCTCCCGTTTCATCAGCTCGTGGCGCATCGATTCGATGATGTCGTGCGAGTGCACCCCATCGTTTTCAAGTGGCAATTGCTTCTCAGCCTGGTGTTGATTTTGACCATTACTTAGGTCTTCTACTTGTGTCTGGTATGCATTTTTGATAAAACACGGCGGCCTTTCTTATCTGATAAGAATTATTTTTCACGTTTACTTGATGATCGTTTGTTCATTAAATTGATCTGTACGAAAGTAAAGATTGTAGAGACAACGTCTTATCGCTGAAACGGTTAAAAGAGCTGCTGGTAAGCCCGCTTCAGTGCATTGTGCGATACACGCTTAGAGCGACGAGTGACAACTGATGAACAAGCTTTGCTGCTGTTGCATAACAACTGCGAACCACTATGCCGGTTACATAACAAGGATTCGTTCTTCTTTAGTCTTCTTTAGGTGGGCTTGCTAAGTGACGGAAAGAACTCAAGCGGCTGTTAGACTTCTCGCCAAAGGTTCCACTTGACTGGATTCCCCTTTCGTACGAAGGTTTTTTCACACCTTGTCTTTTTCACCCCGATTTATTGCAGCAGGACAGTGCGACTTGGAACAATATGTGCCAAATACTGTAATACGTAAAAAAATCCTTGATTCAATTTGTTGCTAAAGACTGATGTGTTGCTCACCTTTGCTTACAGTGTGTTTTGATGACCTAATACCCTCTTTTCTGTGAAGAAATGACAAAAGCATTGGGCTATTTTCGCTTAAGCTAAGCCAGTCGAAAAATGTCATGTAGTACTACAAAAAGTAGGCCTTGATTGACGTATTTCCTTTTTTGCTTGTGCTTTTCCAAGCGCAAAATAATTAGTTCCAACCGTAATCTTCATTGTTTCCTTATCGATGTTTTTCAATTAAGACAACCACCATTTAAATTTCCATCGCTCTGAAATCTAAGCAACATATTGAAAAATTATAGCAGTTTTGTTCGCGTTTAGCATTTTCGAAGCTTGTGAAGCTGATAATCTTCAACCAATTTTCTGAAAATTGCTGCATTTTGTTGCTCATTCAACCATCGCTCTCCACTGCGATAACTAAGTGGTAAAAAATTACTGGTTCTACGATTTGGGCAGACTCTCATCAACCACTTTGAAGCACTGCGAAGTTTCATTCCAGCACGTATCATGTAATTCCAGCAAAACGTATCTGAAAGATTTCAATTTCAAAGGGTGTGTAGCATTCAGTTGGCGCCATTGTCTCCCAATAATATTTTCCACACAGCGGCCAGAAAAACAAGATTCGAAAATGTAAAATATTAGCATTAAAGATCAATCATGTGGTATCCTGGGGAAGTTCTTCTGTACAAGGAATCTCAATTTTCGCTTGTTATCAATTAAAGTTTGTGTCCGCAGTGTGTTTTAAGCATAAACTTACGCTGTATCGAAGTTTTTGTTGAGAGATTTCACTCGAGCAGGAGAATATTTGAAAGGCTTTAGGTCGCTGAGCGGAAATTTGGGAACTTAATTTGCTGTGTAACAATCAACTAAACAAATGCTTTTCAATTCAGGTGCAGTGCAGCTATACTCGTAGTAAAACATCTATTACAATGTGGGCAGTAAAATACTATTAGAACTGATATCATGACCTGTATACATCGCTAATATCTAGACCTGATTTGCAATTTCGGAACCTGCAGTTTTCAGAGTGAACCAGGCAGGTATTGGCTGTGAGCCTGTGACTAACTTGTATATTTTTGAACACACTGCTTTTAATATTACAGTGTTACGTCAAATTACAAAAGTCCTTTATTCCCGACTGCTGCTGAAGACAAGCAAGGAATCAATCGCAAATTTTTAACAGGAAATCGATTTCATGTAACACTACGCATCGTTACGTGAAATCGATTTCCTAAACATTTGCGATTGATTCCTTACATGTTTCACCTGTGGAGTGAAGTTACTTGAATACAGATATGTGCAAGTTTGAATCATCTCCAAAAGGTAAAAGCAGAACCGAGTCGGATGATTCCTCGAAAGCCTACAGAAAACCTAGAGCTTTTATTTGCTGATTACTGCTGAAGACTAAGCCATCTTGACAAGAAAAGCAAAATGTTATTACAGTGGCGCAGGCAAGAATTTTGTTCGGGAGGGACCAGACAATGAAGTTGCCAGTGACTGACGTCCTCTTGAGCCCGACTGTTCCTTTTGTTTATTTTCCAACAGTTCAAAATTGATATGAAGCACCAGTAAAAATCTCATTCTGGCTACGGCATTGTGTTATTATGCTCGAAACCAGAAATAGATTTTGAGGAATCCCATCACGAAATATTAATGAGGGTTTGCATGTAGACAACGTCCACAAAGAGTTGAAGAATATAAAGGAAAAAACATTGTGTTTCAAGTAGCTCATGTGCTTATCTGAAATCGGACTTGTGTACAACAGATGCAAACAAAGAATTTCAGCCGACAAAGGGAAGGCAATCACATGTCCTTCGTCTCACGAACGTGCGCAATATAACGGCGCATACCTGAATCGAACCTTTGTTTTCACTTGACTTGCCTATTACGGTAAGTAGCCAAGATGGGCCATCGGAAACCTTCTCTTAGTTTGTCTGGTTCCGGCTTTTAGACGGCGGACTTATTGAGAATTGGTGGGGTGTGTAAAACATTGCTGGTAGGCATGCATTGCAACATCGACTTTTTTTCAGCAAGCTAGGCTCAAGCTGTTACAAATTCAGTGTTCGCGTTGATTGGCATTTTGGTAAAGACTTTTCAAATGCGTCTACACTTCCGTCTCAAAATTACAGGGTACTTGTCTGTTGATCTGTTCATGAAATGCACTAAATAGTGCAATCGGCACGTTTTTTTGATACAGTAGTGTTCTGTGCACAGTGTCTCGCTGCACAAGGTAATCAGCAACGTTGAAAGTAGGTGAAAGATTAAGCCCGTTTACAAACGACAAAATATAAACTGCTAAATGAATTACTGTATGTTGTTGATGATTCGTTTTTTAACAAGGTTTAAATTTAGGGGAACTACCTTGGTTTCACGCAAAACCGGGCTCAGCAAGCAGCAAACTACGAAGCATGAACATAGAAAATAGGCCAATGTTAACTAACGTAACAGAAAATGTTAAAACTGTATTATAAGGCAGAAAAAAGATGTCTGCATACGGATGCCGGAATTGCACCCCCCTGGATTATAAAATTTGATATTTTCCTATTAAACTTATAGCAAAAAAGGTTGTTTTCTTAGTTTCACGTACGTTAAATGAATTTCGCCACTTTTGACCCCCCTGGAAAAATCTTTCCTACGTTCTTGGATGGCTGTCTACCTCGTTGCGATATTCTGTTCGGTGCGGCAGACACTTGTGTCCAGTTGGCCTCCATCAGCAAGTCCCTGCGGTTTGGCCTGACTACGTTCGTTTTTCGGGTTGATTATTTTAAAGTTGACCTTGCGCGGACGCGTTGCCATGATTTCGGTGGTTTTGTCAACACTTTTGCGAAAGTCGGCTGGAGCAATGTTTTTATTTATAAGACGCAGGTAACATTGTCGTGATCCACACGTGTACTCTTGCGTCTTCTTGCAAATGGACCATTCAAAGCTGTAGTCAATCGTTTCCTTTTTTAGATAAAAATTTACTATTTCTGAAAGTTTGGTCTATTCTTTGCAAATTTTGTTTTTGAAGCTGTGCATGTGCTCATTGTAGCTATTTATGACAGTTTTCGTGAGGTTTATAACAAATCATTGTTTCGGATTTGAGGTGTACCGCTGTGGTAGACAATGATTCCCTTCTGGTATCTTCCACCAAGTATGCCCTCTCCCTCCTGGCAACTACATCGCTTTGGCTCAATTCAGCGGTGGTTCTCAACATTTTTAGACCACAGCTAGAGCTAGATTTAAAAACTTGTAAAAAAAAGCTTGACCATTTTCACGTATCCTGACTTACTCCATGCTCAAAATGATAACTTCTTTCTAATTTTACAGTGTCACTTCTGAAATATCTGTCTAACCCCACAAAGACAAGCGGAAGGAGAGGCCAGCTGACATTTCCGCGTCAAAATTTTCTTTGATCTAAAAATCACTCCGGCAACATGTTGCAGGGCTTGACGGCGATGGCTCATGCACGTCACAAGCTTCCTGCGCGGGCGCGCCTTGCGCATTAAAATAGATAATGTGACAAACGTCGCCATCACACTGTCATCGCCATTGATCGGTCCGTGCAACATCCTTATCACAGGCATGCACGAAAGGTTTTTCTTATGAAACACGAATAGGCAGTTGAATAATCATCTCAAAATCATAATGCTTGGGAAATGTCATGCAGTTGTACTTCTTGAAAACATTGATAAACTATTCTGAAGTTATTGCTGAGATGTCTAAAGCGAATCTTGAGAGATCTGGCGCGAAATCACATCAAAGGATATAGGCACAAACACGACCTAGGATCTCTTAGGCTATTTTCTATCTTGTTGTCACAGCTTAAAAATCCTACGTTATCATCCTGTAAAACACCAATGTGATCAAAACAGCTCTTTTTCACTGCTTCGAAAAGGAAAGTGACATTTACTGCGCACATTCGCCTGGACCTGTGACTATAAATAGGGTACTGAGCGACCAAGTCCAAGAAGGGGGGAATACTATCTTAGTAACCGAACGACAGTTCTCGATAGCCGCGAAAATCCACACTGGCATACCTTTGCCATGCCAAACTAGTATGATGAGGAGATTTGCAATTTTTCAACGAAAAAAATCTTGAAATGTCTTGTTCTTTTATTTCACGCTAAATAAGCTTGTGAGTGTTCGAATTTAAGCAAAGGGTTGAACCCAGATGGTGAGACGTGAAAGGCGTCTAGTGCAATGGCTGACGACCCTATTGCCACCCTTTCTCCCTAATCGTATCTTGTAACTGAACCATTTCAACAGAAGGAAGAATCAGCTTCTGCGCGGGACTCACCCTGGTCAGAAACTTCGGACGTTAAGTCACAGCTTTAAAAAGATACGCTGCAAGATATCTTCACGTAAACAATAGTGACGTGGTTAATCAGTTTTTAGATGTTTAAATTTGAGAATTTGGCGAATCTGAAACAAATCCTGTTGGTTTGCTAATTGATGTTACAAACAATTACTTTTTTAATGTATTTGCGTCTTTACCGTTTTCTGCTCAGACCAATATTTAATCTTTTTCTTGCACTGGCGGCTAAATGTATAAAGCAATTGTGGCATTCCTCGTGTGCTCGTGATTTCTCATAAAAACTGAAAGATGTGGAATTGCTAAAAGTTACTTTAGCATTTTGAAAGTGACACGGAAGCTTTGCCCCAATTTTACTATGTATTACCCGATTTCTCTCAAATTACATGACTGCAGTCTCGCCCACCCTACCTTCCTCCGTGGCCACATCGCCACACCAGTCGGCTACAGTCAACAACGTCTTTAATGGTAATGGTTTATTGTTTCATATGACTCAGCCAACAAGCAGCACCATAAAAGCCATCGCATGCAGTAAACCAACTATTAACGAAAATTAGAGCAAATGAAAACAATGGCACAATAGCTGATCAGTGTAAACAAAGACGGGCGCCGTGTCATACAGGATTGGCGAAAGGCCGCGGCGGTCATCTGGTCAACCAAGTCTTTAAGAAAGTGTATGAGAAGTCTTTTAGAAAGTGTATGAAAGCATACATTTGAAGCAATAACAATTCAGTCGTTAATGAGAGTTAAAGTGCTTTTGTTAACATGTAAGATCATCTGTGGTTGCTTCTTTTCGTCGATGATAGCGGTTTGCTATTTGCGAACTTTGTCAAACGTTCCCACTTTGTAAAAACGTAACTTCAAGTCCTTTAAAGTATCAATCATGGCATAGTATGGTCCCTCAATGACTCTTTTCGTTCAAATTTCCGACAAATGTTTGAACTAAACTATTGTCACTCAGCACCGGCATAGTTTGTAGAAACTCTCCAAACGCCAGTACGTTTTTTTTGCAACATGCAGGGCCGTCGCCAGCGGGGAGGCCAGTGGTGCCCCCCCTCATTTGAAATATGTGCCCCCCCATTTCGCGTTTGGCCGCCTGGTTGCTGCATGCATCCAATACAGTATTTTAAAAATGTGGCCCCCCTTCTGGTTTTTGGCCCCTCCTTCTGGTTTTTGGCTCCCCTGCTGCTAAATCCTGGCGACGGGCCTGGCAACATGTCCGAATAAAATGCGATACTGTTTGAAGGTCATGAAAAGGTTAATGGCGTTGACCCAGAGCGACGGTACCGGCAGAGCGTTATTTGACCTTTCAGGGAAATTCCGTAATTGTTTTGTACATATCACAGGGCCTTTTGCCTTTTATGATCTGTAACAGCTGCGATGTGCATCCTGAATAATGTGAGAAAGCGCTCTGCTTTTAGGGCGACGACCAACAGCAACCTCATGCACTTTCGCTGTAATTCTGCCGATCGTGACTCGCCTTGCTCCTCAGACCACCATGAAATTGACCAAACAAGCCATTTTCCAGTACAGACCAAACGTCAGGGTGAAAAGCTCTGTCAACACCTCAACGAGATCGTGACTTCCACTGGTCTGGAATACCAGGTTAATAGCGTCTTATGCCTTGACTTTGTCCGTTTCTGTCTCCCGCCTATCTACAAGTGACAGATAAGCCGTGTTTTTGAAAAAACGACGGCAGCTTTTTGTCACGGAACAACAACAAATTTTTGGTAACATTGAGGCTATTATTGCTGGCAGACTAGAAAAGACAACCGTGCACTTTTGCAATCAACAGAGTTGTGTTCGCTCAACTTCAAGCTTTTGGTTTTAACTTCCGTGTTTCATGTCACGATCGCAGCATGATGATAAAATAGTATTCGAAACAACTCAGCATGTTTTCATTCGACTAACAATTAGCAACTCCTTCAAAAATCTGGTATGACTGGGATGAATAATTGCTGGTACATAGCAAGCGCAATCTTAATAATTCATCTGCAGTGCGGTTGTGTTGAGTAGTGAAACAGGCCCATAATGACTAAAAATCCAGTATCGGTGCTTTATGGCAAAGCGCATATAAAAACCTTCTATACAAGAAAACCTTTTTCAGCATGAAACGATTTCGCAAACTGTAAAAACCTCTGCTATAATGTGCTGAAATAAGCTATTGCTTCAGTTGTTAAACCTGGGGTCACCAACCTTTTTGAAACTGCGAGCTAGTTGTGTGCCGATTAATGCGAAGGGCTACTAGTTTGATACACACTTCTGAAACAAAATTTTGCTCAATCTACCTTTAATTATTTCAGTATTGATATATATTCGTTAATCGTTAATTCGTTAATTTTTGAATATATCTGTGATTAAACACGATAAAATATTTTGCTATAAGAAATTTTAGGGGTACATGTTCATCTGTCGAAATGCTGAAGGGGTACATGCTTATCTTTTGAAATGCTGAAGGGATACATGCTGATCTGCCGGAATGCTGAAGGGGTACATGGTCAGAGAAAGGTAGGGAACCCCTGTTTTAGGGAAACGCGCGACCTGTTACCGGAACAAATTAGGCAGCGGCAGGTAGATAAAACAGCTATAGGCCTATACACTAAGTAGATCCATGAAAAGAAGACTACGAACACAGTATCGTATTAGGTAT
>Ga0210059_1012088_pt1 | contig 13111 bp, 5 predicted proteins | sample Ectturendosymbi2_FD_188042 | JGI IMG/M metagenome (GOLD analysis project Ga0210059, IMG submission 188042) | Ecteinascidia turbinata endosymbiont from Florida, USA - Sample 2 (SPAdes) (version 2) | ecosystem: Host-associated > Tunicates > Ascidians > Unclassified | place: Key West, Florida...
TGAGGTGAATGATTTGCGTCACTGATGGTTTATGATCGATGTGAGATTAAACGAGTACGATTGATAGTAGGCGAGTAGTGGTGCATTTTTCATTTTCACTGAAGAGTTTACGTAACAGAAGGTTACAGTTGACAAGACTATCGCACAACCTACTAAAATTGGAACACAACGCAGGCTAAAACTGAGCATATGGATTACGAAAACTCGCCACAGCGAATGTAGCTTTGCACATACAGTAGTGCTCACTAAGAAGTTCAAACAAAACCTTAACGATAAAGACCCATTCCCACAAGTCTGTATGGACGTATTCTAACAAGCCACGTATTTTTACACTGTGTGAACCCTTTCTGTCCCGGACGGGCCACTGAGTGGCTCAAACCAGTGGGCAAAAATCAAAAAATAAAATTTAATGCTGTTTGACACTCTGACTCTTACATAGGCAGTACTTGGCGGACAATTTTTTGGTTGCTATGGGCAAAAATCAAAATATTTTTTACTACTGCTTGTTTGGCAATCTATGCAGATCATTCTCGATTCTTATGCTACCACCACGCCACTTCCTACCCCTGATATTCTCAATAAATACCACTGCTGTTAAAACCATTTTTGCCAAGACAACACGTTCAATTATGGACATAGAGTCTTCCCAAATACTTTTGATGAGGTTTGAGGATGCGTTGTGCAACTTCTCTGAAAATGACACTTTTTTACCGTTAATGTGAAAAAAGAAAACGCTGGAATGGCGCAATCAACTTCTGTGGTCAGGTTCTTCAAACACATTTTCCGGCTAATGTTTGTTATACAGTAGAACATGTCTGATGCGTCATCGTTTAATTAGTCAATCCGCTTAATTTGTTACTTTTTCGTCGGTCCCGGCAGAATTCCTATCTTTTGTGTACATTTCTGTTCGTCTTATTCGTCACCTCTTTCTATCCCTGAGAAGCGTTTTGTTCGGCTAATACGTCATTTGCAGTTTCGCTTTTGATGTCTGAGCAGCTAGTACGTGTGGGAATTCAAACAAATTAAGGATATTTATCTGAGAATTGTTGTTCCTCGCAATTTGTTTTATCGAATTTATACACGAGCTGCGAAGCGCGAACCGGCTCCCCATTGAGAGAATGCGAGAAGTCTTTGCGGTTTGTCAAAGATTTTAAAGGTGCTAGATTAAATGGAGGATTCCAGATTGAGTAGAGGAATTAATTGTTGTATTCAACCATAACGTCATAAACTTGTATTTACTGCAAATAAGAGCACTACGTAATGAAGTATGCATGCGAGCTTTTATGACAGAGTTTTCACCTGTTTGCATAATTCGTCACTTCGCCTAAATCGTCACTTTTGTCTGATACTCCTGAAGTGACGAATTAGGCAACTTCTACTGTAGTATGAACATCAGCACCACTAAATAACAACTGTACCTGCTTTTGCATAACAACTTTTATTGTACATTCTTAATGATATTTTTGCACAGATTTTTATCCCACGTTTGAAAAAAAACTTTCAAAATTGCTCTATACATTCAGAAGGCGTTTTACATCATTGTGTCTTCACGACTTTCGACATTAGAAAACTTAATTTGGAGTATCAAATCAAGTTAAGCCAAAGTTCTGGCGAAAATCTTCGATTTTTGGAATTGCAATAATTTGAATGCAAAGATTGATACAAAATAGTAGGTCAGTATAGCTCACTGTAGTAAAATAAGAAACTGAGGCTAGGAAAGTCTTATTCAACTTAAATACTGTATCCTTTGTTGCACAAGCACCAACAAAAACAATAATTACTGCAAAGTTAAGCTCTTGAACAAACCCACGAAAATATTATTTTCGAATGTTCAATATCATCTGAACGTTGTTGTGGCAAACGAAGTTGATGAACCTGTGTCTTAATGTGAAAATGAGCACATGCATACAGAAAATAGCAAAGAAAAGGAACTGAAATGATTGAACATTGAACGACACTTTTCTATTGGAATAGAACTACTGTACAATCATGCTTTGCAAAAATGTTAGGATGCTGCTGCCTCATCTTCAGAAAGCTTTCCCTTTATCCATTGCATCACTGATGCAACATCAGTGTGATAGCCTGGGTATTGAACACGTTCTCCATTTTTCTTTACGTGAGTTTTGCCACATCCCCAGCCCCAGCTGACAATTCCCAGCTGAACCCAGTGGCTCCTGCCTGTCCCTTCGTCATGAATCTACAACGCACAAAAGTCAATTCTTCCGATAAAACAATACACTGCTTTTACTTAAAATATGTAGTTGCTACTGCTGTTGTGCAATGAGACTTGTTGCAGTGTGAATGTTGCTGGTGATCAGACTGTGCTGGTCATAAGACTGACGACCTATGTACCTCACACATTGATTATATTGCGCCTCAGATTAAAACAGCATTAAACCGCATCATTCAGTCAATTGCACATACAGATAACGACAAAAAAAACTTTAAAAAATAGTCACGATGTTGTGCATCATCAAATAAAGGGCATCACGATAAACACAGATGAAGTTCACAAGAAAAGCCTAGAGCTAACTACTACAACAACCTGCTTTTCCATACATTTTTATAGTGGTAGAACTTAAATAGCGAAGACATTTACTAAAAGCAATTGTTTTTAAAGTTAATGTTTTGTCATTTTTTGGAAATAACCTGCATTGTTTTGCAGCGCTGCGTTAGTCCAAAATTGTAGTGACGTAATTTCTTCTTTAGGTATCACGAACAGTTACATTGTATGCATGTGAAAACAGCAAACGTTTTATGGTGAGACGTTAAATTTCTGCTGCCGACTTGAACTTGCCTGAATCGCTTTTGCTTCCATTAAATCACATAAACGCATTGCGCACATTGCCCACTACACGGCGCAGCGGTGCTAACATCACATAGCAACAGGGTTAGCGCCTTTGGGCGTATGCATATCTAATACTACCACTTATGCACTGTATGTTCGTGTTCTTCATGTATCTGTGTGTTCCTTGTTAGTGCCATTCACTGCTTTGCGTGTTGGGGTGAAGACGTTATAAAACACATTTTACTATACCTAACATAACGCTGCCAGCGCAACAATGTAAAAGTAAACATGTATTTTCAAAGGAAATCAAAATACAAGATTGCATTTTTTTAATTCTCAATTGCTTCAGGTCTGTCAATTTTTAACGTATGGCAACCATCACTCTGATAACGATTTAGTTGTTAGCATCTACTTGACAGTATATGCTCCGCAGTCCTCATACTTATTTTCTGACCCGTATTAACAAGATGACGCATGATGTCTCTTTATTACATTGCAACATACATCTTTGTTTGAAAGTATATACATTTGTGAATAACTTCTAGTCCCAAGCTCAGAACCAGTACATGTTACAGAGGTGTCAGAAACAAAAGTTAAGCATGAATCACGATTTTGGAATTGATCAATTCCCCACCGCACGCTAATTTCATCAGCAAAATTTCTCTAACGCAAGCAGGGCCTCTTGCGTACATGCCTACACAAAAGTAGTTTGAAAAAAATTTTCGAATGTATGTGGATGTGAAAACATATGATTGAGTTACTGAAAGGAACAAAATGAAAAAACATTTGTTGGAGTAGCGTGCAAGCACCCAACCCTAATGCATTACAAACGCATTATCTTAATCACTATCTGAAACAATAGTACAACCGTAACCATTTTGAATATGTACTAGGCAATATTAACATAAACCTACTTAAATTCAGCTAATGATAACAGAGCACAGAAATATATAGATACGAGATGTAAACGCGGACGCCACCCTGTTTGAAATCAGCTAATCAGAGAGGTAAACAATGCAGAGTCATGTTTTGATCGTATTTATACAAATAAGTCACCAAATGCAGTGAACAAGAATAAAGTAGCATGATATCGGTGTCTATCGCCGCATTTATTTAATGGTAAATAAAGACTAAACAAAATGATAAAAAACGATCGAAAATCTTTAGGGTGGCACACAATGTTGATATAATTGCTTTCGTTTAAGACCTGCAAGCAGCTCTATAGATCCTTCACCGTTGCAGTACTCCGAATGACATGTTAACGAAAACTTAAAGTTCCTTGCAAAGCCTTGCGGACATACAAATGCCTGTTAGAGAATGCACTAGCAAAGAATATAAACTTAGACAAAAGCCATGGACAACATAAGGGATGATTTTTTTTCTGTTAGAAATGGATATAATACTTTATCGCAATTAAAGGTAACCAAAATTTCCAGCAGATTTTTATATGTGCAAAAAATATCGAAACCTTTGTCATGTCAAAAATTATCTAAACAAAAATACTACAAAGACCAATGTACAAAAAGCAGAAAAACGTCAAAAGCATTTCGTGCGTAAATCAATGATTTTTTTGTCAAAGGTAAAGTTTCTCAATTCTCTCTAAAGTTAAATGATATCATTTTTGCTCATCAACAAAATTATGTATAAACTCATATTTGCTCATCCACAAATTATGTATGAATCATATTTTTGTCACTTTTACACAGGATAATTTTCCCTCAGTAAACCCACCTGAAAAGACTGGTGCAAGCATGGAAAAATACCTTCTACCACGCCAATTCAATTCTATTTTTTTCTCACTAGTGTGGCCCTGGGGAAAATACACTAACTTATCTACTGATGAGACTCAAAGTTATGTGGACATGGTAATGCCCCGGTACAAGCTATCAAATTGTCAAAATGCTACTCACGCCTTCTCTCTGAGGTGTTGCAAGGAATGAAAATGTGTTGGTGTCTTTCGAGACAACATTAGAATTGCTCAAGAAGTGACAATATCTAAGTCAGGACATAGTTATATTTCCATTTATTACAGACCGATATAAGTGCTACCATACCTGTTAAAATTTTTTCAAAGGAAAATGTACATAGATTGACTGATTATTTCATCAAAACAATTTGTAGAGTCAGCAATATTCCTAATTTTGCAAGAACCATTCTACATCCCTAGCCATTACAGCGTTGTAAAGAAACCTGTTCCTGGATCTAAACTTTGATAGGAAACGTCCTTATGCGGTTTACTTAGATCTGAGAAAATCCTTCAATCCATTAAACCACTGCATATTACTGACAGAGCATGATCTTTGCACAAGAGGAAACGCTTAACTAATACAGTTGTATCTATCCAACTGAAAACAGTTTGGATGACAAAGACTAAATCGTCTGTAACAACGACTTTTCCCGGATACCCCAAAGCTCGATTTTAAACTTTTAGCCATTGGCGTAGCAAGAATGGGGTCTGCGCCCCAAGCGGCAGCTTGTGGTGGGCGGCAATTTGTTGTTTAAAAATTAGTTTTTGAAGTAGATCAAATGTTCTATCTCTTTTTAATAATTTCAAATTAATTTTTGAAAGTTTTGCAAGTTCCTACTTATTTCAGGTTTTGTGTAGAAGCCCTAGTTTGGTAGGCTAAGAAACTGGGGAATCTGCTTGGGAGTGAGCAGAATTATGAAATGTTTACTCAAAATTCTGGGTCAAATCCAGTGTGCTAAAGTACTCCAGTGTTTGTCTTGAAATCAGGGCTTTTTAACATACTTACTTGGGGAGAAATGGTTATCCAGTCCTTGTACCTTCCTCTCCACCCAAAGCCATTTCGCCCCACCGCAATTAAAAATTTTTTGAAGAAAGGACTGAGATAAGATTCGGCCATAGACAAGCGAACATTACTGGTCCTGTAGTTCAAGAGGTTTATATTGCCCCTTCACTCAAAATCTAATTAAAAAAGCCCTACACGAATACACAGTAAATAGTCAAGTCTAGTTTCCCTTTTCTCCTATCGTTCGATCCATCGTAGCGTCACAGCGGCACACTATTACATCGCCATGGCACCTAGGCACTGGGGACGATCATTTCGTTGCACGTCTCCAGCTTTTGTTTTATGTCCAGTAGGATGTTTTCAATTAGAAATTGTAGAAACTGCAAGCATAGAAAGTTGTGCAAACAAATTTGGACAATTTGCAAAATATCTGGCATTTTGAGCAAAATCTTTGAGCAGAGACATGATTTAGAGCAAATTTCGGAGACAAATAATGTATGTAGGGTGTTGCCGCAGAAGTGTAACACGAACAAGATACGTGTTGCACTTTTCACAGATAAAATAAACTCATGCTGCATTCATGTTCAGAAAAATTCGTGATGAGCTTCGTTTCAACATACAGTAGATATATAATGATTATAGCTCCAAAATGTACAAAGTCATAGATTCGTCAAACTACAGTCAAACCATCAACATTCTGCGCTTCGCGTTTGCAAGCAATTTGAGGAAAAATCAACAGCCAGTACCTCTCTTACAACTGGTCCACCACTATCTCCTTTGCAAGCGTCAACCAATTTATCTCGTCTGCCACTGGTAGCACATGACATAGTGCTGGTAAATGGAACATTAAGTCCTCCTTCCCAGGGAATTGTCTTTGAAGATGTGTTGCAACTGAAGCAGATAACAATTATTTACAGACGCTGCTCTAGACAACACAAATCGTTATTATGCAAATCTTAAGTGCGCAGGAGAGCAAGAAGCAGCAGACAGAGCAATTATGTTGGAGCCTTGGGTTTACTTTAGAGACCCTTCACCTGCGGCTAGCGAGTTAATTCAAGTGGCACACAGTTCAACTGAAATGAAGCTGCAAGTTTTAAGATCGCGATGTACTTTCTGAGGGTGCCGGGCGCAGTGATTTAAAATGCATGCGGGTGTGTGCGAGCTGAACATTGTTGTTCATACGCAGACAGAGGTTAATATTTTGAAAAAAAATGCTGATGGTTGTTACATGTAACTCTGCCTATTTTTGTCCATAGTGAACTAACCTATGAGCAAGCGTGTTTTTTGGTTGTCACTATGGGCCTTCCCATATGCAGTTAAGGTGCTGTATTATTTCGTAGCGTTAGATGGTGAATAATTATGCTAATGTAGCCGGTGCAAGGAGAGTATAGTCTAGTGTAGAGTTGTGAAATGTTGGAGTCATGGTAATTTAAATTGTGTTTGATGCGTTTACGGTAACTTTCTTTCCGGCAAATTTTCGCACTGTAGATGTCTGCAGTTGCCATGACGTTAGGCCAAATCATGTTGAACAGCGCTAGAAGTCTGTAGCGTGCGCAGAAGTTGCAGCCTTTATCAGGTTAATCTTACTCAGATTGTGAAAACCACTACAGGCATTTGACATGTTCATGTAAATGAGGGAAATTTGTTCTAAAGACATGAAGCAGAAGCGAAAAATATAAGGCAAGGTCTTCAAAAATGTACTTTGAATTGTAAAATAAACTTTCTCACTCGCAGCTTTTTACTGCTGATATTTTACAGCTTCTATGCAATAAACTGCTTCAGTGCCCAGAGCGGCATTGGTCGCAGTTTGCGATTTTTAAAAGTTGAGTAGTGGAGTGGGTATTTATTTGTCATTCTTTGGGAACGGATTAAAAAAAAGCGGTTGGGAAGAAGCCAAGCTATCTAAATTTTCAATTTTTCTTCTTTGTTTTTTTTAAATTTGCCAAACAGGTTTGGTCATCCTTTATTCAAATATATCTGACTTTTTTCCAAATTGTTTCTTTCTAAAATAGTTTTCATACTTTTTCAAAGATTTTTTCAAATTTTTCTGTTTCAAAGTTTTGCTCATTTCATCAAATTTTTGAAACTTTTCTTAATAATAATCGAAAATTTCAAAACATTCTAATCAAATACTTTGATTTTCAGAATTTTTATTACAATCAGTCAAAATTTTATGAAAATCATATCACAAATCAACATTTATCGAAGAAAGGCAGTTTAAAAAAAAGAAATTATTTGTGTATTGGTGATGAGATATAATTTAAATGAATTTGTTTGTTTCTCTTTCCATTTGCATATTAGTATGGTCTTAAACCTTAGTTATAAAGCCTTGATAAGATAAACATGTTTTGCAACTTGCACTGTTGTTCCAGACTTTCGTTTCTGTTCATAAATCGTTAGTTTGCGTGCTGCGGCATACAAAGTCGTGAAGCTTGACTCTACTTTGCAGTATTCTTATTGAAATGTAAAATGGTATAGGAATCAAAATTTGTTTTCCTTTCTTTCTTATCATTCTTTATAGAAAACTTTGGTGGCTTTGTTGACGAACACAAAGAAGTGAGTTCAACGAAATTACAATTGAAATAACAAATTGCCTGACGTGGTGAGGGCAACAATGATGTTTCGGTGCTTCTCGTTTTTCAACATTCCAAATCTTTTGCCAAATATTCGCAAAAATCACTAGAGAAAACTTAGAGCCTCGTGTTTCGTCAACTCAAATGTTTCATTTTTTCAGCTTGAATTTGACCTACCCGTAAGGTAGTTCATTTTTTTTGGTAATGTTGGATGTTGTTCATTTTTCTTTTGGTAATGTTGGGTATTGCATCTTCTGTTTAATAAAGTATCGAATCTTTCATGAAACGTTGCAAGTTTCATTATATCTTTCACGGTGTTGCTTGGAAATTACTAATTTATTTTAGAAATTAAGAAATGTCAGCACGAACATAATAATAGCACTTGGCGGGTAAAACCTGAAAGCCCCAAGAACCTCAAAATATTCTCAAAGGCAATAGATACGTTTCTAACACCAAAACAGTTTCGTAATTTTTTTGTCTAAAAGTGAACCTACTGTTAACAAAAGTTGAACGGGTTTCTGCACAGAAGATCGCAACACTCGAAAGAATATCAAAGCAAGACAATGCTCTGGCATAAACATCTTTTTGAGTACAAAAAGTTGTCTGCAGGCACACAGTGTCGTTTAACCGATTGTATGCCGCACTATTTTACAAAAAATAAAATTTTTTGGTTTTTGTTAATCTTCCCAATAAAGCTGTAACATACTTCGCAGAACAACGCCTAGAATCCTAACTAGATCATTAACTTCGTGAAAACATCCTTGAAAAGCCTATTGTGATGCGTGAACTGCTGATGCCTACTGTACCGCACTGTGATTATTGGAATAAAATGTCCTGTTGTGTCCTCAATGCCCCCCTCGCTTAAATCTGCCGGTCTATTCTGCCACGCAGGCAGAGAAAAGGCAAAGGCAATTTGTATGATAAAGTGCACTAAAGGGAAGACAGAGTAAAAAGTAAAAACTGAAAATGTGAGCCGCCCTTGATCGTATGCCGTAGTCGCACAAAATGATAATGAAAAACACACGGATGAAAATGCGAAAAGACGTCAGCAAAAAATGTTAGTCACCCTAAGTTGTAAGCTGTCTGCCCTTGATTATATGCAACACGAAGTGATAAAAAACAATGTAAGTCGCGGCTTACAATCGGTTATATACGGAATTCAAACAAAATCATGTCCAATGCCACATGCAAATTGTTTTGAACACTACTTGTTACTCAGGATTTGGCAGAAACAAATTTTGTTCAACTTACTAGTCATTGCTTCTCAATCGAAGTAATCCTTGTTTTAAGAAATCTGATGGTTCGGGAAGCTCTCTAATGTTTAACTCTTTAACATGTCCAAAGCCAGTTATAACCGCCAGAACAGGAAGATTGTCCTTCGACCTGTCAGCAAGCCAGTGACCTTCAACACAAGCATGAAATACAGCACATTATACGGCGGGCGATAAGTTATATTAAGAATTAACTCTGATGGGGAAAGATAAATCTTCAACAAGTAATCATAGATTTCGTGCCCGTAGAAATTATTTTAGGAGTAATGTATTGGCGATGCAATGTTTATACACAAAGAAATATCAAGTTTTGAGCGTTGCTTTCCAAGCAAAAGACCTAAGCATGTACAGTGAGCAGTTTGCAAACATAACTTGTTACGTTAGGTTTAACTGCCCATACGAAGAAATATCCCAGGTGTCCAGGATTTATTAATTATCGTTCAGCTTTGGTGACCGCCAAACAATTTTGAAACGGTTCTCCTGCATGCGGAACAATTCTTTTTTTGCCAAAAATCTTTCCATAACAATGTCTGAGTGAAAATATTATTTCTAATACGGCAGAAAAGTGTGGCAAACCGTATGTGTGGTCATACAAAATCAAAAAGTATTCCATATTTCGAGTTATCTAAGCCGTCTTTGATATTACCTGGAGAATACCAGCAATGCTGATCTTCAAGCACAAGACGGGAAAAATCTAAGGCCACATTTTGCTATTGAACTATGCTATTTTGTGACATCTTAAGCTGCATCGGGGTCTAAAATCACTAAGCTGGCCACAACGACTTCCTTTAAAGCAGTGGTCCTTTAACCTGGAGTAAATTTACCCCTGGGAGTAAATTTTATCTTCCAAAGGGGTACATTTACTGAACCATAAATTGCAGCAAATGTAAATTTTTATACATCATTTCAAACTGTAAGAGTTTTTTAATCTCGTATTTTTAGGAAATGAGCCCCATTGAGTGTACTGGGGGTAAATCTGGTAATCTTGTTTGATAAAAGGTAAGATATGTGACAGAGGTTAAGATCCACTGCAAAAAGAACTCTTTTTTGCATGCATATGGAAACCCAGAAATGCAAACAATAAGTTTTAAACCTAGTTTCATCAATTTCATAAACTGGCGTCTGAGAAAGCAATCTAATTCATGGTCCACCCAAATATAAATCTATCAATTGTTTGTGTTTATAATTTATTTATGTACTGTAACTGTTTGCTGTACGCGCAACCGCGCAGCTTAGGCTTATCACACCAAGCTGCAGCGCCGGATTTAGGGGGGACAAGGGCCCAGGCCCCCCACAAAGTTCATGTGCTTTACCGTATGTGCGACATGTGCGTGCCGCATAGACATTTTTATCGAGATAAATTTTTTGTAGATGCTATCGGTAGTATTTTACTTGAGTATTATTTGATATTGTGACGAAACAACTATTACAGAATAAAATATTTTCCTAACACATTGAAAAATGTCAAAATGTCCTCCTTTTTACATCTCTTATTTTACATAGCTGTAATCAGTACCGTAACTAGAGGTTAGAGTCAGGGTGGAAAACTTAGCCCACTGGCCACAAAAGGGGTCCACTGGCCACTGTACGGGGCCCCACTAGCCAACAATCAGAAAAAAGCTTGAGAAATGACGGTGAATCCGGTTGTGCATTACTATACTAAAACCCTAAATCACCGGAAAATAGTACGAAAAAAACAAAAATACAACCTACTGAAAATCAAGAGAATACTAAAATATAAGTTACGTGGGGGTCCGTTTTTCACATTTAGCTTGCCGGTGGTGGGGCAATACAATAGACTCTCCCAACTCAAATGCAACAAGATACAAGCTGATGGCGTAGCTTAGTGTATGGGAGGGCCTACAAGTTGTCTAATAAATCTATGTTTTGGTTGAGTTAATTTTCGTCTGGAAAGGTGGGAATGCTTTTACATTAATCGTTACACAGGAGTGGTAAATCTTTTTTCAGTATCTCAGTGACTTTGGCATTAGAGTTCGGACTGCTGACTCCATTAGAATGCACTAGCTTTGGTGATGAAACGTGATACGATGATCAGTGTATTGCACATAATTCAGTGTAGCAGTTTCTTGTAATTATAGCTAATCAGTAATGCTAAAAAATGAAGAAATACGTCAGAAGTATCCCGTTTTCAGAAAAGGACTAAATGATTTTGAAGCTAAGTGAATTACGTGTGGCTGCATTTGCACAGTTCGGAAGAAAAAGTGAAATGATCATTGTGACTTTATGGATATTGAGTACCAAAAACGTATATCCCACAGCGTAATCAGGTTGCTATCACTTTATCCTAGCTTGCCAAGGATGCTTCATATGTATCCAGCTTCACGTTTATACTTCATGTCCATCGACAAACCAACTGTTGTTCTGAAAAGTTTTTCTGAAAATTCTCTGAGCGAACTCTGTTTGATACATTGAGATACTTGCAATCTTTTGTGGTTCAGAATAGTGAGAAGTCAAAAGCATCAGTTGTTGAGGTTGTACCGTGTTTAGCCACTGTGAAGGCAGGGATTCAAGTGAGACAATCAGATAGCCTATACATACCAAGCCAAGTTAAATCAGCACCAAGATAATTCAGAGAAGACGAGGATCATGACTGTGATTTATTCATGTCAGATGTATCTGTATTGTACAAGTCTTGTGTTGCACATGTCGCTAAATGGACCACTTTATTTGCTGAATTTAAATGCTCCGATTAGATTCCTCCGTTTGTAACAACTCAATGGGAAAATGTTGAACCACGTGAGTAGTATCTGCTTGAGAGATACGTTTCTATTGACGAAGCTGAAGTAAACTGTTTGACCACTACCAAATTTTTCCCTTGATGCAACCACAAACCTAAAAGAAAGATAAATCTTTGTAGCTGACCAGTTTCTAATCTATTAAAGCTGGTGTGCAATTTAAATCATCTTTCATGTAAGCAATTACATAATATTGTTGAAGGCGATTTTACATTTTTAAGAAATTTGAGGAAACTGCGAAATATCCAAGGGCTAAATAGGACAAGTGAATAAGGATTTTGTTTTGTGTGTTTTTACTGAAGCATCGTCAACACTGGACGTCTTACTTCAATGCTTAAAAGATATCAATTGGACTATATTTGTTATTTGACTTGTTAAGTGTTAGATAATACACTCAAGTGACAGTCGTAAATTGTCCTCCCTTTGTGCGATGAAAATGTGGGATCCATGTTGAGCTTAATAAATAAACGTGGACAGACGAAAGAGGGGTCGTCACGTTTGCAAGTGTAGAGCTTATCCAAGTGGTTCTAAAAACCGTAAAAAATCAAAAGGGGGAAAAATAAGAGAGGAAGAAGTTGCACCTAAGTCAAGAAACATTCAAGTTACTAGTTCACAGTGTAAGTGAAATCCAGCAAAGACATTTCTTCGTAACTTGTAAGAGGACAGAAAATCGAATAACATGTTGTCACAGACTTACATCTATGTAACGATGAGAATAGACCTAGTTTAACCAGCGCTGCAGTAGCAGATGAACGTCAAGAAGTATCATCGAAAAGCACAATAGATGAGATAGATGACGCTATCACTAGAGGCAATGATATCGGTTTCTAGTCAGCTGGTATACCAGAAAAAATGCAGGAATATTGGTTGAAAAATGACACAGGTTATCTTTGACCTGGTTATGGAAATTTATTTTAAAGCGTGTTGTTTCACAACACAGAAAAGACAAAAAATCGCCACGGAAATGCACCGC
>Ga0210059_1012090_pt1 | contig 13109 bp, 11 predicted proteins | sample Ectturendosymbi2_FD_188042 | JGI IMG/M metagenome (GOLD analysis project Ga0210059, IMG submission 188042) | Ecteinascidia turbinata endosymbiont from Florida, USA - Sample 2 (SPAdes) (version 2) | ecosystem: Host-associated > Tunicates > Ascidians > Unclassified | place: Key West, Florida...
TGTGCAGCCCACTGGCCCGTCCTGTAGTGCAGCCTGCCGGCCCGCCCTTCTGTGCAGCTCGCCAGCCCGCGGAAAATTCATGTTTTTCATTTGGCAACACAGCCCTCCAGCCCGCACGGCCCGCCGTTTAGTGTTGCCCATTACATTTGGCTTTTCCGGCGGAAATGTTCCCCTCTGCTCACGCACTCGGTATGTGAACGTTCGAAGAGGCGTCGTTAACCCAAAACTACTTGATATTTTGCGAACAACCCTGCATCTTTATTTGCGTGAGGAAATTGCTACAGGTTGATCTCATGTCCATACAAATTTTTCTTAAGTTGTTAACGCCGGAAAAATCGACCTTGATCGAAAAATTGAAATTCCAGATCAAACAACCATGGCTCAGGTTTGGCGCCTCTGTTTGTTCAGTGGAAACTGGCGAATCAACTTATTTCAAACCACAGAAAAGCGTTGCGCCTCACGTCCGTCATTAGCACAGCCTTTACATGATACAAGAAACACAACGGAATTATCAAGCAATGCCGACGATTACTCTGGCATGCTTTCTGTGGGGACCTAACTTCAAAACCAAAGCGGAATTACTGATAGTTCAAGCAGTTTAGCGATGGTCCGCCAACATGGCAATCAGTTGAAATGACAATTCGGCAATGCGTATTTTAGCAGCTGTTACATTGCAACGTCAACCGATTACTGGAAAATGTTCTATGGTGGGTAAAATATGTTATTCGCTGTTACTTCTACGTTGTTTTCTTGACTATGAGATCTCTTTGAAATGCTATTTATATACAAAAACAAATTTTACGAAATTCTACCTGCCAGCTAGCTTCAAGCATGCTTGTTAGAGTGATTAGCTTTGCATTTGGATCTGGGTGTAAGTTAAGTGAACTACTAACGGACAAACATACGAAATAAAACCCAGGTTTTAACAAAAAACACCAAATTTTTCGTAAATCCCTAGTTGCTTACCAGGAACGTTGCCCCCTCCACTACTCCCAGCTAGACTGCTCGTTGTTTCCACTTTTCTTTCCAAAGTTTCTACTTTTCTTTTCAAATCTATGATGTCTCGCTGAATGTCTTCGAACTTTTGGCTGGTTTCAGCGACATTTCGTTTTGTAAACGTGTCCAAATCGCCAACTTCTTTTTTCATGGCCATGTTTTTGTCTGTTTGAGACGCAACCATTTTCTGCACAAAATCACAACATAAATTGCCAACTTCTTTGTGAATGAAATATAAATTAACTAACAAGTTTTCTCGCACAAAAGATCTGGTACCTAGTGATTACGTCACAATATGGTTTTATGTCAGTGATAACGGTATAGTCCATGGCCGGTATTAAAAAACTTACGGAAAGTTCTAGTTCCAGCACATTATCTATTTGAGCGCAATTTTTTACTCTTCAAAGAAAATACCATCATTTAACGTACAATCAATTAAAATCTTTCAGAGAACCAATGATGAATTTCGTGCAAAAAGCTTCGCACACATTTTAGTCTTACACTGCTGGTGGAGCGTTCTTGTGGTCGACATACGTTAAGAAAACAACGCTCGTAAAAATTTGGTAATTTTAAAAGAAATCGCTTGAATTTTTAGCTTACCAACAACGAGTGCAACATGCAACAAAACGTGAAATAGGAAGGTTTTTGTGTTGTACCTGCAGAGGCCCAAGTTTTGCTTCTAGCTTTGCAGTAACTTTCTTTGCATTACTAGCTTCTGATTGGGCAGTTTCTGTTTTTTGTCCAGATAGTCTTAATTGATTATGTATTTCCTGATATCTTCTTTGCAGCTGTTTCAGTTCCAGTTCCATCACGCCCTAAAAACAATTTTATTATTCTTATTTCTCCCGCTGTAATTCACATCAAGCACTGCGTAAAACAGGGCAATAATGCTCCAATCAGCCATAAGGAACTAAGGTATAATGGCAAGATCAGCACAGAATTTCCCGAACACAACTCGCCACACCGGTTTTGTTTGCACAAGTTTCTCCAACAATCAGTACATGCTTGCTCTTTTTTTCTATTAAAGTAATAAGCAAGCTAACAAAAGCAATTACATGTGCCGGTACCATCTAAACCCACAAAAGTTGGTTTCAGAAAACGTTTCAACAAAAGGCTTCTAGACGTAACTTGAAACAATGTCCTATCATCATTCACCACATTGAGTTGTTTTAAAACCCCCTTTCGCAAAAAATAAAGTACCAGGCTGTGTTATCGAAAAAAGAGTCTTGGCTATGTAACCTGGAATGACTGAGCGAACCAATACATAATCAGCAAAAATCTAGTAAAATATCACTTCAAGCTGAAATGCCTTGGCTGAAAGCACTGGATGCTAGTGTTGCAAAAACACTGTTTGAATTTGTAACCGCACCATAGTGCTGATACTTATGCACATTTTGAGGCGAGCTGAGTGATCACAGTGCAGACCTTGAGTTGGCAGGATAGGTTTGATTTGTTCGGGTCAGACTGATGGCTTGAAAACGAGTATTTGCTGCCTTTCCAACTCGTGCCCGCCGTTAATTGACGGGTCCACGCGAAAATTGCAAGTGCGAAGTTTTCATTAACCTGGCAGCACTGCAGTGTTTGATATGAACTTAACTTACGGCCTACACGGAGCAGGTTAAGCGGAGAGGGACATTACTTTCAGACCAATCTTAGCATTTTGACTGAGGGTACAAAACAAGAGTGATGAAACCTTCTCTAAACTAAGTTTGTTTCTCTGAACAAGAGTCTGACGTCTAAATGCAAACCACTAAGCCTTTACCGGAAATTGCAGTTGGTTGCCAGAGGAAACAATTTGTATAAAAAGACAATGAGATAGATGATCCAGTTTCTGTTTGCGTGACATGTATCCACTATTACTTTATAAAAAAAACGAGTATCACCTTTTCTTATTTAAGGATGATCCAATATATGTGTTGCAGAAATCCATACTGAGCCATGTGCTTAAAAATATTAACTAAAGCAGATTTTTTAAGGAGTTTTAGGGGCCCGATTCGGGTCCCTAGAATTGAAAATCGGGTCCCTAGAATCAGAAAAATCGGGTCCCTACAAGTCCAAAGCGGGTACGTAACATTTTCCTTAAAAAACCCTGAACTAAAGTGTCTTTGTTTGAGTCAAATACACTTTGATTTTGCGAGTTTTTGTTTTTTTCAATTTTGAAAAAATAAACCAAAGGAGTGACTGAAGAGAGCGGTAAACAACTGAATCCTTTATCAATCAACAAATATTTGAAATCCACAAATCTATGCACAGTTACCAGTCAGGGCGCCACCTTTGTGCGACCGATGTTTTCCTCTGACAACCATCTGATCTTACACTTTCAAAACGAATACCGGCAGCGTTTTCATTGCCTTAGAGCTTTCATTTTGCCGATACATTGCCTGATTATTTCGTTTGCGTGAAACCACCAGCTGCACGTATGTAATATCCTACTTCTGTGAGTATCTACTTTCGTATGTATTTTGATAAATAAGGGGTTCTTTGTTGACTGGAAGCGGGCGATTCGCATTAACGGTCAAATGTTCAAGAAAACTAGTCGAAAACGGCGAACTGAACTATTACGACCACAAAAAGGACTGCTCCAGCCCCCAAGCCCGTAGCCACGCGGTTGGCATTCGGGGGCAGTGCCCCCCAAATTTTTGTTGTGCCCAGAAAAATTTGTTTAATTTGTTTCAACATATAACAGAAACAAAAATCGTGCCTCCATAAAAATGTATTTTTTCCCTCCTAACCTTCAAACCTGGCTAAGGGTTTGCTCCAACCTGTGCCGGAGCAACAATAGTTTGTCGTTCGACAGCACAGAAAAACCTACAGCTCGTTACAGGGCATTCCAAGCACAATGTACTAAAAACAATTAATCCAAACGTTGTTCTGCAACAGGCGCAACCAACTTTTCTTTTACCATGTACCCCTTCAGCATTTCGACAGATGAGCATGCACCCCTAAAATTTCTTGTGACAAAAAATCTGAGCAAAATTACAAAAACCCACTAAATTTTTAGTAGAACTTTTAGATTTTCAGACGTGTAGATGTAGATTCCCTTTTTACGTTTCAAAAGTTAAATTGTTGCGGCTGTACAATAAATACACCCCTTCGGATGGGCAAATGTACCACTGGAGATACTTGTACCCCAGGTTGGGAACCCCTGTTCTACTTCAACAAGGTAAATCAGCGCTTTTGGACAAGCATTTGTTGGAGAAATCAACCTATTTTCTTATTTTGATCAAGAACACTTGTAAAATACACATTTACCAAATAAAACACTCTAGAAACTCAAAAAAACTTCGAAAAAAACTTTTATACCTAAAGTCATTTTTATACAGGTTTGTTAGAAACAGAATGACATGTGTATTGTAACCAACGTTACGCGTGTATACACCAAGCATTACAGTGCTACCTTGATTATCCGTACCTCGCTTAACCAGCATTCGATTACCCGGTCGTCTTCCACATTAGTACAATTTTGCGAGTTTGCTGCCGAAAAAAACGGGGATTTTTCGCAAACAATCTAATTGATTTGTTTTTATTAATAGGTAACTGATAGTTAAATCGGAAATTTCTTAGTAAATATTTGAAGTTATATCAGTTTTTAAACCATAAATGTTATGTTTTTGTTTGTTGCTTCTTTCTTCTTTCACTAAAATATGAGAATTATCTGTTTTCTTGCCAGACCGGATAATCGAGAAAGCACTGTACAGTCTTAATAAAATAGAATAGTTTATGGCAGAGGTGGGCAAACTACGGCACGCGAGAGCATTTTGTGCAGCCCGCAGGGCAGTCACACGCACATACATAGTACATATTTGGAGTCTATGTTAAAGTAATTTTATCAATTAGATCAGAATTATCAAGTTTTTTTCCACACGTTTCATTCGAAACCACATTTTTACTCAACCGGAAGTGACTATTGTTACCTTCATTTTGTGGTAGCTCATGTAAAACTTTTTTAAAGTTTTCAAAGCGATTGATAAATGTAATCTATGTAATACGAGCATGCGGCCCTCGGTAGCAATAAAATTTTAAATGTGGCCCTCCGTAGAAAATGTTTGCCCAACCCTGGTTTAGCGCTGATTTACGTATAGCCTGGGAGCCCAGCCAACGCACGGATAGGCTGGGAGCCCAGCCAAAGCAGGTAAGCTATGATTTACCCGACAGGTGCCAACTCCGCACCACAATAAGCAAACACTCCTGTTACCACCAAGTTCAAGTGCCAGCAGATACTTCGATGAAGTGAGCATTTTATATGAAACATTGACATCCTGAAGATGGTTTTGCCGTCTATTCGTCGGCTTTCTCGTTCCAGTTCCTACCAATATTGCGTTTTATCGGTGTGTTTATCAATCTTGCCTTTGTGTTTGTTTATCGCATAACGCCGAGGCCTGACTAGGGCTGCAGACTCGTTTCTTACTGCTGCAGCTCCACGCGGTTGATTGCTGCCTGCTTAGGCTCCAGGTTGAGTTTAATGTTTACCTTTATTGCGGAGCTTTGCTCTTGTGCTCCCTAATTTCCCTTAGTAACTGACGATGTTTACATGACCACACTTCTACTTTCATATAGGAATAGCTGGATTACTGTTCCATGCTACAAATGCTGAACTTGAGCTTGATTCGCATCAAAATCGTTTCAAGACTGTGGTAGAGAATAGAGATTCCGGAAAAGGGCAGCTAACTTGCAACCAACCTGTGCCATAAACGCACACGCACATTGTTATTTTGTGACCTTCGCAGAAGAATAGACGCAGCATCAGCTTGAACTGCGTGAAAACTTGTCCTTGAACAAAATGCGAGCAGTAACGGCTCCTGCCCTGTCACTTTTTAAACGTTCAACGATCGCTTGTTGATCTGTTTTGCAGAATACCTTTTCTTGGTACTGCTGTTTTATCGTTATGAAAAAGTTTGCGCTTATCAGGAACCACTGGCAGAAGACTTGGCTCTCAGAATGGACACTCAAGGCGTAGAGTACCGGCAAACACAATCCATGTCAACTCGCCAGGAATCAGCAGCTGTATAGTATAGGGTGCGGTCTTTTGTCGGCTTCCAGTTTTTGAAACATTCCACATTTCTCTTGACTGGGGAACAACACGCATAGTAAATCTGTCACTGTGGTGCAGCCTTCTGTCACTCCAACCATCACACTCACTAGTTCCGTTCGATCAGTGACATAAAGGCCCAAAGATAAGTTTCGCTTTTGGGATGGCAATATTTTTTTCTACTCCAGATGTTGTGGGTTCCTTGCAATTGGAGTCACCGGTAAATCGGAAACCCCGCTGTTGCTGCTGGGCAGTGCACGAGTGTTGCAGTCGTCAGTTTACTACAGTCCTCTTCATTGAAAGCCAGAATATCCGTTCCCTAGCTCAAGGCAACTAACTGTCCTCTACCTAAATCTTTAAGTGATCAACCTTTAACTGCAGAGAATCGAGGTGGAGATCGTCACACTTGGTGAAACTTTAATAAACGAATCGGATATTTTGAGGAATGCAGTTAGACGAATGCAACATTAACATGATGAGAAAACCAAGCATAGTGTCGACTTGCCCGTTCCGAATTGTCTTTCATCTTCACATACCAATCTTTTGTTGTCTTCCCAGTCATACCGCTGTGTATAAGGTTCCCATGCAAAGGGATTTGAATGCTTCTTCGGTTTTGGTGAGCGCCTCCTGATGGCTGACGCGTGTCACAACTTCGGCACAATCAGAGGTTCTCTCGGGTCCAGGGTTGGCATCTGACATTTCAAAGCGCAACGGTAGCTTCGTCGCCTGTTCATGAGGAGCCGCGTGAACTCTTCTAATTGAAACAGAACTCACGCACTGACCCAGTGCAGAATCACCAAAAGTCTTGTCCACGAATAATTATCGTGTTTTAAGATATTGCCAGCTTTCGTGACGCCTCCTGGCTGCAAAACGTCCAATCTTGCTGTGGAAACCAGATAAAGAGTTTTATTTCATCTTCAAATCTTATAGAATCGAGGCAGGAAGTGGGTGCCGACATCGCCAAAAGTGCTATCACATGTTGTGACATCGGCAAACAGTCTAGCCGCGCGGGCTCCGCGCAAGCGCTGAACTCTTGGTTCGTCCGTTAGAGGCGCAGCGACCTGCTAAAGAAAAAGAAAGTGCCAGAAGAATCTTCGCAACAAAAAGAGAAATGGTCGTTCAATGCAACACGGGTGCTTCCACAACACAGGAAGAAGACAGCAAAGCTAAAGGCAAAATATACTCCAGGATTTAATCTTGCAGAAAATTCAATTTTCCAACAAGATAACCGGTAGTTACAAGCTCTAGGTTTTCTGTATGCTTTCGAGAAATCAGCACATTCTACTTGAATAAGGACTGAGGATGCGAAACTTTACGTGAACTCGGTTTCCTATTAAAAATTTGCTGATCGATTTCTTGCTTACCCCACTGTGGAGCGTACTTACTTGAAGATAAGTGCTACGCCAAATTAAAATCTGTGCAACACGAAGAATACGTAGGTCCGGTGATTACGCTCTCGATAAAAATTCATTGTTGGATAATAAAAAATTTTCAGTTCGTGCTCATTCGAAAACCTAATGGTATATTCTATGTATTGGGCCACGGAGAATTTTATGTATTAGAATATTAACACAAACCCCCAATGCCATTAATAAATAACAGTGCAGCAATACATGAACACTCTACGTCAGTGCTGCTCAAACTTTTTGGCTCGTGGGCCACATCTGTCTTTCAGAAACCCTTCGTGGGCCATAAGAATTGATAATCTTAATAAAAATTCTCCAAAAAATTCTCTTAAATGATTAAAGTGTTAAGTTTTCTTTCCAATGAAAATTGCTTCGCGGGCCACGGTTTGAGCACCACTGCTCTACGTAGCTTCGGATGCTGACCTATTCCACATTAACCAACAAGAGTGGCAAACGGAGCAGACTTACGTAATCATAACGTGTATGCAAATAACCTACCCAATAGATTGACGACATTTGTCACGTTGCGCGATATTGGTGATCAGTATCGTATTAACTGAACTAATAAAGAGATGCCAAATAAAGAGAGATGCTAATCAAATAATCTTTAATGTTACGCGCAATGTTGATATCAGTGTTTTCGTTGAAGATTTGTCTGTGGCTCTAGATCTGGGGTACACAACCTTATCGCTTTTGTCGGCCACATTACGTTTATTTTTCTGATTTACGACCGCCAGTAAGTTCAATTTATTTTATTTTTTTGCATTGCTTCTGTTCTGCTTCCTCACATTGAGCCTAGCCTGCTTCCACATGCCTGTTTGGCCTTCTTTTCACTAAGTATCTTCACACAGCAGATGACTACTGTATGCACGGCCGCCACAACATATGTTTTAAATTACATGTGTACGGCCGCACGTGGGCGTAGGTTGTGCACCCCTGCTCTAGATCAGCGGTGAGGAATCTGCTTACTGTCACGGGCCGCATGAAGTGTGCATTATCCCTGGCGGGCAGCTAAATCAATTTATTTTATCCTAAAATTCTACCTTTATCAGAAAGAGTGACTTCTAATGACTTACTACTAAGTACCTACTTATCACGAAGCTTCGTTTTGACACGATGTTGTACTCTAACTTAGGTAACAAAAATTTTGTTGCGGCCCGCATTTGGCCCGCAGGTTCCCCACTCCTGCTCTAGATCCTTTACCGATTCAGTATTCAGAACGAAAGGCTTGAAGTCAGCTCTGCGAAGTTTTGCAGACATACATACTACGCCTGTTCGAAAACCCGCCTGAAAAGAACAGTCTTTAAAAAAAGCCTTTGATATCTACAATTTCTTGTATTAAAGATAGACTACATGTTTGGGAATTATGAAAGAACAAAACAACTAGTAGATTTTGAAGAGAATTAAAACTTCCGATACAATCTTACTCTCATATACAATAACTGCTGGCTAAACAAAAATGATACGAAGACCAATTTGCTAAAAGCAACGGAAACTCAATTCAAATTTGGACATTAATCAACGACGTTTATTGGCAAAGGTGAAACGCTTCAATTACCGAATGGGTTAAATGTTAATGGACCTGTCTACCATCTACAGAAATATTTAGAAGCATTGTGTCCTGCATCAGATGATGTCAGGTCAATTCACCCTCTGTAGACCTATCTCAAAACACTGGTGAAAACATATCAGAATATCTTCCACCGTGCAAAGTAAATTCCATATTTCCTCAACACCATTTAAGAGATTGCTCGCACTTACTAAAAGATTAGACTCAATAAGTGGAATGGACATACTTATGTCCTGTAAATGCTTTGAAATTGTTAAAACGCATGCAAACACCTCTTCTTTCCGATGTTATAAACGAATGTATATGTTGGTGTCTTTGCGGGCAGCTTTATTATTGCCAAAGCAGTGCCAATCAAAGTCACGAGATGACAAAAGTCCTGCCAAATTCGGACCGAACTTACTTGTCATCGCCCTAGCCTTCGGTGCTTGTCAAAATCTATGAAAAAGTGATGTACATAAGTTTGCATAAAAAATTTCTGGATTCAGCAACACTACGATTTTCGTAAGACTGATTCCACATCCCTGGCCATTACAGACTTGTATGGAAAAATTATTTCTTGTGCGGTTTACTTATATCTAAGAAACGCCTTCGACTAAGTGAATCACTCCACATTACTAACAAAATGTTGGCACAATGGAAGAAATGCTTCGGGAACCGCATTTATCCAACAGAAACCAGCATGTCCAATTGACCAGGTGAAAATCACAAAAATATCAACAAAAACAATTTTCTGTGAAGTCCCTCACGACACGATTTGAGGCCCATTGTTTTTTAGTTTATTTATAAATGACTTACCCAACGCCAATATTATGAAAACTATCAGTTTTGATGATGATGCAGTATTACCAAAGACTTGTACACCGCTACGCCATCATTCTCTTTCAGTTCCGTTTCACACATGAAAGCAACAAGTTGAAAAAATCTTTTCCATATAAATGCAAATTCATATTCGCCGTTCAAACATAGTTTACAAACTAACATGCACCTGTGGCAGGGCCGGCCCCAAGACCTAGGCGCGGGGCCCCTCTGAGCAGTGATTTTATGACGTCATCATGTTCAGTCAACCATGTTACGATCGTGGTAGAGCGCAGATATGCAGTACAGCACTAACACGAGAATTGAACACGTTTGCTAACGTTCGAGAGGAAATTTGCTAGTTCTGAATAGAGCGTTCTTTGTTAACAATGTAATTTATATGGCTTTTTTACTGAATTCTCAAGCGCAAGGTGTTTCTAGCAAAAATGAATAATCTACACAAACACCATGACGCGGGGCCCCCAGAGGCGCGGGGCCAAATGCAGCTGCATCGGTTGCATCGGCTTAAGGTCGGCCCTGACCTGTGGGTTAAATTACATTGGAAAGGCTCGCCAGAATTTAAGAACCCGAATCAATGAACGCAAATTTGATCAACGCCCTGAAGTATGCAAACATTTGTTGGCAAATCCCACGGACCGATTCAACTTCAAGCAACCAGAAATATTGGGAAACATCGCCGGTCAAAATAAATTTCTCCTACTCGCGTCTCTTTTAATACAGGAACACAAACAACATCCCCTCCTTTCCCTTATTGCTATTTTAATACACAATGGTCTCTGTTACGCAATACAGCACGAATGCCTTCAAACTACACTTAACTTTTCCGTTTTACTGTTGTATCTTATTAATGTTCCCCCTTCAAGATCCTCGAGAGAATCATCTACGCTCGTGCCGAGCCAATCATCGACCCATTACTCCCTCAGGAGCAAGTGGGCTTCCGACAAGGGAGGTCGACCGTAGGTCAGGTCACCTTGCTGACACAGGACATCGAGGATAACTTTTCGGCTAAGAAGGCCGGAGCTGTGTTTGTCGATCTCACAGCAGTCTGCGACACTGTATGGCATCGCGGACTCACCTGCAAGCTGCTGCGATTGCTGCCTGATAGACACATGGTCCGCATGATCTTGGAGATGGTTGGTAATCGCAGCTTCACCCTTACCATCGGAAACGGCAAACGGAGCAGTTGCGGCGCCTCAAGAACGGCGTCCTACAGGGATCCGTCCTGGCACCCTTCTCTTCAACATCTACAACTCTCACCTGCCAACCACCGTCTCCAGAAAGTATGCATAGGCTGACGACCTAGCAATCATGCTTGGTGATGGAAACTGGCAGGCAATGGAAGCGTGCTGAGAAAAGACATGGCAACTGTAAGTGAATACCTCCAGACCTGGAAGCTAAAGCTCAGCACTACAAAAACGGTGTCGGCAGTCTTCCATCTCAACAACCAGGAAGCTAATCGTGAGCTAAAAGTCAATCACAACAACGAAACCCTGCCCTTTTGCTCCAGCACAAATACCTCGAAGCAACGTTGGACAGCTCGCTCACGTAATGCCTACACCTCGAGTTACTTCGCAAAGAGTTGACATCACGCGTCGCACTCTAGAGGCGGCTTGCTGGATCTGGCCAGGGTGCGAGAGCAACAACGTTACGAACAGCCACCTTAGCCTCGGTCCATTCAACAAAAAAAGTACTGCGCTCTTGTCTGGTGCCGCAGTGCTCATACCCGCCTCATCGACCCCGCCATCAATGACGCCTTGCGAAATGACTGGATGCCTGCGTCCTACACCAGCGGACGATCTCCCTATCTTTGCAGGCACCCAACCTGCCGCACTTCGTCGCAAAGGAGCCACATTGCCTCTAGCAGGCCGTCCACATTGCCTCTAGCATCAATGGAGCATGGACACCTACTCCACTCAACGTTCACCTGTCCACCGAGTGGTAATGCATGGCGTCTCATATCGATGCACCCATTTGTACCCGCCGCACAACAACTCATCATTTCATCTGACGACAACAACAAAAAATGCGGCGCCCTGGGCGGATCACCGATGGAATGCGGTGTGGTTGGACAACACCACGAGACTCCCCATTTTAATCCCCGACACGGCACCCACCCTCCTGGAATGACCCTTCCGAGAACGGCGTGGGTTCGGCTTAACTGCCTCTGCACCGGTGTCGGACGTTTCCGCCCTTGCTTGCACAAATGAGGTTCTAGGACAACTGCCATCTAGGACAACTGTCGCAATGTCGCATGGGACAACTTCCACCTAAAACAATCGCCACCCAGGGCAACCGCCTCTGGACAAATACCACCTAGGACAACTGCCACCCGGACAACTGTCACCTAGGACAACTCCCACTTGGGACGATCGCCACAAGGGCAACTACCACCTAAGACATATCGACTTCTCTGCGTTTAATGCCATTAAAGACATTTAAACTTCACAAGATTCCGGAGTATGACAAAAGTTTATTCGTCCTCTGAACACTTTACAGAACGTTCACTTCGACTTTAATACTTTTGCTTGGAGAATGTCGTATCGATGTCATTACATCTTCACAAATATTCTGAAATCAGTGCAAAACTTAATTTTTTATGAGAGTTTTCAAATTTTTCACAGCACTCTTTCTCATGCACATTATCACATCGTATTCATTCTACACTCATCTAACCCGTTTACTTCCGTTCAATTAAAGCTTCGTGCATTCTTTCACCTAAGCTTTTGGTTTATATGTACATGGCAGCAACGGCAACGTTGCAGCTCACGTTTATTGCACTATGTTGAAACAATATTATCGTAACACAGAGGTTATAAATCGCGTGCCGCGAGGATACGTACCCCAATGCGATATCCTGAACTGAATTTGATAGCTTGTATGTGATGTAAAACGCATTATCCTAGGTGACAATTGTCCGGGTGGCACAGGGTGCAGTGTTAAGAAAAGAAGTGTTGGTGGGTATGCACCCAAACCTCTAGTCATTTTCAACAGCACTTCATTAAATACTAAGTATTCACTTTCCTTGCACTTCAAACGCAACATGAAAAAAGCGGGAATTCGTTCCCACGCCCCAGAAGTGTGTGAACGCCGTTGCCAAACGTTCCCGACCCACTACACCTCTGGGGTGGCAGTTGTCTAGGTGGCTATAGTCCTGATACCACAAATGGGTATGGCCTCTTCTGCGGCTTGTGAGTGTGGCGCAGAAGAACAAACCGTCGACCATGTTGTCCTCCAATGTCCAATCCATCGACCTCCTCATGGACTGCACGGCCTGACGGTTCTGGATGATGAG